>Ga0194133_10001899_pt1 | contig 34263 bp, 37 predicted proteins | sample TA2KigOf40mmetaG_FD_155448 | JGI IMG/M metagenome (GOLD analysis project Ga0194133, IMG submission 155448) | Freshwater microbial communities from Lake Tanganyika, Tanzania - TA2015055 Kigoma Offshore 40m | ecosystem: Environmental > Aquatic > Freshwater > Lake | place: Tanzania: Lake...
TATAATAATTATAAATCGTTAATTGTTCGAAAAAAAAATAGTAACTCTATTAAATATAATATTCTTTTAATAGAATTATTTAGACTAATTGAATAAAATATAAAAAATGGAAAAAGTATAAAAGAATGTATATCTTTCTTATAATATTTTAACACATATGTTTATAAACAATATATTTTAGTAATATAGGATATATTGTTTATTATATAGGTATTCATAATATGCTAGCAGTTGATGATGCGGTGACACTTGATATATATTTACCGTATTTTTAAAAATATTTTTAGTACAATATATAAACAAAAATGAGTAAAGTAAAAATTTCAACAACTAGGTTTGATGAATCAATCAGTTACTTATATGTAGCACATGAAAATATTGAAGCATATAGTGTTGTTTTTGGGGTAAACCATAATAATATAATTGAGGTATATACTGACCAAAAAAAGGCTTTTGACAATGGAACACCCCGTGTCCTCGGTATTGCGCAAAATAATGCTAAATTAGGAGAGGTTGTAGAAGTTCAGAATAACGGTATATCTAAGGTTCGTTTTTTTAGTCGAAATATTCCTGTTAATACAAATATTTTCTTACAAAAAGATAGTAATGGTGTATGTTGCCTTGTTAATGAAAATGATATAGAACCATATCAAAATAAAAATGGTAAACTAATTATGATGGGGGTTGTATTACCAACTACTCAACCTATTACAGGTTCTACACTAATTCCTCGTGATATGATTATAAATGTATCCATAGATATAGTAACAGGACATTCTATAAGTATGTATAATCATAAATTAGTAACACTAAAAGAAGGAATATATGATTATAAAACAGATTATTATTATTTTGATACAAATAGTAATATAATTGGACCAAACACAATAAATCTTCAAGTAATAGTCCAAAAAATAGGTCGAGATATGTATAAAGCCACCGTTATGGGAACAACATATAGCACATTACAAAATCTTAGTTATGAAAATGGAACATATAATTTATCAGGTATTAGTTCATTTGATGATAGCATATGGGACTTAACAGCAATACGTATTGAAAAAAATCAAATAGTACAGCTTTCTGGAACGTATAAATCTAGTAATGGTTACATAATACCTGAAAATATAAAAGCACCTGTTAATGCAGAAGTTGAAGTTAATTGGATTAGACCGATAGTCCCATAACCAAAAACTACTGATTAATATTATTCACTGCTGTAAAAATATTCAGAGCATCTAAAAATAAGTTCATACTACTACGAATATAGTCTGGATCAACACAATCTACACTTAAAATACGTTTTGTATCAACCATAACAAAAAGCGCAAATAATCCAATTGTTATATAGCTAATTGTATAGATAAAATTTTGATTTCTGGGTATAAAAAATGAAACTATCATTACTAATATTAAACCTATTAAAGCCATTATTAAATATTTTTCCCATCCAAGTGAAATTTTATCTGAAAAGGTATTTGCTAAAAATGATAATACGATAAATAATACAAATGATATAATTACTGAATAGACCACATTATTACCTATTAATGATGGTTTCATAATATATGCTATAGCAGCTAAGTAAATAAACCATACAATATGTTTCATTACAAAATATTTAGAAGGCATTAAAATAATTACAAATAATAATACAAATGTACATAATATAGAAATAATATAGATTGGCATATTTATAGTTTGTGGAGTTATATTTGGAAGTAAATTTATAAAAAGCCAAATTGAAATAAATGCTAAACTTATATATAAATAATTACTGGCAATTGGATGATTACAATTCCATTGTAATCCCTTAGAACTTGTTGTAATAGTAATTGTCAATATAACTAAAAAAGATATAGCACTAATTAAGGTGTACATTATATATGATATACAAATATAATTAAAAATAACCGCCACAAAATTGAAATGGTTATATTTAATTAAGAAACAAACGACAGTGAATGACCACAGAATAAAAATGGTCCATTATATATTATTAATAATTAATTTTTATATAGTTTTACATATAAGCTAACCATTCATTGTTTTTAGAATTATAACTAATTTTAAAATTTTCATATGTATAGTATTCGATACCGTATCTTATGATGGGTGCTTTTAATTTATTGAAATCAAGTCTTAATTGCTTTTGAAGACTTAATGCTTTTTCATAGGTCATTCTATAGTTATAACATATTTATTAATTTTTAAATATTATTATTTTAAAATATAAATTTGAAATAGTAGTTTTAATTTATATAATTATATATACATGACAGTTAATAACAATAGAAACAATATTATATTTAGTAGTGTAGGGACAGCTATTGCTGAATTTACTACATTACCCATATGTACTATTAAAACAAACTATCAAAATACAAATTCAACTTCTATAATAAGTACAACAAAAGATATATATAATCGTTCTAGAATCTCTGGATTTTATGCGGCTAGTTTTCCAGCAATAGCTGGACAAATGTTTAGCACTGCTAGTAAATATACAATTTATAGGTATTTGGATACCAATACTAATTATCCTATTAAAAATAAATTTTTTAACGGTATGACAGCTGGTATTATAAGTAGTTTAGTAACACATCCATTGGATGTTATAAAAATACATATACAAATGTCTATACCATTTCGTAATGAAATAAGAAAGTATGGATTTGGTATATTCTATCGTGGGTATAGTAAAACATTTGTAAAAATTGGTATTAGTAGTAGTCTATTTTTTCCATTATATGATTATTTTAAAGAAAAGATAACTAATCCAGTCTTTTCAGCTGCTTTATCGGCAGGAGTTACAACTGTTTGTATGCATCCCATTGATTATTTAAAAACACGTCATATGGCTGGACTAAAATTATACAATGGCTTAAACCCTTTGAATTATTATAAAGGACTTACTATTAACTTGATGCGTATTGTTCCCCATTTTATAATAACAATGAATATTATTGAAATTTTAGAAAAAAATTTTAAAAGTAGTTCATAAGCTGAGTATATTGCCAACCAATTTTTTTAGCATTTTCTATAGGATTGGTTTCAATAATTGGACAATTTTGATATATCATTTCTAGACACTGTTTTCCATTTGAGCCACTCAATATAATATGTTCAATAGTAAATGTATCTATTGGTAATACATATACCCAATATTTACCATGCCAATGATAATGAAGAGGTTTTATACTAGAACCTTCTGTCTTATATTTGATAATTCGTGAATTTAAATAGCCTATATCATTAGCAGTATTATCACTAATTAACCGTAATTCATGATATTTTTTAGTAGTTTGAATCCACCAAACATAAAAATGATGTAATAATTCCTTTTCGTTTTTATATTTTGAACCAATTAAAATATACTCAAACATTTCTATATTTTTAGACCACAATTTTTCCCAACTATCTATAGTAAAATCATTATATTTTGTTCGTTCTTCATTTCCATCCTCTCCATTTATAAATTCAGTGGTTGGTATTATAGGTGTAAAACTAAATTGTTTTTCATCAATTACAATCATTTGTTTATCTATTATTTTGAATAATACGGCACCTATACTAAAAATAGATTTATCTATACCACAATTTTCAGTATCAATTGCTAGAAAAACAACATCCATAGTTAATTTTTATATTTTCATAATACATATAATGAATCAATTTTTTATTAACATTTAAAAATATAGTTTAAATGAATTGATATATATTGAAATGAATTATTGTGGAAGTCCTATATATTGTTCAGATACTCGATTTTTGGAACAGTTTGAAACAATAAATAGTCAACCAGTTGATGTAGGTCATGTAGAAAAAGAGTTTAAATATAATCCAGAAAATGATGTAGATGTTTCCTTAGGAATTAGACCTTTTACAAATAATAATAGTGAAAATAAACAGCTTAGACAATCGCGTTGGTGGGTATTTTGGTAACAAGTTTAATATTTTTAAGTTTAGGATCAGCTGCTATCCATTTACCATCTAAATAATATCGTAAAAAGTATTTAAACCTATATAATTCTAAAGTAATTCCAGGTTTAATATATTCATAATCTACATTTTTGTAAAGCAATCTTTCTATTTTGACAGTGTTACCATCTATATAGTTAACAATTGCTTTAAAATAATTATAATTTTCTATGGCGTCAAGGTCTAGACTATCTGCTAGATCAAGAGGCAAACAATAAAGAATAAAATTCTTCATAAAAATGATTTGTGCTTTTTATATATATTAAAATAACAAATTACTCCAATACATATAAAATAAATAGAATAATATCTATATTTCATAAATATAAGCGAACGTATTTTTATCTACTTGACATATATGAATCGTATTTTTAACAAAATTTTGTTCTAAAAATTCAAATGCTTCATCATTATTTTGAAAACAATTTTCATAGGCAACTACATCTATTTGTGACCAACTATTATTTTTTTTTAATGGAAAATATGATTTAATATATTGAATAGCTTCAGTAATATTATTTGCTACTTTAGTAAGTCGGACAATTTTAGACATTTTTTAAAATTAATTTAGATATTAAAAAATATTTTCAAATTTTTTACACAGTTACTAATATAAATTGTTGATAATTTTATAAACCTGAATAATTCTGATCTTTCACATAATAATCCCGCAGAGTTTTGACAGGAGGATTCAAAGTGGATTCGACGGGCCTATTGATGGGACGTAACGTTGGTGATAAAAAATTTAATTTAAGAGACATATTAAAGCTATTCATTAAAGTTATTATAGCATTATTTTTTTCAAAGAAAAATCCCGGTATTTCTAGGTTAGTATGATAAGTAGACTGATTATTTATAGTATCTACTACAGGTGATGAATTAAAAGTAAACGGCCTTATATCACTTAGCGTAATACTTCCATCATTATTAAATGTTCGAGTCTGAACATTAAAAATTACGTATTGATCTGGGTCACCTCTAAAACACCAGTCAAGTATATTTGCGTATAGTGGATCCTTAACAAAATCAATATCTATTCTACGATTAGCTACTTTATCCCAATAGTTAGCCGATTTAATAATTACTTCAGAACTTTCCTGTTTATCAAAGAAATACTCTAAAAATTCATCATTACTATTAAGAGTAGTCTTAATTTTTATACTATTAGCTAGGTTTTCTTGAAGTAGCCATAGACTATCGACTTCAAGGAAATTATGTATATTTAAGAGTAAAATATGCTTTTCTAGATTACTAGATGTAAGCTGACGAAATATATAGTCTCCACCGAGATGTAGTACAACTGGTTTAAGGTCATCTGTAAATGTCTTCATTGTAGTATATTTACATAAGTTAACTAGATTTAAGGGATTATTATAAGTATACTTATCTATAGCAGTAACACACTGAATGATATGAGGAAGTAAGTAGTACATATCAACTGCTAGTGAAAATGATTTTTTATTATTTCCAGATTCTGTAATGTTTGAACTTGCTATTATCATACCTAATATATCCTTATCTATTACTACTATACTTCCACTCATACCCTCAGCCGCATCTTCTTCTATAAGTATATATCCACCCGATGTAGGCATATTATTAATAATAGAGACTTTTTCATTAGCGCCAAGTGTATAGTTCATATCTTTTATTTTAGTGTCTATACTATTAACAACACCAGTTGTATTAGCAATGTAGATCTGACCTTTTTATTTACAATACCATTATAATTAGATATAAAGGTTAGGTAGGATAACTCCCTTAAATTATTATTAATAAACTCGGGATTTTCTATAACACCCATAGCACAGTCTAAATAGGTATTTTGAACCGAGAAGAGTGTTGCGGTTACATAAATCGTTCCAGATATTTGAGTATTAGGATCACCTAATACTTGTATTTTTAATTTATGAGTATCAGGCTGTAGAGAGTGTAAGGGACACATCATAAATACATTATTTTTATCGAGTGCTTCACGTATCTTAAATAATAAGCATGTGACACCATTACTGGTTATTGTTCCAATAAGAACCATATGGTATATATATACATATATTACATATTTCATTTATATAAATTATTAATTATAATAGTAATTCTATAATTTCATTCATTTAGACTAATTGAATGATTGTATTTTTTGAATAATCTGTAAATTTATATGTGTAATAATAAACCAAGAAATTGTTGATAATTACACATAGAAATAATTGTGAACTATTCATTATAAAAAATTTTTATTTTCCAAAAGGAGTCCAAGTGAAAATTTTAGAAGCGAAAACATAATTATTAACTGATGCCGGAGTCCATTTATTATTACCACCATACCCATATATTATTCCATCACAAATAACCGGACAAGTAGGAAATCCTTCATTATTATATAATATTTTTTTTATTTTACCATTTTTTGTTTTCAGTATATAACCGTATCCAGATTTAGTACCAAAAAAACAGTAATTTCCATACATTCCGATAGTGCCAGATTCTCCTGCTCCAAATATTTTATCATTTGAAAAGAACCAAGAAACAGCATGTTTATAATATTTAGGTCGGTATTGAATTATCTTTGGAATATCGTATGCTACCATATAAGATGCCATATTAGGAATACCAGGGGAAACAATAAGTCCATTTACTTCAAGTCCTGGTTCAAACACTTCACACGGGAATTCTTCTTTTGAAAAATCATTTTGATTATTTCCGGTTGATTTTTTTGTAAGTGTTTTTCCATCAAAAGCAAAAGATCTTAAACATCCAATTTGGTCTGTTGAACCTTCTTTTTGTTCCCATACAAGAGCATCTTCAAAAGCCGTATTAGAAATAATACCTTCAGAAAAGTTTTTAGAAAATGGATTTACCCCTTTAATTTTATCGAATAATTGATTATAATCGAATATGATTAATCTTGCCTTAGATATAACCAACAAAAATGTGCCAGATAAAGATTTATCATCAATCTTATAATTTTTAAATTTAGCAATAGTTCCTCCAGTTATATCTTGATTATTTCCATTAGGATAAAATATACTATTTTTAGTTTTGGATTTTCCAATTGTAATAGAATGATCAACACAATCAATACGATTTGTTTTAAGAGCAAATTGAACACTACCATCACTACATTTTAAACCCACACAACTATCAAAAAATGCTCTATTATAATCCGCACCATAATTGGCTGTATCTCTTAATCTAGTACAGTCATCCCAATACTTAAATTGTCTTAATCTTGTTTGATACACAACTTCTTCATTTATAATATCTGGTAATTTTTGATAAATACCACTATTTTTTCTAGCATTCGTTTCTCCATCAACTAATGGATTATTAGCTATATATGGATCTGGATTTTTACCATTTAATTTTTTATAATTATCATTAATAATATTATAGGGCACGTGTAAATAATTACCTGTTCCAAAAATAATAACATCTCTTTTTTTTTCATAACATAGGTTAAAATATATACCACCACACCTATGTGTTAATTCATATGATTCATATTTATCTAAAATCTTAGTACCAACCTGAGAACGGTATAGTGTTTTTACAACGGGTTGGTATTGTTGTGTTTCTGTTGTTGTTGCTCTAATATATAAATTACTACCTGGAACAGAAATTGTTTTTCCTCTTCTTAACCCATTTTGTACTACACATTCATATGATTTTGTATCATCAAATACAGTATTAGGTTGGAATGTAAATTTACCATATTCCCATGAATTATCTTCTATAAAACTACCCGTTAATAAATTAAATGTTCCCGCCGTTTTTTCAATTCCTTTTATTGCGTCTCCATTTTTAAATAAATAACCTGGAGTTAATGGATAATATATTTCAATTTCATCATTATTATTTCCAAAAGAATTATTACTTAATTTGTCACCTTCTTTATAAGGATTTGGAGCACTTGAATAATCCCATAAAAATTCAACAGTATTTCCATTATCTTTATATCCATAAACTTTACCAGAACCATTATAATAATTGAATAATTTAAATAAAGTTTCAGTCGATATTGTACAATAAGACAAAGCTGAAACAGAGCTGGCAATAACAAGTGGAAAATTTCGGTGTTTATTGGGTGGTATAACTATAATTTGTCTCATAGTTAAACCAGCAACAGATAATTCGGGTTGTCCAGGAATATTAATATGTTGATTCCCTTCAGAGACAACAGTTCTCCAAACTAATTTAAAGTCATTACATCTTATTTTCATTATTGATGGATATCTTTGTCCACTTCCACATGTATATAAATGATTATCATATAACGCAAATGGTCCTCTACATATATCATCACCAGTTGATTCATATTTCTGAGGATTAGTTGTTGGTATTCCAGTTATATCACCTAATCTCTTAGCAAGAACTATTTTCCCAGTTTCTCTTGATTGTTTTATAAGGATACATTCATTATAATTGATTAGATTAAAATAAATACCCCATCCTTCCCAATTTGTGCCAGATTGTAAATAACTTTCTAAATTTTTTGAACCTACTTCCCAGGCCCAATAAACAAACTCTTTATCACAAACACTGCTAAAAGATGCTTGATTTGCTGTAGTTGGAGGTAAATCCACAGCAAATTGTTCATATTGTTTTATTGTAATATCATTCATTATTTTTGTTCCGGGTAGATATGAATCATTATTTAATGTTACTCCAGAATATTTTACCTCTTGACGAAATTTTTTTTTCTTAAGAAAATACTTTTAGCTGGTATATCACTCATTATAATATATATAATATAATTACATATAAAAAAAATATATTCAAAATATGGGTAAAACTGTTCAATATAATTGTATATGATAAGAAAATACTACTATTTGCGTAACATATTATAATGTTCAAATTATAGATATATAATTTTAAACAACTATTAATTTTGGTGTTTTTTTTAATATAACTAATCCTGGTTTTGTAGTGATTTTAATATTTGAAAGTTCTGTATATTCAACTGTACTTCTTGATAGCGTTTTTGCTTTAGAAAATGATTTTACAAGAGTAGCTATATGATATATTGCTATTGTTTCCGGACTAATACCATTGGGAAACGTTAATATTCCATGTGGACTAGGTATATCTTTCATATGAAACCATAAACTATTTTTAGAAGATTTTTTAATTAATGTGTCATTTTCCAACTCATTTCTGCCTATTTCTATTGTATATATTTCTTTAAATATTTCTTTGTATACCATTTATATAAATTTAAAATATATAAATAATAACAATCAATTTTTATTCAAATCAATCAGTTCTGGACTATTATAATGATTTATTTTTTACATGTAGCATCAATTAAAATATTTCCAAAATAAAGACAATTTTAATTTTTACGTGCTATTTCAAGTGCTCTTGCTAAAATATTGTATATAAGTTAGATTTATGGTAAATATAAACAAACAATATCAGCTACTACAAAAGTAGATGTTCCTCGTTCTGCTAATGATACCAGTATTATACTAGGCAATGTACGCAGTAATATTAATAATTAAGACAAAATGCCACAATCATCAATTATAATATCATGAATAGGTTTATCTTCAAAATTCACAGGTGTTCTTTCAATTCTATAAACTATATCCATACCTTTTACAACTTTACCAAAAACAACATGTTTTCCATCAAGATGTTTTTGAGGTTGTGTTAATATAAAAAATTGACTACCATTAGTTCCAGGACCAGCATTTGCCATACTTAATAATCCGGGTTCATTATGTTTTAATATGAAATTTTCGTCAGGAAAATTGTTGTTCCAAATTGATTTACCACCCGTTCCATTACCGTTTTCATAATCACCTCCTTGTATCATAAATCCTTTTATTACACGGTGAAATATTGAATCATTGTATTTTTTATTTTTACATAATAATATGAAATTTTCACTAGTTTTAGGAACAATATTATCAAATAGTTCAATATGTATATCACCCATACCTTTAATTTTTAGATAACAGATTGTTTTTTTTGGTATTGATATAGGTAAATTTTTAACGGGGGTTGATCTATTTCCCTTTACAACTACTTGTGTATTTTTTTGAATATGTTTTAGTTTATTTTTTTTTTGTAGAATTTTTCTGTATGTTTCTATAGATTTTTGTTCTAATATTTTATTAGATCTCCATTTTTCATAACATAAATATGATATTACAATAAAAATAATAAAAATAATTAGATTTAATGTATTCATTTATATTGATTAAGTATATACTAGTAAATTGAATTTAAACGATATTATTATAAAAAAATATAAGATAATTATAATATGTTAATGTATATATGTTTTATTTAATTAATAGTGTATTACGCACAAATGACCAATTAAATATTGAAACATATAATACTATAGTTTCAAATACATCAAATATAAGTATGAATAATAGTCTTATTTTTAGGCCAGATGTTCTTTCAGTTATGGTAGGTAATTTATTAAGTTCAAAAACCGGTGAAAAATTTCTTAGTTCGGTCTTTGAACAAACATATCTATTAGATATCTATTCTTCCACATGTAAATTTAAATTTAATTTAGGCAATGTTCAATCTAATAATTCATATAATATATTAGGAATAACAGAATCAAATAATTATAGTGATCGTTTTATAGCTAATAATATCATTAATAATACCTCGCCTATTTTTGAGTCTAATATTATTAGTATAGATATTTTAAAAAATTCATTTAATGGAACATTTAATATATATCCTCCTAATTATACAATTGAAGGATTATGTAAACAAGTTAAAAATACTTTAATTATAAATACACCTCTTGATTGGAATGTAAATATAATAAATAGTAATATAAATGGTAATATTTCTGACCGAATTTTAATCAGTTGTTTAACACCTAATTATAAATTTTTATTTTATTGGACAAGTAATGTAATGTATAATATATCAAAATCATTGGGCTTTTCTACTGATACTCAGTCAAATATATTTAACTCGAATATTATTTCGGATTTTCGACCATTAAATAATTGTTTTATAACAAGTAAAGATGAGTTATATTTTAATACAGAACAATCTACAAATGATATAAATGTGAAAAATTATAATATATCTCCTGGTACATTAAATAGTTCTGATTTTATTTCAAATTTAAATAATATATTAAATCAAAATACAAATGGTAATGAATGGAATGTAATAATATCAAGTTCATCTAAAAGAATTACAATAAAATTAGTTTCAAATGTAAACAATACAACATTTATATTTTTATTTTCTGATCCAAAAATGATTCGAATCGCGGATTGTTTAGGTTTTAATCTCATAGATACACTTCCATCCACTGAAATAACAAGTGCTAACGATTATAAGGAAAATATAGTATTTCTTGAAAGTGATAAATTATTGTTTAATATGCGAACAATCCAAGTATTGAATAATTATAAATTATATAGAATTCCATTATCAAATCCTTTATATAATCCAGTTGATTGTATTGAACAAATAAATAATAACTTAATAAAAGAAACAAATATGGCATGGAATATTGTATCAAATAATAGTAGTAAAATAAACAATGATAGTTATTTAAACATAAATATTAATGACTTTGATAGTAGTTTTAAGTTTTTTTGGGGAAATGTATATAGTAATACATTATCCAACTCTCTTGGATTTAGTAATATTAATATGACCGATTACACTAATAGTATTGTTGGTAATAATATCATAAATTTTAATAGTAATTTAGATTATAATGATAAATTATATGGAACTGTTCGAAGTAATGTTTATTATTCTTTGACCGATTATAGTATACCTTCGATAAGCTCTGAACAGATGCGTCTTAATAATTATTTATTATGGATTGGTAACCAATTAATAAATAAAACAGGTAATAATTATAGAATAACATTACTACCTGATATACAAAAAGTTCAGATTCATATTAGCAGTTCAAATACTAAGTTTAAATTTTTATTTGGTCAAGAGCAAAGTAAAAATATTGCGACAATGCTTGGATTTGAACCTATTAATACTCCTGAATATGAAAATCGAATTACTGGAGAAAACCGGGTTGATTATAATATTTTACTTACGTCTTCTGATACTTTATATGTAACAGAAAAAAGTATAAATCCTTCAAATATAATTACAGTTAGTAATTATTCTATTCAACAACCTTATTTTAATTCTAATACTTTTATCAATAATTTTTCAAATATATTAAATCAACAAACGAAAAAAAGTTGGTCAGTGACTAATAATTTAAATTATTTAACAATTAAAATACTATCACCTAATTGTACTTTTAATTTTTTATGGGGAGATACAAATATGCGTAATATTTCTTCTTCTTTAGGATTTTATTCTATAACTGGAAATACACAAATAAATACAACAACAAGTCAATTTACTATTAATAAAAATATAACTTTTAGTCCAAATGATATATTGCGAGTTAATATAAGAGATACTACAACAACTATAGAAGAACAGGATCGTAAACAATTTAATATTTCATTACAAATGACTACATTTACATCTTTTTTATCTGTTTTAGTCAATAGATTACAATTTATTACTGGAGGTATGCTTTTTAGAATAATTAAGAATACAGTTACTAAAAGAATAACAATAATAACAGATAGTAGTAATAGGTATTTTAAAATATTATGGAATAATGTGTATATGAATGAAATAGCAATAATGTTAGGGTTTAATAGAATTGATACACCTAATTGGGTAACAAGTGTAACAGGAGAAAATGAATATGACGAATCAATAAAATTGTTAACAAGTAATATTTTTTTTATTATACCAGCAAGACAAAGACCCGTTAATAGTAATTTAGATAATATTAATTTAGATCAAAAAGAAAGTCCATTTCATATTCAGATTCAACCGATGTTTTTTTATCCAGGCTATTTTTTTCAATATATTAATAATTTAATAAATATGGATTTACAAATACCATTTTCTATAGTTTATAATGTTATAACACAAAAAATAACACTTAGTTCAACAAGTAAATTTATTATGAATTTTGGTCAATTATATAATTTTCAAAACATAATGGGGTTTAACAATAATATTAGTAATTCATATGAATATAGTTTTACAAGCGACAATAAAATAAATATGACTTTATCTGTTTTAACAAATGATATTTTAAATTTAGCTTTTCTTGAAGGTGATATTAAAACGTATGATATTAATTTTTATGATTTTTATGCTAATCTTCATATCAATTTTATTCAACTATATATGTATGAAATGACACAATTATTATGGAGTTGTAAATATATAAGTAATGATAAAAAAATGAGTATATCATTAGATAGTAATATATTTAGACTTATAACTACAGACCCAATTATGAAGAATTTATGCGTAATTTATGGTTTTGACCCTAATAATCTAAATCCATTTAGCAATATACAATACAGTCTTAATAAATTATCATTTAGCACATATATAGATAATAAGCTTGTTGCGTTACAAAATCCTTTTAGTACAGATTTAATTGTTGATCCTATCAATATTGTTATATATTCTTTACAAAATAATACAAATAAACCAATTCGTTATTCAATACCAATTGAACCTATTTTGTATACTCCATCATTATTAGTATACTATTTACAAACAAAGCTTAATACTATAATTCAAGGTCTAAATTTTATAGTTAATTATGATAATTCTAATCAGAAAATAACAATTTCTAATAATCAAGCCACATATATACAATTTCGTTTTTTATTTGGAGATTCTACTTTTATACATAGATATATGGGATTTAATTGTTCAAATATTAATATTTTTTCTTATAACATCACAAGTGAAAATCCGATTAATTTATCTAGTCAATTTGGACAAATTATTATTAATCCAAATTCAATAATACATTTTAATAAATTAAAATTATGTAGTATAAATTTACCTAATTTAGAAAATATTACATATTGTAATAATGTTTTAACTATTATTGAAAAAAATGGGTTAGTTTCAAACGAATATAAAATACAAATAAAAGATGGATATTATACTGATATAACTATTCCATTAGAATATGCTCTTAATAATAATGGATTAACTGGAATATACCGTGTAATTGTGTTGAACAAAATAATGACAATTTCTGTAAATAGTCCTATAGAATTTAAAATACTATGGAATAAAAATAAAATATTATCAAATATGTGTGGATTTAATCCCATTGAACCCATACAATTTTCTAATACTATTACTTCAAATTTTTCAGTAGATTATATTTATCCAAAATGTTTGTATATAGATATCGATGGTCTTAAATTTAAAAGTGAAATATTAAACAATAATACCTATGCGTTCATTATAAATTTATATAGCAATGATAACACTCAATATAATACAATTATAAATTGTCCAAATAATAATATGAATAAAATCATTTTAACGCTTTACGACGAAAATAATAAAATAATTTCACCGGTTAGTAATTGGCAAGGTATATTTGATTTTATAGAATAATTTTCTAACAATGACTACATATATAAATTAGACTATTTTGATTATTTAATATTGTATTTGTTGTATGTCCATGAATATGAAATTTTCCTGACCTTTCACACAATTGTAATATCTTTTTGTCATCGCCCGTTATTGCTAAATCTTCATGAATATAAGCTATCATAGTATCACATAAGTACCGTTCCAGTCTAGAAAAAATTGGTGATTTACAATGATCACAACAACTATTATTTATTTCATCTACTATATAATTTGTTTCAATATAATCATTTTTATTTATTATAACTTTCATTTCATATTTCCAAAAAATATCACAGGATACACGTAGATCTAGTTCAATATTGTTTTCACTATTTTTATTATTCATATAATTTATAATAAAAATATAATGTTAATTATTTATATCTATACTTATTTTTTATCAATCGATTCAATTTTATTTTTACATAAAGGGCATTTATTTTGTTCCATTTTTAAGTAACATTCAGAACAACTAATAGAATGATTACATGGAATAAATCTAATATTTACTTTATAATTTACACACATAATACATTGTTCATTTTCATCAGCGGATTCAATTAAAACTAGATTTTCCGGCAATTCTAATTTATTACTAGGTATATCTGAGGGACGCAGTACGATTATACCGGGATCCATTGTCATCCTATTATAATATCCTCTATAACCTAACCGAGCCCATTCATTATCACAAACTCTAAAATGTGACATATTTAAATCATTACGTTCTAAACTAATACTATTATTATTATTACGAATTAATTTAAATACTATATTTGGTTGTAAATTATCTAGTTTTATCATTGTATTGCCAAGAATATCAATAGAACCAGGCGAACTATAGGTTTTACGATTTTTATTATCATATATAAAATCAATATACGCCCATGTTTGATAGTTTCTTGTAGGATACCAATTAACATTATCTCTATCTGTTAAAAATATTTTAATATCATTCCAATCACAAATAGGATATTTAATATTATCAACATGTAAATATACACCATTATATGGATCATTCATATCACGTGATATAGTTATCTCATTTTCAGTATATGGCGTTTCACTATATTGGTTTTGAGCACAATATTTTTTAAACATATTTGAATAAATATCACCCGCATTTTCCCAAATATTATTTCTTCTAATTTTTATCATTATAAATATATATTTATAAGTAGTAAACTTTATATTAATATACAATCAAATGGATAGTATATTATAAAAAATTTGATTTTAATAATTTTTTAAATCAAATAAAACTTACTATGAAAGCTTGGTATCAAATATCTAAAAATACATTATATTATAATTATCAATATGGTCTTGAAGACAATGTCAACTTTCTTATGAATAGTGATGACTATGAAAATTTAAAAGATATATATAAAAATCCTTCCAAATATAATATTATTGAGATAGAAACTGGGGATAATTTTCCAATAGATATAATTCATGAAGATGTAAAAGTAATTAAATTTAATTTTGCGTTTAATCAAAATATATCTAAATTGCCATCACATATTGAAGAACTGCACTTTTGTGAGGATTATTCAGATAATTATAAAATGGCTATATATGACAAACCACTTGATTATTTATCGTATGGAATAAAAAAATTGTATCTAAATGCTAATTTTAATCAAAAACTATTAAATTTACCAGAATCACTAGAATATATAGAATTTAAAGAGGCTTTTAATCAGTCACTTGATTACCTGCCTAATAGTGTTAAAGAAATACATTTTTCACATATAGCTGGTGATGATGGGGAACCTATATTTTGTTATTTTAACCAACCTATCAATAAGTTACCAGAAAATCTTGAAATATTAACATTAGATTGTATTGAATTTAATCATCCTCTAGATAATCTTTCTAAAACTTTAAAAATATTATATTTAGATTTATATGCATATGAATATCCTCTAGATAATTTACCAGAAACACTTAAAGATTTAACATTATATATTCATGAAAGATATTCTTATCCTATAGATAATTTACCAGAAAAACTGGAACATTTACGCTTATTTGTACCTAAAATCTATAAGTTTTCTATAGAAAAATTACCTAAATCTTTACAATCTTGTAAAATACATTATTACTAAATGTAAAAAATTTGATATATTAAAAAAAAATAAAAAATCAAAATAAATTAAAAAAATGACAACTTGTAATCTTATTAGTTTTATTTTTGATATTATTAAATATGTTAAAAGGAACAAAGAAAGTTATAGAAATACTGTAATTAAAATTTTAGGTAATTCTGTTAGATCTTTCATTCGATCGGAAGATATTCATGATATATCATTATTAATTGATAATTATTCGTTAATATCTGAATTTATTGAACTTCTGAAAGTGACTCATATATTAACTGATAAACAAACAATACGAAATAATAATAATTCTTATGAAAAAATAAATATTAAATATAAAGATAAAATATACTATGTATATATAGCTCTTAAAGATACTCATTTCCCTGGATATGATAATAATTTTATATTAACATGTAATAATTTATCAATCGATATTGAAGGAAATATATCGACAATATATAAACATTATGATGTTAATAATTATTGTAGTATAAATTGGATAAACAGTTGTTTTCAGGATATTATAAATCATACTTTTCGTATTATTCTAAAAATAGATATGAGTCATTCATTTGAAAAAATAAATTATTATAATGATATATGTCTTAATATGATAAATCTTGGTTATCAATTTGATTATGAAAATACCAAAAATTTAACATCGTATCAGTTTATAAGACTGTATAATCATACAGATATATCCAAATTTATATCAAATCGTGAAGTTTCAGAATCATGTTCTATTTGTAGAGAACAATATTCTATAGAACCAAATAAAAGAACAATTTTAATGGGTTGTTCGCATGATTTTCATATGGATTGCTTACATAAATGGATTAAGTCAGATAGTAATAATACTTGTCCGGTTTGTAGAAATGCTGTTGAATTTTATATCTAAATTACATAAACTACTTAAAGATAAGACATATATATAATAGTAGGAGATGGTTGACTCCTAAGTGTAGCGGACTTAACTCAGTTGGTTAGAGTGTCGATCTTATACGTCGAAAGTCACAGGTTCGAGCCCTGTATTCCGCATGCCATATTCTAAAATATTTTGGAATAAATAGTTTAGAATAATGCTAAAAATGAGACTCCTATAATTGTTGTTTTAATACTTACAACGATATGTTCTAATATATATGCCGATATATTTCCAATGGCTAGCATTTATTTTATTAATGTTTGGACCATTAGTCATGTAAGAAGAAAGTTTCTCTAAGCTATATACATTTTTTATTTTTACATATAGTATAATGTTATTCATATTGTTAAAATAATTAATTTTAACTATAATAATACAAATGTGCTAAATCATTTGTAAATAAAATGTAATAAATATACTTTAATATTTATATATATTATATGAGTATTAAGCAAAACTATCTTATAACATTCAATAATGATATAGATGTTTATGAACAAATAGAGAAATTAAAAAAAAGTATATCATTTAATAATAGAACTATTGAAGGATTAGCAATAAACTTTAATGATAAATATCAAAAAAAAAATAGAAATATTAGTACAGATGAATATACAAATTATAAATTAAATAAACATGTAGATAAAAACTTGAAAATGTGTTATACAAAGGATTTAACCAAAAGTATATTAGATGACTTAAAATATCAAGTAAATATAGACTTAACTGAGGTTGAAAAAGTAATATTAGAAAATAAAAATTTTATAAAAAGTATTAAGGAAACAAATCATTTACAATTATTAAATGTTGAAAATAATAGTAAAACTAATTTTTTAGAATTTAATCCAAAAAATAATTTTTCACTCATTAGTCAAAATTATGTTCATCAAAATGATACTATACAAAATACAGGTAATAATCAAAGTCAAAAACTATTTAATGCATCAAAACTTGATAATAATAATCCGTTACCATACAATCAATTAACTAGTGAATATGATATTCCAATAGATATTATTATAATAGATAATGGTGTTTGGTGGAAACATAATAATTTAATTCGTAATGATGGAACTAGAATTTGTCAATACACTTTGGAACAACAAAAAAAATCCTTATGGAGATTAAGTAATATATATGATATACTAGGTATAAATTATATAAAAAATAATAATGTTCCTGAAGGTGTAGATACAACTTCTTCTAATTTTTTTTCATATTATGAGCCCACAAAAAAAGAAATAAATTTAGGATATTATAATCATGGAACATTTAATGCGGGTATTATAGCTGGAACTGAAACGGGTTGGTTAAGAAATAAATCAGTTCGTATTTATTCGATACCTTTAGTAAATATGTTTAATAAATTTGTATCAGGAGTAAATGAAGCCATTGAAAATATCATAGAAATACTCATACTTGAATTTCAAATCAATAAAATAATAAAATCCGATTTTTCACCAACATTAATTTGTCGTAATTACGAAAAAACTGGATGGTTTAATAACAAGGATTTATTTAGTAATTTTACACAAAATCAGTTTACAAAATTATATAAAATGAAAGCTACATTAGGTATTAATATTTCTCTCTTTAATTCAACTGGTGTAATATTTGACAGTGAAAGTTATTTATTATTAGGAGCATTATATAAATTACAAAAAAAAATGGGTGCTATAAGTTTTTATGCTGCCGGTAACTCAACAGAATTACAACTAGTTTATAGTGATAATAGTTCAGATTTTTATAATAGATATTATGTTCAACAAAATCAATATGTAGTATATCCATATAGACCTTATTATACTACGTTAAATTCTAAATACTATACAATTTTAGGAAGTAATATTGATAATATTAATCTTTCATATATTATAAATTATATTTCTACATATAGTTTTACTACAGGTAATCGATTAACTTTTACTATTAATTATAATCTCTTAAGTGAATTAGTAAATAGAACTTTATATCCATTAACTTATCAAAACTCATTTTTAATTATGGATCCTGATCAATCCTGTTATTTAATAGGTAGTTCCGGATTAAGACAAATGGGAATATCTGATACGTTAAAATCACTTACTGAACAAAATAATATTTGGTTCCAAAATTATTTACCTACTGGATATACCAGTTTTGGAAGTGCTGTATATAATTCACAAGGTTCTATTATTTTTTCATCATCTGCTTATGATACTGATACTAAAGAGCTAAATCCAAATTATTATAATATTGGAAGTGGTTCAAGTTCTGCTAATTCAAATTGTATTGGTATAATTGGAATTTTTCTACAATGGATTACACATAAGGGATATATTGGAAAAAATAAGAACAATGCTACTATCACACAAATGTATATTAAAAATTATTTAGAAACATATTGTATTAATTTAAATACATTATTATTTAAATTAACTTTTCCATTTTCAGAAACTGTTACATCAAATCTAGAAAGTTTATATTTAGATCTTAAAAATAATAATAATAAAAGTAGTTATACTGATTTTTACCCTTTTCAATCTGTTAACTCAATATTATACTCACAACCGGTACCATATGTGCCTTTTAAAATAATTTATCAAGCCGATCTTACTAATTATATAGATAGATTCCAATTTATTAGTTTAGATAAAAATAGTTTATTGGAAAATATTAATATTCTATTAAATGATAGACTGATAAATAATAATTTATTTAAATATCAAATAGATGAAGTAAAAAATATTTTAAATAATTATAATAGTAATTTATCATCTATTATATTAGACTTATCTAATAACAATGAATTCACAGATAAAACCAAAAAATTATTAACTGAATATAATAATAAATTATCATTATTATTAAATAATATGAATAATAATCAAAATGAAAATACTATAAATATATACAGAATATTACAAAATATAATATCTATTCCTTAATTATACATCAATATATAAATTTTCCAATATATATTAACACATATTTTGGAATATTTATGGTAACATAAGTTTGATTATATTTAACGACGACTTCTTAACTTTCTAGACTTTTTCTTAATTGATCTCTTGTAATTTTTTTTGTAATATCCACCATTAGCTTTTTCCACAGATTTAGGCTTTGTTGGTTTATTATTAGCGTATATAGCTCGTCTTTTTGCTGCTTCATTTAATCCATTCAAAATATTTAAGCTGAACGCAATCGCTTCTCCAAATTCTTCAGGGTTTTTATAAGTATTGAATCCTTGATTTATTGCACGCATAATACTAGCATTATCTAGGTATAAATCTACACCTACTCTTTTTATAAATGTACAAAAAACTATTAATTTATTTGCCAAAATTTCAATTGAATCTCCTAAATCACGACTACCTAAAATAATATTAGCCGCGTCATTTAATATATTATAATTTTGTTCATCCAATAAATTAGGAACTATATGTTCTAAAGGATCTTTTTCTTTTCTCCATTTCAGCATTTCAAACTGTTGTTTATGTTTCGCTACATTAACTAATTGTTCTAAACTGATATAATCATCATTCGATATATCTGGATTCATTATATACATAATAAAATATAATTTTTTAAGGTAAAAATTGTATTTTATAATTGTGTGTCGAGTATGTTTAATATATTTTAAATGATATTTAATAAACTAAATGAACTTATATATATCACCAATTTAGATTTTTATTATGTAGCTAAAAATCTGAATATATTCATCGTCGACTTCTTAACTTTCTAGATTTTTTCTTAATTGATCTCTTGTTATTTTTTTTGTAATATCCTCCATCAACTTCTAGCATACGGTTAGTTGATAGTCTGTGTTGTTGCGGTTTGTTGGGATATGGTCTATTTGCTACTTGTAAATTCATACAATTTAAACGTTTAAAGACTGGATTAAAAGCATCATAGAATGTATGAGTTTGTAATACACTATTTATTATTGACATGATTTGATCATCATTTAGGTATATAGCATAATCATTTCTTTGATTGCAATTATATATATACGTGCATAATATTACAACTTTATCTGCCATTGTTTCAATTGGATCTGCTTTTTGACTACTATTAAAAACAATAGTAGCAGCTTCTCTCAACATGTTTTGATTATCTCCAGCAGATAAATCAGGTAATTCTAGATCTAAAATATCAAAAGTGGTACGAAATATATATATGTCGTAATCTTCATGGTTTTCTTCTAATGTTCTTGTAGTTAGATGACGCTGTTTAGCTTTTGCTGCTTTCATTAACCGGTCAATAGTAACAATTTGTAATCTATCTGTTACCATATCTCGTGCTGTAGTTTTCCAAACTTTTATCTGGTCATACTGAGGCGGCAACTCCGCCACACCTTCTAACATAGCGTCGATATCATCATCATCTACTTTTTTATTTTTCATTTTTCCATAATGCTTTTCTGTTTGATTCATTATATATATATATATTATAAAGTAAATTAATTTTTAATAATACCTATATATAAGTCTTCTAATATATCTTTAGCATATTTAGGATGATTTATATAATTAAACATAATCGTAGCATCTTTACCTATAGCCATTTCAATTATATTTCCACCAGGATGTTTTTTTATCCAATCTAATTTATATAAATCATAAACTTTTCCATCAATTATTGTTAGATTTTTACTTTTTTTTATTTCATCTATTGAAAAAATCTTTTCATTTTTATGGGTATGATTCACAATTAAATCTACTACTTTAATAGAAGTTCTTAGAGCACCTTCTATCCAGCCCTGTGTATCAGAATAACATTCACCACATATATAGATATTATCGAATGGTTGAATGATTTGTTCCATTATATTATTACTATTTACATGAGGAATATAACAATAATGCCCATTATGCCAAAAATAATTACTAATCCATTCGGGATCTGGTATGTTCTTTTCAGGATACATTTCACGAATATTTTTTATTAGGTTAGATTCTAGTTGTCCTAAAATTGATAAATTTTGCCATTCTTGTGATACAAAACTATCACAATAACTTATCATACATAAACCTGTTTTTTCATCGATTGGGATAAACATTCTAATTCGACTATTTGTCGTTGTTTTTTGTATTCCATGAAACCATGCCATTTTCATATTTGGATCAAGAGGAAATTTAGCATATACACGCATCAATGTTCCAGATGTAACACTATTTAAAATATTTTCATATTGATTTTTTAGATTTAAAAACTGAACCAATCCATGTTTATCTATAGCTAATATTAATTTAGAATATTCTATATTTGTTTTTTTACCATCAAAATCAATAAATTCAGCAATCGTGTCAGTCCAATTTACTAATTTCAAATTAAGTGTAATTTTAACACCAGCTTGTTCTAATTCATTTTGAATAGAATCTACAATTTGACCTAACCCACCCATTAATATATTATAATCTGTTTCTGGATGAAAATTAGTTTTAATAGATAATAATCCATCATACGCATTTCCAATATTAAAATAATCATTATAACCAAACCATGTAATATATAATTCACCTATTTCTAAACCAAATAATTCTATACATAATTGTCCTAATGTTTTATAACGCATACTTTCTTCTAATTTTAAAGATATTAATCTATATGTAAGCTCAATAAGTTGTTCAACATGTGGTAAAACAATAGAATCATCCAATACAAGTCGACAATGTTGTGTATTACTTAAACGCGATATTTTACTATTTAAACCATATCTTTTGATTAAATCAATTAACAAGTTATGACTATTTGAAAAACGTCTAGCACCAGCTTCAAATTTCATACCATCTTTTTCAATTGTCATAATACGTCCGCCTAGTCTATAACTTTTTTCAATAATTTGAATATCTGTTCCGTTGGCTAATTTTTTATCTAATAATAATAAGGCGAAATATAAACCAGCTATACCTCCCCCACAGATTAAATATTTTACCATATATATTATTAAAATATTTTTCAAAACTATATAAAAAATAACATATAATAAGAACTATTATAATGATTCAATTTTTGTTATTTACTTTTTTATTATTTTTAGGATTTAGTTTCCGTTCCTATTTACTAAATAGAATACCTAGCCAAGAATATAAAGAAATAATATCTAAAGTATATTCATTTAATCTAATAGCATTATACTTTACATTTATTTTTTCTGATACCTTTTATATTATGAATTATTTTGGGTGGTTATCTTCTGTAATTTTAGTTTCTGGATATATAAATAGTGCTGTATAATAGATATTGATTTCAAAAACTATTATCTTTTATTTGTGTTTTCTGTTCAACTAATTTACGACAATTTCCATGTTCGGTTCCCATAAAAACATTCATATTTCTGACTAATTCTTGACGACATTCACTATTTGTCATCATTTCTTTAATTAATCCTATCATCAGTTTACGACGTTCTTCAATATTTATTTTATATTTTCCATTTTCTTCTAAGCGTTTTAATTCACTATCGACAACTTGATATGTTTTCATGACTAATATTGTTGTTTTAACATCGTCCCAATCACCGAAGAATTCATCTATAAATCCACGTATTTTTTCATCAGTCATAATTACATCTATAAATTGAAAAAACCGATTTGTTTTTAATGATTTTTCACCTGTTTTAATTAGTGTTTTTTGGGGCTGTTCATTGAAAGTTAAACTATCTTGTTTAACTACTAATCTAGTTTCATTTGATAAAGTTGCCATTATCTAAATTTATATATATTATATTTTCTTATACCTTTTTATTATAATTCTATAATATATGATTACTGATTATAAAATACATATTCCATATAATATAGAATTATTATATTTAGATTGTTATTGGAAGAGATGTTATAAAATATCACAACTATTTAAAGTTGGGGATATTTTTTTTATAGATACTGATTGGATTAATAATGATTTTCAAAAAAATCTAGTAGACCCAATCGTTCTATATATAACAATGCTGCCTAATAATTTTTTCAGTGAAAATAGTGTTTTAAAAATAGAAATTATAAAGGATAATATTGAATTATCAATATATTCAAATTATGATACAATATCTGGTCTAAATCCAGATAAAATATTATTAAATAAATTAAATATTAAATTATTCGATAAATCTATTTTAAATACGTATTCAGTTTGTAGTTCAGATATATTGTTTAAAATAAATAATTTAAGAATTAAAAAAGATTTATGGGAATTACTACAAATTAATGATGCTATAGAAAAAACATTTTCTAGTTTTAGAGCTATGCGGGAAATATTATCTATTCCTAATTTAAATGAATCAAACATTGAAGCAGTCTTTATGAAAACTATTTTAGATAATCAATTTACTATAGCCTATTTACCTATATGTGCTGGAGATAGTAATGGTGCTTTTATACATTATTCTAAAAATAATAGTAGAATTCATAATAATGTATTATTAGATTGTGGAGGTAGAAATCCATATGGATACTGTGCGGATATAACAAGATGTTATATGATTCGAGAATTTGAATTATTTAAAAAAGTATATGACATTGTAAATGAATGTAAAATTGCTTGTGAAAATCATATAGAAAATACACTAAAAAATCATGAAATTCCTAATTTAAATAGACTAAATAGTATATGTATCGACACTTTTTTAAATCTTTTACCTCAAATACTACCAGATAATATAGAAGTAAATTATGAAATAGTGAATTTATTTTATACACATTTTATTGGACACCATATTGGACTAAATGTTCATGATATACATTCTAATAATTTAGAACCAGGTAGTGTTTTTACAATAGAACCAGGACTCTATTTTAATAAAGATTTAATTAAAATAAATATAAATCCTGAATTATACAAATTAGGTGGAATTCGTATTGAAGATATGTATTATATAACACCTGAAATGACATTAGTGTGTTTAACTAGTAAGGTATAAATTATCCATATACAGGATATCTTACTCCACCTGTTCCTCCTATAATTGGTCTTTTTTCAGGAGGTTCTAACCTATACAAATTTACTTTTTCATCTATTTTTTGTATAGATTCCGTACCAAAAACATCCATCTTAATCATTGTATTATTATTTGAAAACCAAACGGTCGTCAAAGATTTGTGTTATATAATATATTTATATTTTTAATGCGGTTGTTATTTAAAAATAAAAAAAATATATTTAAATATATAAATGTCTGTCAATAATTTAAGAAAACCAGATGAAAAAACGATTTTATTTGCTTCTAAAATAAGTCTTGAAGAACAAAAACCAGTAAATTTTTTATATTGGAACGACTCACTCTTGAATAAAGTTTGTATTCGCTCTATGTCTCAAAATGAACATGTAATTTATAAAGATAAAGAAGAATATACGAGTCCTATTCAAAAAAAGTTTACAAATAAAGATGACGCTGTTTTATGCACTGAAAATAGTATATATATAGTTTCAAATAGTATTAAAAAAATGTAAATATTTTATGTAATACAAATTTATTACATTTAGACCAATAGTAAAATAATTTTAATAGAAATATGTTATTATAATCTAAGGTGAATTATAGATATATTAATTATTATATCTATAAAGTACTTAAAGGGGAAACATTCTCTATAAATATTTATTTTTATACATTTACGCCCAAACGGCAACCAAAATTACAACCATTTTTATTATATATATATATATATATATACCATGGTTAAAATTTCAAGAAGATTGAGATCTTTTCGTCGTTCTCGTATAGGGGGTCGTCCTGGGTCGGCATCTGATTGTAGAACAAGTGATGAATGTAATCAAGCTAAATTTATTGAAATAGTCAATGATAAAATAATAAATGGCGTTATGGATGGAACTATCAATATGAATCCTAATTATAAAGATAAAAACTATTTAATGCTAATCAATAAATATAATGCTGCTGTTAATAAAAATATTAAAGTAGGTGATATTATATATATTGTAGGAGGAGAAGGAAAATATAGTTGTTATATTTCATTACGTGGTGCTGTTCAATGGTTAGGAGATGATGGTGATACAATTGATTTTATTTTAAATCTTTTAAAATATAAAACAGTATTAAACAAAAATAATGTAAAATATAATAAATTATTTAGTAATCAAGATTATTATGTATTAAAAAACGAAAAATTACAACATATATCAATGCCCAATCAAACTATTTCGGAACATTTGCTTGGTAGTGCGTTTGAAAGAACTATGCCTCAAGAAATATTAACTCGACTTGCTGATGGTGGTTTACAGGTTTAAATTATGTGTTTATTATAAAACGCCTTCATCAAGAATTTGTCCTTTATTATCAAATACAATATAAATAATATCAGAATCAATATCTATTTCTTTATTTATTGACCAACTTATATCCAAATCTCTATATTTTTTGTCTATATTTTGTATTTGATTTTTACATTCTTCAATTGAAGAAAATGTTTCACTATATACAATTGGTATTTCACTACTCTCATAATATACATTGGTATCTAATAAAAAAAGAGAAATTGTTTTTTCAATAGATTTAGATTTTGGTAATGATAATTTCCAATTTTCTACATAATAATCATCATCACTTTTAATAGGTTTTTTCTTTATTATAGTATAATATCCAGAATAATTACAATAATTCAGTGTAAAATAAAAAGTATAAAAATTTTTATTTGGCATTATTAATATATATAACTTATTTTTTATATATGTTTAATTATGACAAATATATTAAATAAATATTTAATATTTAGTTTGAGTTCAAAAATAACCATATTATACAACATTGTAAAAATAATATATTTTTAGACATCTAAAAAGATTATAATACAATAAAATTTATAAATATGATTAGATTTTTTAATTAATAAACAAATGAAATCAAAAAGAAGATTACATAGTAAAACTATAAAACGTAGTAAAATGAATATAAAAAAAAAATTAAGAAAGAATTTTTTATAAATTGCTGGAGGCAAAGATGAATTAATAGCACAAAAGCGAACTTTAGAAACAGAACTTTATAGGTTAAGAGAGATAGATAGGACTAATCCAATGAGAATTCAGATGGTACTCCGTAATATAGAAGAAATTAATAAAGCCTTAAAAGAATATCAAACACCCGAAGAAAAAGAAGCTGAACGCCTATTAGATGAAAGGATTAGACAAAGAAATCTAGAGTGGAGTAGACAGAGAGATCAATGATTAGTTCAAATGTCTGAACAATATATAGCACTTTTTAAGGCAGAAGAAGATACAAAAAAATCAAGAACACCACTAATCATAAGTGAACAAGTTGAAAAAATAAGGCAATGGGAAATAGAACATAAATCAAATCTTTCTAATAAAAAATGGGTGCGTAATTATCTAGATGAAGTTACGCGTGCTGAGTCTGCGTATACACTTGAAGGACAATTAGTTGGTTCTACTTTAGCTGGAGGCATATATCTTCAATTAATGATAGAATTATTAAGAAAATATCTGTAAATATGATTTTTTTATATAAACAACTATACAGGAATATGTTTTTGAATCACTTTATTATTAGATGTTATAAACATTCATATATTTTTTACATATATTTATTAAAAGAAGTATAATCTTACTTTATTTCTATTAATAAATATAATTAATCATAACTTGATTTTAATATTATACTTTTTAAAGTGAAGCTTATATATATATATACTCGTAATTGTATTATGAAAATCATTTATTTAATATAATATTAAAATTTTTATAAATATTAATAATATATGATAGATCCGGATTCAGAAACCTTGGCAAAAAAAAGTAGATGTGATAAATTAATATGTAGAAAATGTTATGCTACACTACCAATTCAAACAAAGAATTGTCGTAAATGTTCAAGTGTTGATTTAAGACAAAAACATAAATTAAAATAGATGAATATAAATAATATTTTAATTTATTTATAACGATATATATCTAACTTTCCATGAAAGTCTTTACATCTTTAATACCCAAATTAAATTGTTTTGCGACTAATGAAATATTTTCTTTAGCACATAATAAAAAAGATTTTCTTCCTTTATTTAAATTATGTTGATATAATTCAATTTTATTGTATATATCATTTACAATAGTATTATCTTTTTTACCAATTAGTTTTAAATTATTTGGAGGAATATAATATGTTGTATTCATTAAATGATTATATAAATTTATAATACCTTCTCTTATATCTATAGATGAAAGCATTATTGTTAATATATTAGCAGTATCATTTACGGCCCATGTATACAGTTGTTTATCTCCATAATCTTTTTCTAAAATACCTTTACAGTCTTTAATACCATGAATAGTCGAATCTTGATTAGGGTAATACAAAAATAAATGAATATATGGATATTTATTATTACCACCTTTTAATAGTTCCATTTTATTTAAATTATATAAGGAATATAAAAAATTCATAACAAGTTTATACAATCTTGTTAAATTATGAGGAAACTTATCGTATGTAATACCATTACGAAAAATATCGGCGTATTTATAAGTAATTATTTTATGATAAAGAATTTTGTCTTTTAACATTTTTTTTTCTAGATAAATATTATTGATAATTTTCTTATCAGCATTACCTATAATAATTTTAAGTATTTTCTTTATAATTATAGGGTCTTCTGTACCTGCCGCACTTATTATTAAAATAACTAATGTATTAAACAAATGAGAATAGTTAACTTCTTCTTTTGTTAAATTGGCATTTAATAATCTATCAATTTCATCAATAATTAGCTTTATATTTTTTTCGTCACCTAACATTACATATGCTAAATTATTAACTGTTTTGGTATTTATTTCAGATGAGATATTAAACTCATGTTTATTTAGTTTTTTTAAATTTAATATTATATCATTGTATTCATAATTCATTTTACTTGGTTCATCAATAAGGAAATCTCTAAATGTATGTCCAGGAGAATATGAATCTTGTATTATGTGAATTAAATAACCTAAATAAGCAAAATCTTTAGTAGTTAAAAATTTAAACCCAATAATACAGCATCTTCTTACAATTTCTAATCTTACATTTTCATTCGTATCATAATCATTAGAAGCCATAGAATGGTTGATCGAAAATTTACCATTATGAGATTCTTCTATTTGAGAACTTACTGTTTTTTCGGTATTGATACCTAATGTTACTAATTTTGTAGCTGAGCATAATTTAATAAACATTTCTAATTGTCCTTTATCTAAATAAAAAAAGGCACAAGGTAAATCTGGAAAAAATAAACCTTTCGAAAATTGACGAATATTAGCGTCATTTAATATAATATCATTTAATTTTAATAGTTGATCTTTATAAATAAACCCGTTTTGTTTAAGAGCTTCTACAAATATTTTAAAATGGGTTGTTAATAACATAATATATTTATTATATAAGATAAAAGTATTATGTTGTTTTTAATATAGTAGCCACTAACATATTTACCAAATAATATTTCATAAATTATTTAAATTAAATGAAAATTGAATTGAACAATAATTATATTATTTCAGCTATTATAGTCATACATTTTTCTATATTTTTATAACTAATAGTTAGAGGTGGTGTTATTCTCAGAGTATTATTTCTAGCAGTACAAGTAATATATCCCAAATCTAATAATAGATGCCGTAATTTTTCAATATTATAATTTTCTTTAAATTGTATACCCCAAAATAATCCACTTCCACGTACATCAACAATTTTATCAGGATTATCTATTAACATTTTTTGTAAAAATATTTTCATAATTTGTTCTTTTTTTTGAATAAAATCTATACATTCTTTATCAATAATATTTAGTGCTTCAATTGAAATTGCACATGATAATGGATTACCTCCAAAAGTAGAACCATGAGATCCTGGATTAAAAACATTCATATGATGATTGTTAGCTAATACACAACTCATTGGTATCATTCCACCACTCAATGCTTTACCTAAAATTAAAACATCTGGATTAATTTCCGGAAATAATACTTGTCCAGCTGTCCAATTACCAGACCGTCCTAAACCACTTTGTATCTCATCAGCCATTAATAAAATATTTGGGTATGTTTGCTTGATTTGATACATTGCTCTAAAAAAATCATTTGAAATAGGGATTATTCCCCCTTCACCTTGAATAGGTTCATATATTATAGCACTAATTTCATTGGCATTATTTTCAATAACTTGAAATAATGAATTACAGTCATTCATTTTTACTGTTAAAATATTATCTAACATAGGACCAAACCCTTTTTTATAATTAGGGTAATCACTTAGACTAATTGTTCCAATCGTTCGGCCATGAAAATTACCACTAAGACATACAATTTTTGCTTTATTTTCTGGAATATTCATAACTTCATGTCCATATCGTCTAGCTAATTTTAATGCTGTTTCAACAGCCTCCGCACCACTATTCATTGCTAAAACTTTATCATAATTAAATAGTTTAGTTATATAGTTACCCCAAAGTATTAAATTTTCATTCATTACAACACGACTTGTTAGTGTTAATGTATTACATTGATTTTGCATAATAGAAACTAATTTAGTATGACAGTGTCCTTGGTTCACTGCACTATATCCTGCTAATAAATCAATATATTTCTTATGATGTATATCCCATAAATATATATCTTTACCTTTTATAATATTAACGGGTAAAGATGCATAATTATTCGCAATAGATGTATATACACGTCGTATCATTTTATATATATTATTATAATTCATTACTTAAATAGTAATAAGTCATAAAATTATATGTAAATAAATATTAAATTATTATATATTTTTTGTATTGAGGATAAAGGTATAAACTGTGGTAATATCTATTTCAGTTTTTTTGTATATTTATAATATATAATTATGAATTTTAATATCATAACAATACGATCTGAAACAGAAGGAACAGTAGTAATGACACCTGAACATTTATATCAAATATCAGATCATGATATAAAGTATGTAGTTATGTATAATTTAAAATTTATGAATAGTGGTCAAATTATAGAAGCAAATATACCTTATTATATATCTAATGGCGCTACTAATAAATTACGTGCCAATATGTTATATCCATTTATGTGTTATTCTAGTATCATTGAAGCATCGTTTTGTCCATATGATGTCGCCAGAAGAAGCAATAGTAATCCATATACAGGTATATTATTAAAATATAATAGTCTAGGTAATATAAATATCCAAAAATTAGAGGAAGATTTATTACATACTTTTTTTGGTATATATTCTGATCTTGAAGAAGAAAAAAGTATAATGAGTAATAAGATTGGTAATAGGTATGAACAAGGTAATGATTTAATATCTGTTTTACAAAGAATAACGAATTTTCTTGATTTTATTATTTGTATTGTAAATGATGTAATTGCTGTTTTTGATTATTCTTCATCTGAAACAAGAATTGATATTGATAATGGTAAATATCGTCCTTTATCACGTGAACAAAAAGCGATTGAAGATTATACTGATTTATCAATATTTGGCAGGGAAACAATCTATAATATTTCTCAACACAAAACCGATAATTCAAGTAGTTCATTTAATAATCATTTTAGATTAGTTATTTTAACAATACTCAATAAATATTATAAATTATTAGTAGATAATAGTATAATTGATATTGAACAAATTGTATTACAACATGAAATAATAACTGTCAATGAATTTAATAGTATAGTGAATATATGTGATAAATTAGCTGCCGGACAAAATATGATAAATTATAGAATTGTTTCAAATAAAATTATTGATGTAATCATTGAAAAAATAGATCTATCCCAAAAAATGCCTGAACAATCAAAAATAATATTAAAATCTTTAATAATTAGAACTACTAAAACACTGGTTGAAGATGATGAAATTTACGATCATTTATTAAAAAATTGGAATTCACATTGTTTAGGAAAAGGTATCTTGCTTGAAAGGAGTAATATATACGCTATGAATTATGTAGAAATATGTGAAGAATTGTCTAAATATTCTGATTTTATCACAACTATACCGGGTTTAAGTGAACAAATAAATCGTGGTTGTAATAATGAATTATGTAAAACAGACCCTTTATGTTTAAAATATGTAAGAGATAAACTTTTGATGGTTCGTAGTTTAATTATACAATATAATTATATTGGTCAATATAAGATAAAATATAAAATATCGGATGGAACTGAAAAATTTAATAAAGTTGATATTGATTCTTCTGAAACAATATTAAACCTTAAATCTAAAATTTATAGTCTTGAAGGAATTGACCCATCTAATCAAGAATTATCTTATACTTCACCATTTGGCGGCAATATCATTCATTTAGAAAATGACAGAACTATAGCTAGTTATAAAATACCTAATTATAGTATACTTAATTTGATTATTAGATAAAGATATTATATACAAGTTTAGTTTTATTTTTACTTTATTAAATGATAATTTAAAAATAAGATTATATGTGTTTATAAATGACAGCTTTAAGTTTAAAATCTTTTTTGATTCTAATATTAAAATTAATGATTTAGCAATTGACCCTCAAAAAAAATTAATATCTGCTTTTGATGTAATGTTAGATAAACAAAATATACAAAATAATATTAACAATTCACAACAAGTAGAGAAAAATGAAAAGTAGATAATTGTAATGATGCTCAAAAATCTGAATTGATAAATAATATAGAAAAAAATAATGTAATAAAATCTTCAAGAAAGAAATCATCAGTTTCTAGACAAGACTTTTCAGAAATAATATCATCTCAACAAAAACTGGCTTTGTATTTTGTTAATTGTAATAATATGAATAAATAATAAATTAACATATTAATGTTTTTTTTGTAAATATTATAATAATTTTGTTAATATCTATAAATGAATCAGGCATTTATTGTCAGATTTATTTTTAGTTATTTTTTCAAATGATATTAATAATTAGTTTGATTATATATTTAGGGTCGTAAATACCAATTTTCCCCAGGTTTTCCACCAGCTTTAACACCACAAAAAAGCCATGGATGTAAACATAAACCTAAGTCAGGAGCAGCCATAAAATTTGCTGCTCTTCCACAACATAAATGCTCTAATTTATTTCCGAATATAGTAATTAAAGATGATAGTATAAATAAAATAATACACAATATTATTATCCTGTTCATATATAATATATAAAAGATTATATTCATTTTATCATATTTGTCTATTTTTTATTTTTTGCGGCATATGTCTTTGTCCCATAAACATTTTTCCATTTCAGCACATTCAGACTCATTTAAATTTGGACAATATGTTGATGGATAATCGTTACCTAATATAATAATATCGTATGCTTCAATTTCTTCAACACGTAAAGCACATGGATCTAATGATTTATTAATTTTACTTGTTTGGTCCATGACATAATAATTTGTTTGATGTCCAAGTAATATTTCCGATTCTAATGGAAATGCCGAAACACACGAAATAAGTAAAGCTCTAACATTCGGTAAAAGTGTTATTCTTTGAAGACAACATTTTCTTCCAATAAATTCAAATGTAGTTTTAACTTTTACAGAAGTAGATTCAAATCCATTTAATGATTTTATATGATCTTTTATATTAGTTAAAAAATAATCATTGGTATCTACACCTCGATATACATACATTTTTTTAGTTATTTTAGGAGCATTTTTTATAATACGATCAATATCTTTTACATATATTCCAATTATTTTTAACCAAAATTCCATACTAAAACAAGTAAGTAAGCCTAAAAATATAACATATTGCTCTGATAATTTTAAATT
>Ga0194133_10001900_pt1 | contig 34247 bp, 31 predicted proteins | sample TA2KigOf40mmetaG_FD_155448 | JGI IMG/M metagenome (GOLD analysis project Ga0194133, IMG submission 155448) | Freshwater microbial communities from Lake Tanganyika, Tanzania - TA2015055 Kigoma Offshore 40m | ecosystem: Environmental > Aquatic > Freshwater > Lake | place: Tanzania: Lake...
TAAAGAGAAATGGCAGTCATGTAAAATCATATCGTATAAAAAATACAATGAATTGAATATGACTTGTAATGATATTCGAAAAACAAAAGAATGTTGTAAAATTGTGAATGGCGGGTGGCATTTGTCTTATTTTGGCGATAAACACTTTATTCAAAATAAAATTCAAACTTTTTCACATCAAGAGTACAACAAGGATGAATACACCGATTTGGACAAAATTGAGGAGAGAATAAACAATAACAGAGACTTATACGATAGAAATGTCGAAATAGACAAAATAAAAATAGAGGATAACAACTATTTGCCGCCATATCATGAAACCTATTTACACCGGTATGTGGAAAATAATTTGTAAAACAAAACAAAAACAAAATACCATTTTATCCTTTTGTTTGGCAAAAAATTGATTGTGCATAAGATAATGTTTATGTTATGCACCCAGAGACAAACAGTTTATAAGATAGCGAGCTCAAAAATGGAAGCCAAAATGAACAAGTTAATCGAGACCTATACGACGGAATTCAAGGACCAAATTCGCAACAAGGCGATTCATCTCGATTTTGCGGAAAAAGAAAAGATCAATGAATTGGTCGAATTCGTTTATGAATATAACAGATTAGTACTTACCAAGGAGGATTTTGTGAAGAGAAAGCGCGTGAAGAATGCGATTCCCTTTGCATATCGATGTGTCGCAAAGAGAGCTGACGGAGACCAATGTACGCGACGCCGAAAGGCGGATTCGGATTGCTGCGGGACGCATGTGAAGAACATACCTCATGGGGTTATTTGCGAGGAGATCGCGCCCTCTGCCCGGAATGAAAAAGTCGAGGTCGTCGCAGAGGAGATCAAAGGAATTGTCTATTATATCGACAAGATACATAACGTATATAAGGCGGAGGATATTTTATCTGGAAAGGAGAATCCGAAAATCATTGCCAAGTATGTTGTTCAGGATGGAAAATACACGATTCCTGAGTTCGGCTTGGTTTAGAATACATAAAAAATAAAAAATAAAAAACGAAAGGATCATAACAAACCAATAAACAAACAACAAACCAAAGGATCATAACAAACCAATAAACAAACCAAACATTTATAAAAATATTATCTATATTTTGGTGTAAATATAATAATTCAATTCAATTTCAATTTTATTTACGAACTCGATGAATCGTCATCGATGGAGTCTTTTTTTATTTTGCGAACAATGGTTTCTTTCACAGAAACCTCCCGGTTTTCCATAATATAGTTATTCAGATTGCTCGCCTTGAGTTCGTCGCCTTCATAATATTCCGACAAAAGAGTTAGCAGCATTTTCTGTGTAATCGGTTTTTTGACATTTTTCTTTGAATACATGATTTTGCCGTCCTTGATATCGAAGCAGTCGATTTCATTCTTTCGCATCGTCGTCATCAAGTTCTTTGTAATCTCTTCTCTCATTTTTTTGCGCATATTTTGTTCTTTTTGAAGAGCGCGTATTTCATTATCTATTTTGACCCATGCTTTAATAGTATTCACTAATTGTTCTTTGGTTTCCATGCTTATACTATGTGTTTGATGTATTTGCTATGATATTATGATATGATTAGAGGAGGGAGAATATTTACTATATAGTTCGCATATACTATTTTTATGTTTTTTACGGCATATATATTGAATCTTCCATATAGATGTAAAATTGTAAAATGCTACGGTTATAAATTCGTTGTACCGTTATAATTTGGTAATTTAGCAAAAAGAATTATGCAAATACTATATAATTAGAGCAACGATACAATAAAAAATGTTATTTACAAATCCCAGAAGTATTTCTAAAACGCAACCAACAACGATGCCATTCAATATCGGAATGGCGCGTGCAAGATTCCAGCAGGTACATCCCCAAGTTCCTCTACAGCCTCCCGAACAACAGCCTCCACAAAATATGTTGATGCCTACCCCCGTCGTATCTAAAGAGGAGAAACCCGCAAAAAAGCCGATGAAGTGGGGAGAGCCAACATGGTTTCTTTTCCATACACTTGCCGAGAAAGTGAAAGATGAATACTTTGAACTTATTCGAAAGGAGCTTTTAGACGTTATATATACGATTTGTGTAAATCTCCCGTGCCCGACATGCGCATCTCACGCGACAAAACACATGAACGGTATCAACTACAGCACGATCAAGACAAAACAGCAGTTGAAGGATATGCTTTTTTCATTTCATAATACTGTGAATAGTCGAAAACAATATCCGCTTTTCGATTATGCAAATTTGGATGCGAAATATTCCGCTGCAAATACGATTGCGATTATTCAGAATTTCATGGTGCATTTTCAAGACAGACATGCGAGCATTCATATGATTGCAAACGACCTGCACCGCCGCCGAATCGCCAACGTATTGAAAGCATGGTTTAATGAAAACATTGTTTATTTTGATGTCTAATTGCAGTCGCAGTCGCAGTCGCAGTCGCCGTCGCAGTCGCAGTCGCGATGGATAGAATATATCATATATAAAAGTTGTATATGATATTACAATGAAATCTCCCGAGGTTGTCAAAAATAAATCATTTCTGCACTATTTTCTCGACTTTGATTTTGAATTTTGCTTCCTTTTCTTGGTTTTATTCTTTTTATTCTGTTTATTCTGTTTGTTGCTTCTCTTTTGACTTGCTCCACCCCATCGATGTCTATCTTTATGTTGAGAACCTCGATCGCTGTCTCTTCTCCCGTAATCATCCCTTCTCTTGTAATCATCTCTTCTCTCGTAATCATCCCTTCTCTCGTAATCATGTCTCCCGTAATCATCTCTTCTCTTGTAATCATCCCTTCTCTCGTAATCATGTCTCCGATAATGATCTCTTCTCCCGTAATGGCTTCTTGCATCAGTTCTATGTCCAGAATAAATCCGGCCTACCATTCCGACAATTACATCGACATTCACCTCGGCAATATCTTCGCTCAAGTCAAACTTCTCATAATTGATTTGCAAACTTTTTGCCAAGTTTCCAAAATGATCGCCTCTTCTGCCCCACGGGGTCATTATTTCTATCATATATGTATTCATGTTGTTCATAAAAAACATGTTTGCTAGTCCAGCTCCGTGCTGTCCGATAACAATGGATGCATTTCGGAATATTTGGAATTGGTAAAAGATGGATTTGCCTTCAAGAACAATATTTCCGACTTTACCCGGGAAGGCAGAGGTTAGTCCTTCAAGTAATTCGCGATGATTTGTAATGTCTCGTCGTTGCTTGCCGGATGTGTAAAATATAGCCCGACTCTTGTCATCATTGATCTTTGATTTGTCAATATAGTATTGTTCAATCCCTCGTTGTAATAATAAGATTTCAAATGTTTGAATCGATTTATATTCGTCAGGCATTCTGTCATTTATGAACTGCAATATAGATGGCCGAATATGTAGAAGGTGTCTCAACTTCTCCTCCGATTTATCTCTACGTCGCATGATTTCCGCATTAAATACATCGTAGGCCGGCAATATAACCTCACCTGGCCTTTTCACCCGTATCCAATTCATGGATTTATCGTCAAAATATTTTTCTCCGGGAGGAATTACCGGGAGTTCGAAACCGAGAATAACATCGCGCGTGAATATTTCGATCAAAGTGTTTTGGAACGGACCTACGTCGGTGGTTATCAACAGTTTTTTATCGGGATTCAAAAGATGATATTCGATCAATGGAATCAGCGCCCCGTATAAAAAATGATAATAGTGGGATACCGAGCCCTCCAAACAATTAAATATAATAGCAACCCCATTTTCGGGCAAATGACTAAATACACCACTCATACTATATATAGTATATTTATATATAGTATTACCATGTCTCGCTCATACCTATCTATCTATCTATCTATCTATCTATCTATCTCTATCTATCTATCTATCTATCTATCTATTGATTTACTCGGGATTTCTCTTACGACATTTGAACGATTGGTTTGCAGCAAGAGAGCAAGTTTCTTTTGTACTCAATCCGCTAAAGTATTGGTATTTGCCGAGTTTCATGGAGTCAATGAGGGATGACCAACCAACGCCCATGGTACCTCCGACAATAGTCGCCAACAATAGAGCCATTACAGACGCGCAATTATTATTGGCCATCCAGAACCAGTCCGCGAGAATGAGTACTGGGAATATAACAATCGTCGGTACATTTTGACTAGCAAGATTATACTTGCCAATAATATACATGAGATACCCATAGGTATATGAGAATACAACTTGGCTAAGGGGAAGCTTCGACAAGGGTCCCGCTTTGGTTAATGTAAGCAAGTTGCACGTTCGGGTGGTATCATCATACAATGTATTGGGAGAAGTCGGGGTTATCGCAAAATCAAAGGTGTTTCCGAAAATAATGGCGACGGCGGACGCGATCAGGAGACCTATCAAATAAATGAGACCTTTTAAATCTTGGTTAATAATGGATGCAAGGGAGAAAAAACTTACAAGAATAAAGGGTGCTAAACGAAAAGATATGTATAATATAGAGGTTATGTCTAATTCTGCCATGATACAATGATAATGATTTCTATATATGAAAAAGAGAAGAGATTTTTCTTAGAAGAATCGTAGTAATTGCAACCGCAAAGGGTCTCCTCGAACCTTCTGTTTCTGAATCCTATTTTCATAATGATATACGACTCGATTCTTATTCACATTTTCATGTGGAAGCTCGGTGAAGTCTCCCAGATCAATATATGGCTTAAACTTAATGAGAGAATCCTTCTCAATATCATAGGATACAAAACGCGATCCTTCTACCGATCCAAAAAATGCTTCCACTTCACTGTAATGTTTTTCGATAAGACGAATGAATCCGGTCTCATTGCATTCATCAAGGAGTTCGGGATTGTATTTATACATACGTTTATCGTAATTTCCCCACCGTTGAAACGATGAGTGAATTTTCACAGGATCACGTTTGTTCAAAATAAAAAGGGCATCAGGGTTTTCCTGATAAAGTTGTTTATAATCGACAAGTTGTGGCCAATAGGAATATTTTCTAGAAACACATACATTCATCTCCGTAATACAATTATATTTATCGCTCAGTCCAGTTAATAGGGGCACTCCATTTTTCTTATTTGTTTTTATAATATATCCAATATATCCCTCGTCGCATGTCCAATGAATGGCTTTGTATCCTAGTTTTTCGAACATGGATTGAAAGGAAGTTGTGCCCGATTTGGGAAATCCGACAAGAATAATCATCTGATAAATGTGTATATATATATTGTATAATATAAATAATCGATAAGTTCCGATAAGTTCTATACAATAGGAACTGTTTTCACAAAGACCGTGCGACCCACATTATCCTCAGGAGAGATCTCCCAACGAACAACGACCGCGACGACCTCGACGCCGTTAGCCATGGCTTCCATAACCGCGGCCCTATACTCGGGATCTACGCGCGACGGCGAAAAGCAAGATACGTCATCACGCTGTATAATAAAGCAAAGGATGCATCGCGTGCGCGACATCTGTTTTATGCGCTGCAGCTCCTGCACATGTTTGAGAGCGCGCGGACTAACGGGGTCGCTCATCTTTTTACGATATCCATCGGGGAAGTAGGCGACCTTTTGATCCCAGGCAAGGTGGGAATAGATATCCGGATTTTCTTTTATTTTTTTGGCTCTATCTTTGGACAATATATCTTCGTAATCGGCAAGAGGGACTGTTTTGATTTCCATGAGGAAGGGAATCCCATGTTCATCAATCCCGGAGAAGTCGAATCGCGAGTCCAGATTGTGTTCAGGAATGGAAATGGTTAGTTCGCGTGTATAACTTTGTATGTTTGGGAGAATAGGAATTTTATTTTGTATTAATAATTGTTCGCCCATTTCTTCGGCGTATTTCGGATTTGTTCCGACAAGGACATGTCCATGTCCGGAAGTAGGACCCTGGGAGAGACACACACGATACCTGCACTTGTTTTCTTTTTTTAAGGTATCTAATACATATACGGTTGCTCCGGTTTCAACATACCCATTGCATCCAAGGGATGCGGTATGTGCAAGTTCATTCTCCCCATCAATATGAATATCGGCGACGTAGGGAGATTTAATATGCAAGGAAGGACGCTTTACAATATATGTCTTGTAAAGGGGACCAATCGAAAACAGAACAGAGGAAGAGGAAGACGAAGAGGCAGACGAAGACGAAGACGAAGACGAAGACGAAGACATACTGGCTTATTGTTATTGTTATTATTTACGACGACGGTATCTGTAAATAGCAGATACTTTATTTTGTGTTTCAATTATTTCGTTTCGAGTATGGTATTGGCTAGGAGATTATGATTTTATCTAAAAACTGCATTCCGGGGAATGTGTTTTGGTTCTGCAGAATCAGTTTTCGTGTATTGTCTATAAAATCATTTATTTTTTTACCGTTCATATAACTCCAACCCAAATAAACCAAAAAGAGCGCAAGGGTAAAATAGATATCACTCCATTGTATTATCGTATTCCAAACCGTGTATAATGGGATTATTTTCAATGGGATCATCATTGTCGCAAATAAAAGAATCAGCTTCAGATTTGTGCGAAAATACAGCATGGCCAGTAATAAAAACACATTTTCAATCAGCCCACAAATAATTGGAAACTTCGGATTGTAGGATGAAACAAATCCGCTAATGTACAACAGATACCAAAAAAAGATCCAATACGAAAATATGAAATCAATTCGCATTTATCAGACAACCTTTACTATATATTATATATTTAGTATATTATATAATAAAATAAAAAATGCCTTCCAAATCCAAAGATTCGTCTTCCTCATGCACCACCGGGTATTGCGTGAAATGCAAAAAAATGCAGTCTATGATTCAATGTAAAAAGGCGGTATCCGCCAACGGCCGAAATATGATGAAAGGTATTTGCAAATCATGCGGAACAAAGATGAATAAATTCGTTTAATCTTTATACAATAAAAAAGAATGTTTTTTATTGTATTGTCGTATATCTATTGTCGTATATCTATTGTTGTAATCTATTATACTATCGAACATATATGTTAGTTATCTTATCTACTCTGTAATAATGCGCGGCACTACATTGATCGTCTGGAGTTCCTGCGACAATAGCTTGAACGCATACGGCACCTCGACTCTCGCAAAATCAGTCATATTGCCGCACGTCTTGCACAAATGTACAGTCATATCCGAATTCGAATAGAGACGGCTCTTCTGCACACCATCATTATAGCACGCAATCATACCACAGCACTTGCATACATGAACACTGTATTTGTCCGATGCATCATACAATCGTTCCCTACAGAACTTGGACATACCGTGTGCCAACATTACATCGCGCTCCATTTCACCAATACGGAATCCACCGTCGCGACTCCTTCCCTCCGCAGGCTGCCGCGTTAGATTCACCATGGGACCAATCGATCGGCTGTGCTGCTTGTCATTCACCATGTGTTTCAGTCGCTGGTAAAATACGGGTCCAATAAATATACTGGTTTCAATCTGTTCTCCCGTTAGACCATTATACATGATTTCATTGCCGTAGCTCTCATATCCAATGGACTGCAACTGTTTGCAGATGGTCTGTACATCTAGGTCGCCGAAACTCGTGCCGTCCCCGAACAAACCGAGCTCAATCAGCACCTTTCCAAGCAGCGTCTCTTTCAGCTGTGCAATGGTCATTCGCGACGGAATCGCATGTGGATTCAATATAATATCGGGACGCAGTCCATCCTTGGTGAATGGCATGTCGCATTCCGGTATAATGTTTCCACAGGTACCTTTTTGTCCGCTGCGCGAGCTGAACTTATCACCATATACGGGTTTGCGGAATGTGCGAACGCGCACCTTGGCAAAGTTGTATCCATCGCCGTTTCGACCCGTATAGTTCTTGTCAATATAGGTTTCCTCCGTGGTGCGAAAGGTTTTGCTCTGATCTTCATACTTGATCGTTTTCGTAGGATCATTGCGGTTTTCCTTGATAGGAACAATCTTGGCAATAATAATATCTCGATTCTCCACAAGATTGTTTTCGGGAATGAATCCGTTGGTATCGAGTTTATCGTAATTCCCGAACTTGATGCATTTCGTCTTGGTCTTGTCCGGCTTGCATCGGATGATCTCGTCGCGCACAATATTCTTGTCCTCGTCCTTTTCCGTGTGATAGATCGTCGCAGCGAAGAGACCGCGGTCCAGCGAGCCCTTATTCACCAACACACTATCCTCCTGGTTATATCCGGTATGGGTCATGATCGCGACATGAATTTGGCAGCCCGATGGCAGCTTATTGAGTTGAATGAAATTCATGAGGCGCGTATCCACAAGAGGCCGTGTCGGATAGGTAAGCATATACGCGGTTTTATCCATTCGCTGATCGAAATTGGTCGCATACACACCGATTGCCTGCTTGGCCATCGCACATTGGTACGTGTTGCGAGGCGATTGATTATGTTCCGGAAAGGGAATGCAGGATGCCAAGATACCGAAAATGGTACTCGGATGGATTTCGCAATGCGTATATTTGATCTTCATATTCTTGTCCTGCAAATACTTATCTTTGCATTTCATAGCGATCATGGAGTGATTCTGTTCTTCCGGATCAATATACTCAATGACCGATTCCGGAATACGACAATTGGTTAGAAGATCGTTCCATCCGATATCGCGGTTTTCCAGCTGTTTGATAACATCCTTGGATAAAATGGCCTTGTTATCACGGACCCTCAGTAAGGGTCGGGTCAGACGTCCTCCGTCGTTGCATATACGAATCTCCAAGAGTTTGAAATCAAAGATAATCGACGTATATATATTGATAATACCCCGATGCTTCCGATCCTTCATATCATTGTATAGTTCGAATGGATTGTCAGTGGTTCCTAGCCAGCAGCCATTCACAAACACCTTGGCCTTGCCATTCATTACTTTCGGCGAGGATACTGAATCCACGGACTGAATATAGGGGGCGACATATTCATAGAGCGACGAACTGTTTGTCGGAATCGTAATATGCGTCATATAGCTGATGTTTTTCACGACACCAATCGACTGACCTTCTGGCGTTTCCGCGGGACAGAAGAATCCCCAGGTGGTATTATGCAGCTTTCGCGGCGCAATCAGTTCGCCACTCTTTTCCATCGGCGTATTAATACGTCGAATATGACTCAGACTCGACAAATAGGTTAAACGATTGAGCACTTGGGCGACACCGACTTTACTGCTATTGGACTGTTTAATACTGAAATCTCCCGTGGATAGCGCGCGTGTAATCCCGTTCTCAATCGTATTCGACTTCATCATCTTATAAATGTTGGTCATATTGATGATGTTTTCATAGTCTTCCGAGGATCGCCATGACCCATTGTTGATTTCACGAATAATTTGTTTCTGCATCTCCTTCACAAGTTTGTTGAAATAGTTGCGAAACAGGTTATTCAGCAGGGTACCGGTTAATTCAATTCGCTTATTCAAATAGGAGTCGCGATCATCGGGAGGAAGGAGCCCCAGGCTCGTTTGAATCAGTTTTTTCGCCATATATCCGATGATATAAATTTTTTGCGGGACCGTTTTGCAGTGAGGAAACAGGTCATTCGCCAACACATCGAGTGCGAACTCGCGTTTCTTGCGCAACCCGGTCTCCTTGTCCATATTGATTGGCATATAGGATACATGCGCAGTAATGTGTTTGATCGCATCTTCCTGGGTCATGCACCAGTTGGCATCAATGATGGACGCATGTAGTGTTTCCAGCAAATCTTTGTGTTTCTTGTCGTCAATATCCAGAAGTATGTGTTCGCAAATGCTCTTGTCATCCAATACACCGAGCGCACGAAATACAATAAAGAGCTCGATCGGCTGTTTAATTCGCGGAATGGTCATATAAATCGCATGCCCGAAGCCATTGTTTTTGCTGGCAATCATCATTTCGATTTGTTTGGGAGAAATGCACTTGTAGTCGGGAACGGATTTGATTTCGGCAAACCAATTCCATTTGGTGGTGTTTTTCCCGTCGAAACAATACACGCGATTTTCGGCGGCGCGTTCTTGTCCAAGGACCGTTTTCTCGGATCCCTTCACAATAAAGTATCCGCCGCAATCCATGGGACACTCTCCCGTGAAGGAGGGATGAATATGTTTGTTTTGGGTTAATACACAGACCGACGATTTGATCATGATGGGCATTTTTCCGATATTGATTTTGGGAAACACTTTATGAAGGGTCTTTGGCGAATCCATTTTTTCAGTGTTGCGGACAATGTATTTCACATGAACATCCACGGTCATGGTCGATGCATAGGTGAAATTACGCAGTTTCGCTTCATGAGGCAACATCATTTTCGTCGCGCCGTTGTTTTCGTGGATTTGAGGCGGATACAGCTTGAAATTCTCGAAACAGATTTCGACCTCAAGGAAATACTGTCCGTGTTCCGCGACAAAGTCGTTTTCAGAGTGAATAACCACGGGATTAAACATCTGAATCGTCCGCTGTACTTGGAAATTGATGAAATGATTGTAGGACTCGATTTGATGACGCACAAGTCGCTCCAAATGCTGGTCTCGAAAGTATGATTCAATAACTTTATAGGGTTCCTCCAAATAATTCCCAAGATGGGATAACACATCCAGGTCTTCACTGAACTGCGACTCTTCAATACGCTTTTCCATTTCTGATTTGATCATCTTTTCAATAGTATCTTTGGTGCAAGCAAATCCATCCTTCGGCGGCGGATTAGATGGTTCGTAATTCTTGGAATCTTCAATGGATGATTCGTCGATATTCGACGGCACATCATTTGATGCTGGTGGTATTACCGTTTTCTTTTTATAAACACGTTTTTTAATAGGTACTGATGTTTCAGCAACAACAGGGGAAGCAACACGGGTAGCAGAGCTCATTTGTTAATGTCTAATTCTAAAACTGTATGTGTTTGATGGATCCTAATCCATTTATAAAATCAATTTTTTACATCCTTTTCACGAATACATTATAGTATATCTCCTTTCAGTTATACGAAATAAATATATAGGAGTATAAATGCTCGAGTATGAAAGAAAAATGATATAAACATTGTATTCAAATTAGAATAGAACGAATACTCAATATACCTATTTCCCTATTTCCCAATATACCTATCTCCCTGATATCATGTTTATGAATCCGAAAAATAAAAGACAAATGGACGAATTTATCAAATATTTGGACAATTACAAACACACGTATAATGCGACCTTTACTCCGATTACGCCGAATGAATTGATCCATTTAATTCACGAAACAAATATTGATTATAAGAAAAATAAATACTGTTCCGCCGACTTTGTTGGCGAGCCCGCAATATATATGAAGAACGGAAAGGCTCCATTATACTCGAGTCCATTTATAATAACTCCATATAAAATGCCATATTGTAATTTGTATCGCGAACCTCTATATAGCGAAGAAGATTATAATAAACTCGTGCTTCCATATGAATCCCCAGCAAAGCCCAAAATCAAAGTGAATATTGATGATACGGCCAAAAATCTTGGCGACTTAATTAAAATCGTGGATACCTATTCTTATTCAGATACATGTGAATACAATATCGATTTGAAATCGCTTACGAATATCCGAGAGGAATTAGTAAAACTCAACAATATGATTGGAATGACCCAATTAAAACAGTCTATTTTTGAGCAGCTCTTGTATTTTATTCAAGAGTTGCATGTTTGTATTGGAAAAAACGAAAAGGGGGACAGAATAAAGACGAATGAGTTCAAACATACGGTTATTTACGGTCCCCCGGGAACTGGAAAAACCGAAATTGCAAAGATCATCGGAAAAATGTATTCGAAGATCGGCGTTCTTGAGAAAAACGTGTTCAAGAAGGTTAGTCGAAATGATCTTGTTGCGGGATACCTAGGGCAAACCGCGATCAAAACCAAGGCGGTCATCAACGAATGTTTGGGGGGCGTGTTATTTATTGACGAGGCGTATTCCCTTGCACCCAGCGGTAATAGTGATTTAGATATTTATTCAAAGGAATGCATCGATATTCTTTGCGAGTCGCTGAGTGATCACAAACATGATTTAATGGTTATTATTGCTGGATATGAGGACGAGTTGAACAATACCTTTTTTTCGGCAAACGTCGGAATGAATTCGCGATTTATATGGCGATTTAAGATTGACGATTATACCGCGGGAGACTTGCGCGAAATATTCTTAAAAATGGTAGGCGAAAGTGATTGGGAATTTATGAACAAGGAGGACGTGAAGGTGAAATGGTTTGAGGAAAAGAAAAAGACGTTTGAGCATTATGGTCGAGATATGGAAATGTTATTCACATATATCCGAGTATGCCATTCAAAACGTATTTATGGAAAATCTCCCGAGCTACGAAAAAAAATAACGTTGGAAGACATGAAAGAGGGATATGACATGTATATGCGAAATAAAAAGCAAAAGAATAAAATGGCGGATTCGTCTGCATTCTATGGATTATATGTGTAATTGGTGTGGTGTAATTGTATTTAGTCGTTATGCATATTTATCGATTTATAGGTATCCTATTATACATAAGAATAATAAGATATAAGATAGAAACAAAGTATAAATAATAGTCGTGGTAAGAAAATAGAACGAATGTATAGGTGTAGAATATAGGTTTTGATTTGATTTGGCATGAGTGATAAAAAGACAATACAAGTGAATATGGATTTATTTAATATCCCTGGAAAAAACACACGAAAAAAGAAGGACCCTGCTGAAAAAAAGGATATTAAAATCAAAAATAGTCAGCAAAACAAGACGACGAAAAATAAATTGCTGAAATATATTCGAGAACAACAAGAGAAGAATTATGCTCAGTTATTTGACAGCAGCAGTAGCAAACCTGCATCATCTGTATCTTCAACACCACCGCCTCCCATTTTAGCAAATTCAAGCAGCGATTTTGAAAAATCGATTGCGTATATGAAAGCCGTAGAGGAAGATACAAAGAGGAAAGAACCATCCGTCCATAATGCGACTATTAAACAACATAAGTCTCCCGTGAATATGGATCCGGACCATGGAAAAATAAGTATAAGCAATACTCCTGTAATGTTGAATTCATACCCAAATATGTTAGATTCATTAACGCCATTATCCAGCGAAACCATATCTATTCGTGAAAGACACGCGTCATCGTTTCCGCCTCCGAAATATGGATGTTTAAAAAATGGAAATCTCCCAACATATCGGTCGATGCTTCAACAAACGATGAAAAATAGAGACCCGATGATCAGCACGATCCAACCAGTAGCGACAATAAACCCAGTATATGTTGCACCCACAATAACAAGTCCAAGTCCTATTTCGGCAGCAGCCCATATTTCCTCTGGAGTCGGAGTATCTGTATCTGCTCCAGCAGTCGATATGCCATTAAATACTCGTATAAACGAAGCCTCCCGAAATGAACAATTAAAAAAAATTAGCGAATTAAATCAGCTTCGGACAAAGATACAAGATGCGAAACAGAATAATGGCGCGCCCAAAAACCTGAAATATTTGAAACGAAAGAAAACCCTGCGACGAACGTATAATGTCGGAAAATCAAAGGTTCATCCAAATGTAAGTGTTTTGGTTACGAATCGAACAATACGAAAGAAAATAAGTACGCAGGCGCAGCAGCTGAAGCGGATGCCTATTGAAGAGATTCGCAAATATCTTACCCAAAAAGGTCTTATTAAAGTCGGATCAATTGCTCCGAATGACGTATTACGCCAAATGTATGAGAATACGGTGCTGATTGGGGGAGATATCCAGAATCACAATCCCGAGAATCTGCTATACAATTATTTGAATAGTAAGGGAGATACAACCTCCCACTAAAAGTACATTATGCAAATATATAACATGCATGTACATATCGAATGTTATATATTTTATTAGCTATTTGATTTACAAAACGGGTAGATAGGAGAACGTGCCGTTTTCATAAACGGTCGCTTCAAATACGTCCTTGTATCCCTCTACATAGACAGTATCCTTATTGTATATTTCATCGCAACCGTACTCGTTTGTGCAACTGCGTCCTGCGACACTTATAGGTAGCTTCGTATTAATATTTCCGTTGTTCGAAATCGTATAATAGGTCCATTTGTCGCGACCGGTCATCAGTCGCGATCCCATGAGTGGGAGAATCATGTCGTCGGTCCCGTTTTTTCGTGTTAATATACCGACTTGCGCGAAATCAGCATTGGTTCCCCGGGTTTTAATATTGATAGGAATGGCGCCCCGTATGTCTGGAATGGTCGGAGTGGTATAAAAGGGGCCATCGAATTTGAGCGGAGGCATATAGGGATCGTTAAAAGGGTCCGTTCGTGTAGGTATGGAGGACAGACCTCCCATCCATGCGGCATCTACAATAACCGGAGGAGAAGAATGACGGAGAGAAGAATGATGGGGAGAAGAATGATGGGGAGAAGAATGATGGGGAAAAGAATGATGGGGAAAAGAATGACCAGAAGAATGATGATGGGTTCCACGGCGTTCATACCGAGTATATGTGTATAGCATATATAGGGCAACCGCCAATAATAGGAGCATGAAGATGATCGTATAATTTTCCAAACAAACAACCCCAGGCATACATTTCATACGCGGTTTGATCATTTTATCCGTTTATTTATATATTGTATATATTATGCAATATAGAAGATTTGTTATCTCCCTAAAACAGGTATCAGATTATATGAATCAATCAGATCAGATGAGATCAGATGAGATTATGGTCTATTTTTGATTTTGATTTTGACGAAACACCAGAACAATCAGAATAAAAATCGGAATAAGCAATGCCATAAAACTGGGAGAAAATCGGAATAAGCAATGCCATAAAACTGGGAGACGATTTGGGAAACATTTGTTCGAAATACGATCTGAATTTTCTAAGAGGGTCAAAAAGGAAGATCAGGGGAGGAGAACAATAACACTTTTTCAGATCGGAAGTGTTGCGGTGTAAATACCGATTTCCTCCACTAAATAAATAATAAATGTTTTCAAAAATTCTGAAGAAGGTTTTCTTTGAGATACATACATCACTGGGACTTACATTATAACATACTTTAAATATCAAACAAACAATTTTATCCAAGATAAAGATGGGGATAAATATAATAATGAAATTGATGATCCAGATAATAAACCATATCAATTCAAAAAGCTTATCGCGAGAATAATATGCAGCACACTTGGGTATATTCGAGAATATGCGTACTGGACAATTCAATATGTTCAATATCTTAGTAACTTTATCAACGCCTTCTTGGCTCTGATATTTATGATAGTCGCGGTAAAGAGTGTATCCAAATATGAGACTTAAACATAACAAAAATAACAAAATAGGATATATATTCACGGACATCCTCTTTATAATGTATCTATAATATTATAAGATGAAATCATTCATGATTCCTATATATAATATTATATACGATCTATCTACGCAGTCTCTTAAATAGTGATTTCTTTTTTTTTCTGGCCGGAGCCTGGGCCGTTTTCGGGCATGGAGGGCATTTCGGGCATTCATACTCGGGATCGGTGTTCATGGGGACTTGTTCATCTCCATCCTCGGCAGTCGCATCCATTTCTTGTTGATCTTCGAATTGTTCTAATCCGGTTTCGTCATCCTCGACTTCCGCCTCGTCTTCCCCTTCAAGCTCAGCCTCGTCTCCTCCTTCGACCTCAACCATGTCTTCTCCTTCTTCGACCATATTCTCAAGGCCTTCGTGTCGGATACTGGCTCCGTATTTCAATATATTTGCAGTCGCGATGGCGACAAACAATACAATCAACATATTTTTACTGAAAAAGGACGTTAGAAAACCAATGATCAAAAAGATAACAATGGTGGTAATATCACGTTCTACCAAAAGATAGAACAAATTTCCTAAAGAAAGGAGAAATATGAAATACAACAATACGCGATTATGCAAAATCGCATTCTTCTCTAATGAAAACAAATTCTTTTTCAAAAAATTGGACATGAATGATTTCGCCATGATTCCTATTTATTATTATATTGTATCATTACAAAATGTTTAGTTTATGATATTTGTCAGGAGATTCGAATAAACAAACAATTATCTCGCAATTACGTTCGAATGATTTCATTTTCGATTTGAAAATCCGTATTATTATTCATATTCTCAGGTTCAGCCTCCTCTTCTTCCTGCCCATCATAGATATTCAACACCTCGGCGACCACCTTTTCACGCTGAATATCCGTTTTCTGAAACATATATATGGAGATCGATGACGATTTTTTCCCCTGAAATCGTTTTAAAAAGTCTTCGAGACCATTCACCTCCCCAACACGATCATGCTGATCCAAATCTCCCGTTATAATCAAACGACTATTATCGCCAAGACGCGTCATCATCATTTTCATCTGAGAAATCGTGGAATTCTGCATCTCATCCGCAACAATCCAACAATTCTTGAATGTTCTCCCACGCATATACCCCAACGGAGCGATCTCAATTTGTTTTTCCTCCAACAATGTCTGCACTTCTTTCGTGCTCATGAATTGGTACAATATATCGTATATGGGACGCACCCACGGGGCCATTTTATCTTCCAGTGTGCCTGGGAGATATCCAATATCTTCCTCGACACTTACAGTTGGCCGCGTGAAAATAAGTTTGTTGTAGGTTCCCAGTAAAAAGTTGCGAATTCCGTACTCTGTTGCAAACATGGTTTTTCCCGTTCCCGCTGGACCACATGCAATGACAATTTTCCGCGATTTCACCTTCAAGCATTTCGTATATTCCTCTTGATGTTTATTCATGGGCGTCGTAAATTTTTTTTCGAAATCTTGTTTTTCAGTGGCAGAAAGGTATTGCATGTTCTCGTATTGGTATTTTTTGGCTCCCCATTTTTCTTTTTCCTTGCTGTCTTTGTCTTTACCTCCCTTTTCGTCTTTGTCTTTATCCTTTTCATCTGCATAGTATTCATTCATTAATTCCTTTTCAATCTGTTTTTTGGATTTTCTCCCACGTTTTTTCTGAGGAGGTTTTCCTAACTCGCATTTCACGCTATCCATGTCCAGAGTCGGATTCATGACTGACAGCGAAAAATCCGTATCTCGATCCGCCATTCTCTTATACTATCTTGTTATTTCCCTAAACACATAATCAAATAGAATATATTGCAAATCCATGTATTTTATTATATATAATCCGCTCGATACATCCTAAGCAGAATACAATATTCTCGTTAAAAATCGATTGTTCCAGAGTAAAATAAGAAAAAAGGTCGTAAATAAATAAGTTAAAGATATTTGGAATATTATACTAGACTAGACTAGACAGACAGAAAGACAGAGTCGGATCTCAAGTGAAAAATAGGATCAAATGATTAGTGAAATTCAATTACTTGTTTATTGCATGTTTTACGCATTACTAACAATATTGATCTATATGGTATTATTTCTATTATTTATGCATTACTATTCGTATAGTATTATAGAGCAAAATAAGATCTAAGATACAGGCCCACATAAAAGGTGAAAGGAGAAAAGAGACAAAAGAAGAAAAGAGACAAAAGGAGAAAAGAGACAAAAGAATATGACAAAATAATATAATAAAAACGTTATTGCAAAAATAGTACAATATATTGTATTGTATTATTCGATTCGATTATGAAGCAAACAGTATTGGTTACGGGCGGGATCGGATATATTGGCTCTCATACAATTGTTGAATTATCCAAAACATACAATATTGTGGTTATCGACAATTTATCCAATAGTTCGATGCAGAATGTCGATCTGTTGCAAGATTTGATTTCTCCGGCAACATTCGAGTTTATTGTGGGCAATATCGGGGACGTCTCCCTATTGAACGATGTATTTGCAAAATACGATATATACGCAGTTATTCACTTTGCAGCGCTGAAATCTGTTTCCGAGAGCGTATCGAATCCATTATTGTATTATGAAAACAACGTCGGTGCTACACTAGATTTGCTGCGAACTATGGAGAAGTATGGTGTTAGAAAAATCATATTTTCATCGTCCGCGACTGTCTATGGCAACCAGCCGTCGCCCCTCGATGAAAATAGCCCCGCGGGGATCGCATTAACGAATCCGTATGGGAAAACGAAATATATGATCGAGGAAATTCTCCGGGACTTGAAGGGCTGGAACATTATTCTGTTGCGTTATTTCAATCCGGTGGGCGCTCATGAATCGGGGAAAATCGGGGAGAATCCCAACGGGATCCCGAATAATTTGATGCCGTTTATTATCAATGTTGCGAAAAACCATTATTTCCATGAGCAAAATGAAACGTATGATAGTCTGAAAATTTTTGGAAACGATTATAATACCGAAGATGGGACCGGAGTGCGCGACTATATCCATGTGGTAGATTTAGCGATTGCACATGTGAAGGCAGTCCAACAATTGGATAATGAGGGTGTTCGTACGTATAATATTGGGACGTCAAAGGGAACTTCTGTATTGGAGCTAGTGAATACGTTTGAAAAGGTGAATGGGGTGAAGGTGCCTTATACTTTTTTTCCGAGGAGAAAGGGAGATGTCGATGCGTGTTATTGTTTAGCAGATAAAGCATGGGTCGAATTAGGCTGGAAACCAGTTCGAAATCTAGAAGATATGTGCATAAGTTCATGGAATTTTGTTCTGAAAACCGGTGTATAATAAAATATATTGTCAAAATATATAATCCATACAAAATGTCATCATTACGAAGGCGTTTTACAGATGCAATTGATAATTCCAAAAACCCAGATTATATTCCTACACCTAGTCGTTTAGAAACGAGACTATAAGACATGAAAACCATAGACAATGCTGTCCAAAAAGATACAGAGGCTGCAAAGAGAGCATCGAGTTCAGATATGTTGGGTCAAGGGTTTGGTTAAAGACATGAAAACCATAGACAATGCTGTCCAAAAAGATACAGAGGCTGCAAAGAGAGCATCGAGTTCAGATATGTTGGGTCAAGGGTTTGGTTATAAAACTAGGCATTTTGAAGATTTCGTTAAAGCCAGTACTGGCGGAAAGACACGAAGACAAAGAAAAGAAAGAAAACAGAAAAAGACGCGAAGGCAAAGACAAAATAGAAAACAGAGCAAAAAGACCTACAAATAAATTGCACACTAAAAAGCAAAATAATGGATGAAATGTATATTTATAAACCCTTATTTATAAATATAATTCGTATCATTTCACATATCCGACAAATAAGAAAATGGTTCTGAAAAAACACCTATTGATGCAACTGGAGATTTCCAGAAATCCAAGATGGAGGGTTCTGATTTATCTGTATCTTGGATAATCGGATTGCGCACGATTTCTTCTTCTTTTATTATCTTTTCTTCAAGAATCGTGTATCCGCATGCTGAATCACACGGATTGCAGCGATGCTCTTTATTATTATACAGAATCTCCGGAAACACATGTTCCGCCATTTCATAATTCACGGCGCTTCCTTTGTATTTGAGTTTTCCATGGTCGCAGTGCTTTTGCATAAAATCGTTTTTATCAAATCCCTCGAACATGCTGTTTTGATAGGATATATGATGAATATAAATAATGACCGAGGCTACCAAGAGTCCATAAAACTTATTGATCATGCTGTAAAATACAATAACGCATATAGAGATGATTTTTCCTAAAAATGAAGTCATAAACCTGATAAAGTCCCTCGTATAAACCGCTGCAAAAAAAGAAAAGAAAATGGGTATAAACTGTGCAATCGTTGATGTTTCCATTTTGGTTTTGCTTTCGATGTATAATATGTCGAGAGTTATTTATAAGAGATCTATATTGTCGAAATAGCGTATTTTTTTGCTTATTTATTTTTATCGTAATAATTATCTGAAATTGCTTCTTTTTCCAGCTGCTGTCTCCGGATTAAATATTGACCACATGGCCCGCAATGATCTTCGTTTGACAAATCTATTTTTCGATTCATCTTTTTACTACAATAGTCGATTCTCCACCTTCCCAATGGTTTCATATTCTCATTGAGGAATCTGCTTTTCATAATTTGCATAAACAGTTTCATTTTGTATAATAGTGTATTTGTGTGCGTGTGCGATGAATGTATTGTTATAATGTTATAATAACATTTCAATTTTATTGTACCTTGGATGGTACATAATAATATCATAATATGTATATATAATATATAATCTATCCTACGATGTCGCGACCACCCACATCTCCCGAAATTCGGGCAATCAATGCCCGTCTTTCTCGAAGACGCCCATCCGATGTTGTTAGAAGTTCATTTATTCCGCATGAGGATACTATATCAGTACCTACTCCTGCTCCTCCTCAATCTCCAATATTTAGTCCTCCTAGTCCGCAACAAAATCCTATACCCCGTATTCTCGCAAATATAACAAAGGTAGTCGAGTTCGAGGATCCAATTATGATGACAACGGAGGAGATCCATGTCGGAAAATATATTTTAGAGGATCCCGACAACGTGGTTATTGTGTATGGCGACAACAAGTATTTTTTCACGAAAAGAAAAACAATATACAATCAAGCCGATGACGCGACCGTGTATCCGTGCAAAACAAAGGGAGTGGATGCTACGACAATATTCGAAAATATCGGCGATCATGTGGAAAATCGACCCTTGTATGATTTGAAAAAGATAGGGCTGATCGCACCTTTTTGCGAGATAATGGTATTGTTTGAAAATCCGGATGTCCAGCTATTCGGACTCATAGACAATATCCAGGTATATCCTTCTTTCATGAGCAAAAACTATATTGATGGACAAAGCGGGTACGGTGCTCTCCACTGCCAAGATGGACAGAAATCCTATATTACGCGTATGGTTGCTGCTGTTCCCTCCACTATAGATAACCCTACAATATCGATATCTAGATCTAGAAATAGAAGAAGATCCAGATCTAACTCTAGAGATCAAAATGTAACGAGAAGAAGACAAAGGCGTCGAGAGCGTTAATATTCATGCATTTGTCTCGCTATTCGCGTTTCTATATCAATTATATATTTGATATAGTAAAATGAGTTAAAAATCGAAATCAACAATGATCGGATAATGGTCTGAATTATACTTGCCGCAATACTCATCGTATTCATGATAAAACTGAACGCTCTGTATATGATTAAATAGGTTGGGAGATACCAAAATATGATCGATCATCGAAAATTCATTAGACGCGGAAACGCAGTTCCCATTGGAATCCCACCAATCCGTGTATCGCGTATCCTGGGTCGCCTTTTCGGCGACATTATAGAGCGTATATTCCTTGGAATGCTTTCCGCAATTCCCCTTCAATATACACAATACACTGGATATCGGGAAGTTCTCATTTCTGTCCAAGACGTCTTCGTCAAAATCGTTCATATCTCCCAACACGATGACTTCGTCATTCGGATATTTAGACAACATGGATACCACAATATTTTGGATAACTTGGGCCTGCGCCTCGCGTTCGACGCATCGCGTTTTATCGGTAGGATATGCGAGGAAATGGACCCCGATAACAAGTGCATATAGACCATTTGGCAACATGATACGTGTATAGTAGTGTTTGGATACCCCTTGACTACCGGATGGGCCGGTATATCCGCACGTGCTTGTTGGGATCGGGTACTCAATGTGTTCCTCGCTGCGTGCCAGGGGAGAAACCGGGCTTATTTTTGATAAAATGCCCACATTTTGTCCCGTGGAGGTATCTTTTCCAAAGATCAAATAGGGATGATACAGCGTATCCAAAGAGGCAAGCTTGTCCAGTTCATAGCATCCCTCCACTTCACATAGATTCATCAGGGTCGGCTGAATCTTCCCTACAATATTTTGAACATATTCCATATGAATCTCGGCATCGGTTTGTGTTTTCCAGGCACACGAGGATCCCGGGCACCCATTATACGTGTTCAGGAAAAGCCATTCCACGTTATACTGGACGATTCGAAATGTCGCAGAACTGAATCCTCGAAGAGAACGACGATTAGACGAAACATTGTTGCACTCTGTATCATTATAAGCAGCCCCCAGTTGGATAGCCAAACTGATTATTGTCCATAAAAAACCCCTTAATATAGGGTTTATCATCTTTATTATATATTTGATTATATATTTATCATATATTATATATTATACCGGGGGTCCTTTTATATATTTTATACTCGTGTTATCGAGCGCCCCATATAAATACTATGTTATAATCGCGGTTTATGCAGCCGATCGGTGTCCGGCTTTTTATAATTTATAGTATGGAAATTTTCATTAAGTGTTTTTTTATCGAAAAGTATTTTGAAAAAATGATTTTTGGACATTTTTAAAATGTCCACTTTTCACTTTTTGGAGAAAAGTTTTTTGAAAAAACGTGATTTTTTGAGGTCGCTGCATTATGCAGCAAAACGCATTTTTGGAAAATCAGCGTCGCTGCACAAATTTTTTTGAGAAAAAAGGGAAATCCGGCGTAAAAAGGGACAAACGGCGTAAAAAGGGACAATTTTACGCCGTTTTACGAGTGGATTCGGCGTAAAAAGGGACAATTATTTTGAAACGCTCATGGTGTGGCGACCTATTTAGGAAATACGTGTTTTTGTTAAATGCAGTGAAGTTATTAGGATATAAATAGAATATAATTTTCATAGTATTATATACTATATACATGAATGGTGGGCATAACAATGGTGGGCATAACAATGGTGGGCATAACAATGGTGGGCATATAAATGCCTCCTATAAATTTCATTGTGGCAAATGCAACTTCAAGTGTATTAAAAACTCAGATTGGGAGCGGCATTTGGCAACAAAGAAACACAATCGGGAGGCAGTGGAAACGCATATATGTGGATGTGGAAAATCTTACAATAGCCGATATAGGTTTATTATACATCAACGCTCATGTACAGAACAGCTCGATAATACAGCCGTTTCAGATACAGACGTGGTTTCGCATCAACCCACACTTACAAAAGATTTCATCGTCGAATTAATTCACCAGAATCATGAATTGAAGAATTTGTTGTTGGAAGAACGGGAGGCGCGTCGCGAAGACAAGGAAGAACTTATCCATATTATTGACGAAAAAATAGACATACTTTCCACGAAACAATCCACGATTATTAACAACAACAATAATACAAATACCACGCAATTCAATCTGAACATATTCTTGAATGAAAAATGCAAGGACGCGATAACGCTTACTCAATTTGTGAATTCGTTGGATGTAGGACCCCATAACGCGGAATATACTGGAGTTCATGGATACGTCGCTGGTATCAGTAAAATATTCATGGATGGTCTCCGTCAGCTGGATGTATGTATGCGTCCGATTCATTGTACGGATCTGAAACGGGAGATCTTATATATCAAAGAGGACAATGTATGGGAGAAGGACAATCCGGAAAAAAGCAAATTCAAAAAGGCACTGAACATGGTCGTGCGCAAAAATATACAGCAGGTTAGTACATGGGTTCATGAGAACCCGGGGTGCGAAATTCTGGATACAAATGAGTATCATTTGCACTTGAATATTATGCGTCAATGTATTGGAGGAGACATTTCTCAAGAGGATACAAACAATCGTAAGATCATGCGAAACATCGCGAAAGAAGTACTTATCAATAAGGGGAATCTACGATAATTACGATCATCAAAAAAAGAAAAAGAAAAAAGAACATAAAGCATATATAGGTTGCAGTATAGATATAGATAAATATATAGACAGACATATAAGAATATAAGAAATAAGAAGAATGGATAACACCGATAACAATAGAATCCCCGATAACGAGAGCATGCTGGATAACTATGATAATACGAGTGAATGGATAAGCGATTTAGAGCAATTGAGCAATAGTTTTCAGGCCGGCGCATCCAAGGAGGAAGATGCTATCCAAATAGTACGCAATATATTTTCAAAATACTCAGGAGATACCTATATGACCACGCGCGTTCATAATTACATATGTTTTCAGCTATCGAATATATTCGACAATATGCAAAAAGACCATGAGTATAGAACCCAGCGCATGGAAGAGCTTTCGAACGAACAGCAGCAATTCGTGAAAGCGTTTGTATCGAATAACCAGTATTTTTATGTTCCTACTGTGGAAAAGTTTTTCCATTATGACGGAATTCATTATAAAATGTACAGCGAGGACGACATATTACACCACATATTTATAAAAATACGACAGGATAAAACCCTGATGTGTTGGAAGCAGCGAACCAAACACAATATTATGAAGAAGATCAAGGAAAACAATTTGTTGCGGTCTGTCCCTGAATCCGAGACTATTCAAAACGTATTGGATGCACTGCATCCAACCTTTTTTGAAACGAAATCCGAGGCAAAATACTTTTTGTGTGTGTTGGGAGACAATATACTCAAGAAGAATATGCACCTTATCCATTTTATGGATGCGCAATCCAAGCATTTTATTCGGGAGCTGAACAATATTTGCCAGACTCTCATCGGCGTTCAACTTAGCAACACGATCAAGCATAAGTATTACGAGCACGATTATACGAATTGCCGCGTCATGCATATTCACGAAACATGCCGTATTGAAAGCGTATGGGTTCCAATGCTAACGATTCATGCGCTCGATTTAATATGCGTCGCATGCCATTACTCGATACGATACCATAGTTCGGATGAATATTTAACATCATCGTGCAATGATATTGAGTTTGTGAATGACGTGTTTTATTTGAAAAACATGGATCAGAATACATTGGTATCTCTATTTGTCAATAATTATTTGGAGGTGCATCGATATCGTCGGCCCTCGGGAGATTTTATTGATCTATCTGCAAATGCGCAAATTGCTTCCCAAATAACGTGGAAGGACATGCAGTATTTGTGGAAACAGTTTCTCGATTCAAAACGTCTTCCAAGCATTATTTTTCAGCAAACACTGAAGACGCTATTAACTCAGCAGCTGAAGGAATATTACAAGGAATCGCTGGATTCGTTTGTGGGGATTTCATGCAAACACCTTCCGTCGATCCAGCGATTTCTTATGTTTTGGGAGAATACATTATCGACAGATGAAAACGAGGGCGACGATAATTTTGAATACGAGATCAATGAAATATTATTCATGTATAAGAAATGGTGCGAGTCGTTATCGGAAAACACTGGCAAAATGTTTAACGAAAAACAGATCCTGGATATCATTTCGTATTTCCACCCGAACGTAGAAATCGATAAAAACAAATACGTATATCGACGTAAATGCACCATGTGGGACAAACAAATGGATATACAAATGAGTCTGGACTATTTCAAAGAGGCCCTCAAGATTAAATACGATGGATTAATAGAATCGACGATGAATCGCTCGCAATCGCAGTCATCTCTCTCCTCGGAGTCATTCAACTCTCCTCAACATTATCCGGATATGGATATATCGATCTATGATGCGTATGTTTTTTATTGCCGCGTCGCCAAGAAAATTCATAACAATAATGAACAGATTGTAAGCAAATCCTATTTCGAAAAATGCGTATCGGAATGCATGGACGAGTATTTGGTGAATGATGGTAAGAATATTTCGGCGAAATGGTTGAATTCCGACTTGATTCATCCTTCGTCGCTGATAAATCAATCGAATATCATGACCCAATCATTGATTAATCTGAGTGCAATGACGTATAATAAAGAATAAGTATAAGGAAAGAAATAGAATATAATAAATAATGTAAAATATGAAAATAAACAGTATTTTCATATTTCTATAAATCCATATCTGTACGTACTGTAATCCGTAATCCGTATATGAATGACGAAGATTTACGAACGATACCCTATACGGCGACATCGGTTTCTGTAATAGGTCGATTTATTTTTATGTATTTGTTGTATCGGAACAAAAGCACCAATACATTATCTCTTTTGTTTTGTGGATTGAGTATATGTTCGTCTAGTATGTGGATATATTACAGTGTTGAAGTGAAAGATCTGCCAATGACTGTCCGAAGTTCAACTGAGATTTGTCTTCTTACAATATCTGCCATTTACATAATAAGAAACAAATGGATAAACAACAACAGTCAAACCAGCAGTCAGAATCAAATATTACCAATATTACCAATATCTATAAATGATACACGTTAAATCCAAGCAATGGTTCCCCTATGAAATGAAATAAATAATCTACATAAAAACAAACATATAGAACAATGTATCTTTGGTTTATTTATATAAAACATTTTTATCGATTTATTTTTATTGCATTATCTCTATCTTATCATGGTAAAAATATGCACCCCTATTTATCCAAAAGAAAGCGAGGATATCTATAAATCCTATTACGAGATGTTTCCTTACTCCCTTCACGATTTTCAAAAATGGGCAATCGAGGCAATTGTCGAAAAGAATCATGTCCTGATTACCGCGCACACGGGATCCGGAAAAACGCTTCCCGCCGAGTTTGCGATCCGGCATTTTCATTCCAAGGGTCTGAAAACCATTTATTGTTCTCCCATCAAAAGTCTCAGCAATCAGAAATTCTACGATTTCGGGAACAAGTACCCCGACATCAGTATTGGTGTTATTACCGGCGATGTGAAGTGTAATCCAGATGCCGATGTATTAATTATGACCACCGAGGTACTCTTAAACAAACTGTATCAAATCTACAGTTCGACACCCATGACCCATTCGAGCATTTCCTTTGACATGGATATTGAAAGGGAGCTCGGATGCGTCGTGTTCGACGAGGTCCATTATATTAACGACGCGCATCGAGGATTCGTATGGGAGAATTCACTTATGATGTTGCCGCCCCAGGTTCAGCTTGTCCTGCTTTCTGCGACGATTGATTGTCCCGAGAAATTCGCGAAATGGGTGGAAAATAGGGTTCCGCATGTAGGTGCGCCCAATACGGGTACATCAAGACCCCAGATTCCCAAAAAGAAAGTGTATTTGGCGACAAACAGCAAGCGCGCGGTCCCGCTAACCCATTACAGTTTCATAACAACGCCCACCGGAATATACAAGGCCATCAAAGACAAAACCGTTGAAAATGAAATCAAGAGCATTGTCGATAAACCGATTGTTATCCAAAATGCGCAGGGAGAATTCGACGAGCCCAATTATCGGAAGCTAACAAATACACTCCGTCTCTTTCTCGATAAGAAGGTGTATGTGCGGCGGCCTCAAGTTATCAACAATTTGGCAAAACACATGGTCGCGAATAATATGCTTCCTGCCCTTTGTTTTTTGTTCTCGCGAAAGCAAATCGAGGTATGCGCTCGCGAATTAACTACCGTTATCTTGGAGGATGATTCCAAAGTTCCTTATACGATTGATCGCGAATGCGAACATATTATGCGAAAACTCCCCAATTATGAGGAGTATTTGCGACTCCCCGAATATATCAGTATGGTCGCACTGCTACGAAAGGGGGTCGGCGTTCATCATAGCGGTATATTGCCACCCATTCGAGAAATGATCGAACTCCTGTTTCTCAAAGGATTCATCAAGATCCTGTTTTGCAGCGAAACCCTTTCCGTAGGAATCAATATGCCGGTGAAAACAGTTATATTCACTGATATTACGAAATTCGACGGGAATGAACAGCGCATTCTGCATGCGCACGAATATACGCAAATGGCGGGTCGCGCGGGTCGGCTCGGTCTCGATACAGTGGGTCATGTTATCCACTTAAACAATTTGTTTCGAAAAGTGGATACCCTGGATTATCGGAAAATGATGAAGGGCGCGCCACCCGCTTTAACGTCGAAATTCAAAATATCCTTTCATCTGCTGCTCAACCTGATTGGTATTGGGAGCAACGACTTTTCAAAATATACGAGTAAAAGTATGATTATCAACGATATTACGCGCGAATTGCAAACGATTTATCACCAAATCAAGAAGTTCAACGTCTATTTGGAGGAAAATCATGCGCATTATATCAATCTGAATACTCCCGCAGCGTATATTGAGGAGTACAATCTGTTGAAGGAAGAATGCCGCGTTTCGCAGAACAAGCGCCGAAAAGAAATATATACTCGCCTGGATGAACTCGAAACGACCTACAGTACCCTTCAAAGCGATATTCAGTTTCACAAGACGTATAACCATGCAAAGGATGAGAAGGCCAAGTTAGAACTGCAGTACGAGGATACGCAGCATTTGATGGATAATAATGTGCGTATTATAGTGAATATATTGGAAAAGGAGGGGTTTGTATTAAAGGACGAATCGTGTTCAGCCGAGGATATATCGCTGAACTCGGTATCGAACCATAAATTAACCACCAAAGGCATTCTCGCGTCGAATATCAAGGAGGTGCATTGCTTGGTGTTTGCGAATTTGATTGAAAATCGAATGCTGGATGGACTATCATCGATCCAGCTGGCGGCACTCTTCAGTTGTTTCACAAGCGTGTATGTTCATGAGGATTTTTCAAATCGGGAGCCGGTGTGTAAAGATAGTGCGATTGTATCGGTGGTGAAACGCGCTGCCCAGGAATATGAGATCTACCAGGATATTGAGGACCGGGAAAAAATTAAAACGGGGACGGATTATACGATTCATTATGAACTCATCGAGTATGTTATTGCGTGGGGGGAATGTAATAGCTACCAGGAGTGCGATGCGGTCATAACCCGTCTCGAAAAAGAAAAGGGCGTCTTCCTGGGGGAATTCATCAAAGCATTATTAAAAATTAACAATATATCGGCGGAAATGGAGAATTTGGCCGAGTCCATTCAGAATATCCCGCTATTAAAGGAATTGTCGGAAATCCGCAATCATACGTTGAAATACGTCGCGACGAACCAATCCTTGTATATTTAATGGATTGGATGGATTGATCTACACCTACATCTATCCCCAATACGAATATCTTTTTTTGATATTTATTCGAATCAAAAAAAGAGGTTGAGTTATTTTATGGATTATTGCACTATGAATATGTGTATATTATTTTTATTTTTTATTTTTAATGATATAATTAACAACTAATATGTAGAATACATATTTTTCAATATAAAATATGCTTTTCCACACGATTTACAAATTCGCGCATCTCATTTAAACTGCAATGAATAATTTTAATGTTTTGACTTTTGTTGTACAATCGATTTGTGGATGTGGTTAATTCATCCATTAGTTTAATGATAAATACCCGTGCTTTCTCATTCGCAATTTTCAGAATTCGGTATGCATGATTACCATGATGATTGTCGTTATACATGTCGTGAATGAAATCATCAAAGTATATATTCATTCCGGCATATAGCTCAGTAATCGCACGAGACAGTTCAATATAGTATTTATCTGTTCTGCTATATTGGCGTTTAACATCCAAAAAGGCATAAATGCGGTTGCTTAGATAGATCTGGTAGGGTTTTATGGTGATAGACTTTTGTTGGGATTCCGATTCAGAAGGTGCATCGGATGTATTATCGGACTGTCCCTTGTCCTTCGCAATTTCTTTCTTGTTAGATGACGACGACGACTCATCATCATGAGATGACTGGCAATAAGACGAGTCATATCCATCATATTCAGATCCATCAGACGACTCACAATCCGATTCATAATCGAAATACATTTGGTGTGTATTTATAATATTTTTACTATTTGTAATAGGATGATTAGAATGATTAACATGATGATTCATAGAATGATTAACAGGATGATACACTGGAATATCAGTATTGCGCCCTGAACGAAGCCTCATGTTGTGTTGTTTGATTTAATAAGATATTCAACTCTTTCTTTACATCATTTATTATGTAAAGAAATCAATTTTTTACCATTATACTATTATACGATACCAAACATCTCGTCCAAGTGGTTGTTTTTGAATAAATTCATGGTATTTTCGACAACGGTCGCGTTGGGCAAATACAAACGTCGGTATTGTTCGGGGTACTTCAATACATCCTCGATGATTTCAATATCCTTTTCAAGGATCCCTTTTAATCGAATGCACATATTACTGAAATAATTGTTGATATTTTTTGCGCCCAAATAAAGTGGGATTGTGTTGTGCAAAAGAGGATTCACTACTTTTTCGGAAAAATAAGAGTTGGTACAAAAATTTTCAATGGCAATATGAAATTGATAGGTATCATAGGGCTCGTTGAGCTCGAATTTCCCTTTCACATGCGGGTTAGGGGGTACCGTTTTAAATGCGTCGCATCCGTTTCCATATATATCAATGGGTAGATTGCGTCGTAAAATCTCCTGGACAAGACTATGGCGGTAGGCGTGGCCAGGTGCAAACTTTTTGAAACTTACCATAATCGACATCATGTTCTTTTTGGCAGATATGGATTTCGGCGGAGGATTGTACCATAAATAGGCATTTCCCTCGGTGAATGGATAGGGCAATCCGTGCGCGTCGCCAATATAATACGTGTTTATATTTGCCATTGCATACTGAATAAAGGCATAGTTGAGATTTAAAAACGGATTCGGCTCATACGCGAGCCCGATAACATTTGTGCGCGGTATGTCCGGTTTAAGGGCCGGCATTGCCGTATTCAGAATAATAACGTGAGTATAATCGTCGCCATTGGTTATGTAATATTTCTTGTCCGGACCGTAATCCGACAATAGGGAAGTCTGGCATATTTTTTCATAATTCTCCTTGCATGTTTTTGAATCCGTAAAAGACGCAAATACGCGAATACGAATCATCATAAACAACAGATAATATTTTTATATATGGTTATATATTTCTTATAGATTTTTCTTATATGGATTTCTCATTTATTTTATTTTTCTCTCCACAGTGTATTATACATAGAACATATTTATTGTTTAGAAAGAAATGGAATATCATAGACATGAAGAATTACTCGAGGGGGTTCATCGCGGAGCATGGTTTGGACAAAATGCGCGCACCGACGAATTGAGTGCCCGCATTTATTCTAGAAATGTATCCGATGTGCCCCTTGCTCCCAATTTTGATCCCCGTCCTTTATCCACGAAACAATCCCTTTTTCCCATCATCAACTCGCGAAAGGCCGTCTCTGAAAAAATAAATCCACCGATTCATCTTGAGCCCCTTGTGCATTTTGCCCCATACAATCGCAATAACGTGAATGCACACGGGTATTTCTCGAATATCGACGTCGAAACCAATCTAAGAAACCAAAATACAATCCTTGAACACGGCGCAAATGAGGGCGGCATCTACATTCCCTCTTCGAAGAGCGACCTTTACAATGCACCCTCGTCGGTGGGACTAGGTCGTGTCGAGGAACAACCCTTTGTAAAATTGTTTGAAAAGAATAAATTTCATACGTATGTTCCGGAGAATTTATCCCCGATTGGAAACCGATTATTATTCAACCATACACGCAATCAATTGAGAGATACATAAAAAAATGTCATACACATTCATACACATATGGATTTAGGGTAATATTGTATCATAGAATAATATATTACCCATGCCTCGATATTTATATTCTCCCATGTATCCACGATTCTATAGTGGTATCCTCATTCAAATCATTATCGTATTGGCTCTTGCATGGATTCTTGTCATGCTGTACAAGAAATGGATGCCCAAGAAAGAGGGGTTTGTGCAGCGCGAAAAATTCATCGTGAAACGCGAGCAGGAAGGAAACGACATGTTTTATGCAGAAGTGTATGATCAGTTGCATGTCCCGGAAAAGCGCGTCCCGTTTGAGTTGAAGACCATACTGAGTTTAACCCAGGCATCGGACGCAAGTCTTTTCTTGGATGTCGGAAGCAGCACTGGATATCTAGTACATGAATTAACGTTGTTGGGTTATGACGCGTACGGTATTGATAAATCACGCGATATGGTTGAATATTCCGAAAAGAAGTATCCGGAAATCCTTGTTAAACACGGAGACATATATGATGCCATGAATTATGAGACAAATACATTCTCCCATATTTTGTGTATGGATTCGACGATTTACCATTTGAAAGACAAGGTATCCTTCTTCCGAAACTGTTTTGGATGGATGAGACCCGGCGGTCATTTGGTCGTTCATTTGGTCGAGCCCAAAAAGATGAATGCGAAGCTTCCTGTCGATACGTCGAATAAACCTATGTTTTTGAAAGAGAACCAGACCGTCGATTCGATCATCGATTTTAACGAATTTAAATACAAGGTATCGTATAAATTGGACGGTTCGGGAACGATGGCGACCATGACGGAAACCTTCTTCGATGCCTTAAGTGGAAACATACGTCAAAATGAGAAAACCATGTATTACACGCCGTTGCAAGATATATTGTCGATTGCCAACTATACTGGTTTCATTCCGGAAGGAAAAGTCGATATGAGCGAGGCAAATGGCGATGAGCATCAGTATATCTATGTGTTTGTGCGACCGTAAAACGATAAGCGAAGCGATAAAAGCGACGCGACCGACCAAATCAGAAACCCGGATTTTTATATTTTACAATTATATAATATAATACCTAGAATGAAACATTTGATAACAAACCATTATACTATTATGTTTTTTATAATGATTTTATCAGGTCTGTTATCAACGATGAATGTATGGGCAGATAAAATCGATGACGTAAGATTTAGTATGAACGACCTGTATATGTCATTACTAATGACTGGGTGGATGTTTTTATTTATGGGATTGGTTTATCAAGAAACAATTGTATTTTTTATAGGGTTTATATTGGTAATAGTGAATATAGTGTGCATTCGATCTCAATTCCTAATAACAGAAAGACAATATAAATTAGGTATGATACCCCACCATTCCATGGCAATCCATATGAGTAAAAAACTGTCAGAAAAAGAAAATAATATATCATCGTTTATTCAAAATATAATAAAAAATCAAGAAAGTGAAATCTATTTTTTGAAAAACGGGCATTTTAATTCACAGACGCGCTCGGAAATATATGCGGCTTAATATGCTGCCATTATAACAAAAATGTAATGCATTCGTCATAATACCTATATATAATATATATATCAAAATATATTATATGATATATGATAAAAAAATGAGAAAAAATATATCTTTAGTCAATGGACCTTTGTCTCTCAGCTTTCGCAAGAAAAATGTTCAATCGCAATCGCAATCGCAATCGCAATCGAATTCGTCAAACGGAGAAATACGGTTTATTATACATGGACAAGGAGTATTTGTATTTGATTCAAAGAATGAATGTTCCTTTATTATTTGTAATGAAGCCAATAATGATGGGCTCTCGGTATCATTAACCGCGTCTGGATTTCTGGTATCCAATATAAAAACATCGGAGAAATATGTATCGCAAATACCATCCAATAGGGGATTTACAAGGAGCGCCGGAGCATATTACTGGTTTAGTCTCGACTCCCAAAACAAACGTTTGATTGCGGGAATCGGGGAGCCGCGTATAGAAACGGCATGTTATCGATACCAGTTTTCGGATCCTAGTGTGAAATCGTTTTTGGAGAGCCTTGTATCCATCAAGTGGTTGCCATACGATTCCGAGTCAGATCCCAAACCACTTCGACTATTGAAAAATCCGATAACAATGAATGTTCCGCTCATCGTAAAAGATAGAAACGAACATTCCATGGAAGACGTTGCAACAAATGCGTATTTGGCGAACGCGACATTGGCATTAGAGGGCCAAATCATGTATAATTCCATATCGGGACATCGTTTCACCTTGGATACTCCTGACTTTCCCGATTTTTCCAAGGCGATTGAATACAGTATTAATACACCTGGACTCTGGTGCTATACGCGTCTTAAACAGAAGGCGTCCGAATTCGGAAACCCACAGCCTCTTGAAACCTATCTTCGAATTACTCTTGGAGAAAACAACGGAGAATCTCCCGGGATTCCGTATGTTATGGAAATTTGGCCAGTGGGGCACTATTCGCCAATACATAACCATGGCGGCGCACACGCGATTATACGGGTGCTTCATGGAAGCATAAATGTGAAATTGTATCCCTATTTGTGTAATGATGCAAGCGGGGTCGAACCCTTTGCCGAAAAAGACTTCAATACCGGAGATATAACCTGGCTGAGTCCAACCCTGAATCAAGTGCATCAGCTAAAAAATCTGAAAACAAATAAACATACGTGCATAACCATTCAATGCTACATGTATGATACAAAAGATACCGCTCATTATGATTATTTCGATTACTTGGGAGACAATAATGAAAAAGGATTCTTTGAACCCGATTCGGACATGGACTATGTCGAATTCAAAAATACCATCCGAAAAGAGTGGGAGAAGAGACCGCGCTTCAAACTGTTCAACGTGTATAATCT
>Ga0194133_10001902_pt1 | contig 34218 bp, 31 predicted proteins | sample TA2KigOf40mmetaG_FD_155448 | JGI IMG/M metagenome (GOLD analysis project Ga0194133, IMG submission 155448) | Freshwater microbial communities from Lake Tanganyika, Tanzania - TA2015055 Kigoma Offshore 40m | ecosystem: Environmental > Aquatic > Freshwater > Lake | place: Tanzania: Lake...
AAGTTGAGCACAAGGCCAACATATTTTTAGTATATAAAAAAAGTTGAGCACAAGGCCAACATATTTTTAGTATATAAAAAAAGTTGAGCACAAGGCCAACATATTTTTAGTATATAAAAAAAGTTGAGCACAAGGCCAACATATTTTTAGTATATAAAAAAAGTTGATTTTATTATATAAACCATAATAATATACAAATATAAAAGCCTAATATGACCACAATTAAAAGAGATATTAATTTTGAAGTCGAAACACCATCCCTTTATACGAATGTTAGTGGTGATGGTTTTGAACCACAAACAACACATAAAACTAAATACTATTACTCAATTTCAATTCCAGAAAATTTGTCAGTTGAAGAAAAGGAATCATTTGTAGAAAATTTTAAAGAAGAAAAAAAAAAATTAATTTTGGAGGCAGCCTCAATTATAAAAAAAAATCCATGGAGCGTGTATCATCCAGATAAGAATAGATGGAAGATTTCTAATAATAAATATATATATGAAAGTGATTTTACAGGAGGTTGGTCTCATGGTTATAAAAAAAATAATAATTAAATATTATTTTTTTGATATACAAATTAAATAGATATATACTTTTTATAATTAATTTTAGTTAAAATTATAGAAAATACCTAATAAATTATATTTATATATGTTTTATAGTCCAACATATTTTTGTTATTATATATCAAAAAAAGTTGAGTTCGGAGAACCAACATATTTTTATACTAAAAAAAGTTGAGCACAAGGCCAACTGTTGTTGAGCACAAGGCCAACTGTTGTTGAGCACAAGGCCAACTGTTGTTGAGCACAAGGCCAACATATTTTTGTTATTATATAACAAAAAAAGTTGATTTTATATCATAATATACTCTAAACCATATATATACCATCTATAAATACATATAAACCTTATATAATGAGCCATAATTCAGTTATTAGCATTGTTCCCTTTGATTTTGAAGATGAGAAACAAAAAGGAAAGCCTCAGCTTTCTACTATTGTAAAACATATTGTAAATGGTAAAGAGACTACTCCGCTTATTGAGACACCTTTCATTTATCATCAATATTCTAAATTTGCTTCTAGTAAATTTTATTCTCCCGATCAAAGAAACTTTTTAAAATTAGAATACTTTAAAGATCAATCTAACTGTGAAATTGTTAGAGAGGCTATTTCTGCTTATGATGTTTGTGTTAAAGATACTAGAGGAGCTATTCTTGGAAAATATGATAAGTTATACACTTATATTGATGCTGTTAAAGTGCCTTCTGCTGATGATGACGATGAATTAATGCAAGAGGAATCTAAAGGACCTAAGGAAGCTTATACTAAAATTAAATTCAATACAACCTACAGTTATTATTATAAAGAATCTGGTCTTAGACTTGAAAGAGATAACGCAGGCATTGTTTCTAAAGCTATTAGAGAAGCTCTTAAAAAGAATAAGGATAAGAAGAATCTTGATGGATTGGTTTTTACTCTTAATGTAAAAGACAATGAAAAGACTGTAAAGAAAGTTTTCAGCTATACTGATATTGAAGAAAGAAAAGAGTTATGCACTAAAATTTATGTTCGTAAATTGTCTTCTTTTAACGATGATGTAAAGAAGATTCTTGAGAAGGCTGAATTGTCTGAAGAAGACGAACAAACTCTTGAAAAACTTGGAGGAGAACCTAATGAGGTTGATGTTAGAACTGGTGAAGATTTAGATCCCCATTACAGAGGGAACTGCTATGTTAGATTTATCATCAAGCCTTACAGAGTATGGGCTGCTAGAAACAAAGATGAGAATGGCAAGAGAAAGATGGGTATTCAATTCCAAGCTCTTCAAATGGAGATTATCCAACTTCCTTACAACAGCGACAACTCTGTAAAGAATGTTTATACTAAATATTCTTTTGGAAAGAACAAGAATTCATCTACTGAAGTTGATAAACTTCTTATCAAACCAGATCCTCTTATGGATAACAATACAATTGTTTCTAAGAAAGAAGAACCAAAGAAAGCAGAACTTGTAAAAGAAGAAAAGAAACAAACTAAAACCGTTGTTGTAGAAGAATCTGAATCAGAAGAAGACTCTGATGAATCAGAAGAAGACTCTGATGCTTCTGAGGAGGTTGAAGTAAAACCAGTCACTAAAGGTAAGCAAGTTGTTTCCAAGACTCCACTTAAAAAGAAATAAAAGATATTTTTATATAAATATATTTAGAGATTAGAATATAAAGAATAAATATATTAAAATATGATTACAACATCTTTAGTAATTGGAACAAATGAAAATGATTTTGAAACAGAAAAATTTAATTATGTTTCAAATAATGTATTTGAATTGTTAGATAAATCTAAAAAACCTTTATTTTGGGCTCAGGTTAATTATGATAATAATAATTTTTATATTGAAACCGATTATCTAACTGTTTTAGATTTTAATTCAGAAATGAAATATATTAAAGTTGAACTTGATGAAAAAACTCTAAATTTGTTTAATCAGATTGATGATAGAGCGGTTGAATTATTAGATAATTTAATATCTAACGAAGAATTTTCTGATTTATTTGATGAAATAGAAGGACAATTAGATTATTCAACATTAGCAAAATTAAATAATACAAATAATAAGTATTTTTTTAAAATTAGATTAGATGATAAAATTAAAATTAGTTTAAATAAAAAAAAATCAAATATGAATGAATTATATAATCATATATTTTCTTCTGAAGATAAATTAAGATTATTACTTGAAATTAATAGTCTTAATCTATATAAAAATGATTACAAATGTGGATTAAAATATTATTGTCATAATATTGAAATTAATACTCCTATTAATGTATCTCAATTTAAAAGACCTGTTAATGATAATTATAAATTTACTCCATCTAAAATTAATCAACCAATAGCAGAAGAATTAGAATGTGATTTGGGCGCAACTGAAATGTCTCCTAAAGAAGTATCTACGTATTCCACTTTTATTAATACTGAAAAAAATGAAGATAATGAAAAAAATGAAGAAAATGAAAATAATGAAGAAAATGAAAATAATGAAGAAACGAATAATACACAATCTACTACTGATAATATATTTATATCAACTTGTAATAAAAAAACAAAATCAAGAGCACCACTTAAATCTAAAATTACAACAGAAACTGTTACAACTTCTACAAAAGCAGCAGCGAAAAGAAAAGCTCCTGTTAAAAATAAATAAAAAATTTATAATTATTATATAATAATTATAATTCGAGAATAATATTTCTTACAACAGAAGGAATATTATTTCTTTTTGAATCTTTAGAGTCATCGTTTGATGTTTCTTCATCAAGTATTAATTTATTTTTTTTAAAGTAAGTATTAACATGATTAAATTTAACAATTATATTTTTATAATTATTTTCTGTATAATTAATTATATCATTAGATATAGCCCATCTAAAAAAATTAAGTTGTCCAATAGTTGTTAAAATAACCAATTTATTATTATTTTTTTCTATAATAAAAAAGAATTTTTTCTTTCTTCTAAATGGATCAAAATATTTCTTTTTATATGACTTTAATTGAGCTTTATAACTAATGTTAATATTAAAGTTATTTTCCTTATTGTAGGGTGTATTAATACTTATTGATAACTTATACAAATAACAATATCTGGTGACAAACCAATCTAAAAATCTTAATGATACAGTATTACTTCCATTTATAATATCAATCATTCTTTTAATTTCTTTATCAGGTTGATTTTGAAAGAATTTTTCTAACATATTATAATAATATATTTCCTTACCATATAGAGACTTTATATCAATAATATCAGTATCTAAAACTTCATTTTTATTTAAAGACTCTGAACTAGGAATATCAGTACTATCAGTTTTAGAATTATCAGTTTTAGAGCTATCAGATGCTTCTTTTACAATAATAACTTTATCATTTTTATATTTAAAATAAATATCAGAATTTACTTCTTCTTCATCAATATTTTCATTTTGTTCTGAAAAATTATTTTGAATAATAATTTTCTTTTTTCTCATTATTTATAAAAATATTCTTATAAATTTAGATAAGTTTAATTATAAAAAAATAAAGATTATTTTTTAAATATAATCTCTTCAATTGAATCTTTAATTAATAATCTTAATACCTTGATTTCCTTAAACTTATTACCTAATCTTCTTACTCTTCCAATAGCTTGATTTTCTGTATTTGCTCTGTATTGTTTATCACCGTAAATTGGATCTAAAAATATAACTTCTTCAGCATTATTTAAATTAGAACCTGATACTGTGCTTTCGGATGATAACATAATAATCCTATATTCATTATTTTCAACATCCTTATTATTAAATATTTTTAATACTTTATCTTTTTGATATACATTTCCTTGACAATATAAATGTTTAATATTATTTGAATCTAATACTTTACCTACCTCTTTTAATAAATAATCCCATTGTGAAAATATAATCCTGTATTTCTGTTTTGTATTTTTAATATAATTAATTAAATAAGCTAATTTAGTTCCTAATACATCAATGTCTTTTGATTTTTTACCAGATATTAAAAATATCTTATCTAATTCTAATTTCTTTCTACAATTAGGACATTCACTTGGTGTTCCAGATGATATAGAATCTTTAATAATTAAACTAATACAACTGTAATGATAAATGTGGGCACATATTGTAATACCAGTATCTTCTTCAATTTTATCTAAACATATAGGACATTCTTGTTCTTTTATCTTTGTTTCATCTGATATTAATTCTAAGAAATTTTTATAATATAGTAAAGTTTTTTCTTTACCATCTTTAATTTTTTTAAATTCAACTAATCTAACTTTAGCTCTTTCAAGATCCTCATTTAAATATTGATATTGTAATAAATCAGTTTTATTTTTTTCTTTTAAATCAGTAATATCATTATTTAGTTTATCAATCCTAGTTAAACATTCTAAATAATTTTCATTTGATTTATCAAAGTCTTTAAAATATATATTTTTCATATGTTCTTTCATATCAGATAATGATTCCATTGATTTTATATTATCTCTAATCTTTTCTGATAGTGTTGGATGGCAACATATTTGTCGTAAAAATACATCATATTCATTATTATTTGGATCTGCTAAATAAGCATTATAAATCATTCTTTCTGTATCTGAAAATGAAAGCCATATGTTTTCTTCAATAATTGATGGTAATTTAAGATTGTTCATATTTTTAATATGAGTGTTTCTGCTAAAATGATTTTTAAAATAATTATAGTAATTAATATCCATAAAATTTATCTTATTTACTATATTATGTTCATATGTTAAATAATCAATTATTTTTGATAATGAAGTATTAGAAAATTTATCTCCAACTTGACATTCTTTAAAAGGTGTTCCAGATATTATCCATCTATAATCTGATTCTAAATATTTTAACTTTAAAAATAAATTACTATCTTCTATTTCATGAAATTCATCAATTACTACTCTATGCCAATATATATTAAAAATATTTACATCTGTCGTAAAAATATCTATTATATTAAATAATTCATCCTTTTTTTCATGCTGATTTAATTTACAATTCGTAAAGAAATTTGCTGATACTATTATTGCATCTGCATTTAAAATATCATAATATCTATACTTATAATAATGTTTTTTAGTTAATAGCTGTATAATTTTTATAGACTTTATTAAATGATTTTCAAACTCTCTTAGCCATTGACCACATAAATGATTTGGTACTATAATTAATGTTCCCTTACTGTATAATTTATTATTTTTATTATATAAATTATATTTTGATTTATTATTATTAATTAAAGTAATTATCTGTAGTGTTTTTCCCATACCAACTTCATCAAATAAACCACCACCTTTAAATATAAATTTATCTTTTATTTCTTTATATTCATCAGTATAATTTTTATTTTCTATATTTAACATCCAATTTATATTATTAATTTGATATGGATATAAACTAGTTTTAATATTATTAAAATTTATAATAAATATATCTGTTTCAGGACTATTCATTAAAATTTCAGTAATCAAATTATTTTGTATATTTTTTTCAATAACACTTATATATTCAAGAGCTTTACTCTTATTATTATCCAATATAATATTATTAATTATATTAACTAGGTATTGATAATCTGTTGTTATATTAAATAATTTTTCACTTAATTTTTTTTTATTTTTATCACATTTATTATCATCACTATTAGAACTGTCAGAATTTTCTATAACTTCAAAGTCATCATCCTTATTTGAAACAAATTTTTTATTATTTTCAATTTTATTATTTATAAAATTTTTTTTAGTTATTTCATGTAATATATTATAAGTATCTAAATAATCTATTAATTTTTTTATTAAAAAAGATTCAGAATTAGATGTAATTAAACTCATATATTCTTAATATAGTTATATCTTAAAATATAATTTTATCAATTTTTTATGGTCTAAGTAAAAACAATTTAAAATTTTAATTAGCTATTACTATATATAATGTCTAAATCTACAAAAAAATCTCAATCAGCTCCGACTGTATCTAAAACTGAACCAGTGCAAGAAACTCAAGTTAGTGCTGTTGTTTCTACAGAACCAGTTGAAGCTGAAACAAAAGATAATTTAACTTATACATCATATCTTGAACTACAAAATGAACTTTCTGCTATTCAGGAAAGATTATCTGTTTTAAGAGCTAATTTAAAAAAACACTATAAACTTACAAGTAAACAAATCCAAAAAATGAATAAAAATAAAAGACAAAATACTAATCCCAGATCACCAACTGGATTTGGAAAACCATGTTTTGTTCCTTCAACACTTAGATCATTGTTAAAACTTGGTGAAGATGAATGTGTAACCAGACCAACTGTAACTCAAAAGCTTTATAGCTACATTAAAGATAATTCTTTATTTGATGCAAATGATAAAAGATTATTAAGAGTAAATGATAGTTTATCTAAAGCATTACAATTATCAGTTCAGGAAGTTAAATCAATCAATAGTTCAACATCTACCAAGGATAAGCAAGGATTAAATTTTTACAATATTCAAAGATATGTTGCTAGATTGTATCCTAAACAAGAAACAGAAGTTAAACAAGTTGTTGAAGAGAAAAAAGCAGTTGTTGAAGTTGTAGCAGAAAAAAAATCTACTTCAGTACCTGTAGTAAAAAAATCTAAATAAATTTATTTATTATTTATAAAATTAAAATTTGAGATAATATTTGTTATTTCATAATTGGTTAAATCATTAATATTTAATTTTAAAAATTTTATTATATTATTTATATTAATTTTTTTTGATTTAATAAAGTTAATAATATTAATTTTATAATTATTAACTATATTTTCATTATAATTATTTTTTAATATATTTATAAATTCATCCCAATATTCTAACATAATATTACTAAAATAATCAATATTTTTATGTATAGAAATGATATTATAATTATCTATTATTAAATCAGGATTTATAATTAAATTTTTTTCATATGTTGGTGATTTATTATATATTTCTCTAATTTTAATAGTTGTATTTAAAAAGTTTTCTTTATTATCACTATATTCATTATCTAAATTATAATTATTGTAAATATTTTCAATATTATCGTATTTTTTTATTAATTCATAAATTTCATCTGGCTTTAAAAAACTTTTTTTATTATCACAATAATCAGAACCTAATAATATTGATAAATCACATAATTGTTCTTTATTTATAGCTAATTTATCTAATATAGTATTCTTTTGTAATAACATTACCATATTATTCGTAAATTTAATTAAATTATCTATTCCCGCAGGTATTGGATCAGTATCATCTGTTAAAAATAAATCTATAATTTTATAATTATTTAATAATACAGCTAAATATTCACCTTCTCCTGCTGAAAAAATATACGGTATATTTAATAAATCAAATAATTCTAATATTTTCTTTATTTCTTCTGTTGATATTTTAATCGTATTCTTTTTAATCTTCTTTTTTAATAATATTAAATTTTGTAAATCATAATTGTTTTCTGTATGCTCTAATGTGTTTAATTCTTCCTCTATCTTGTTTAATCTAATTTCATTATTATTCTTCTTTTTACTTCTTAGTATATTTGTATTCTCTTTTTCAGTCATAGTTCCACCATCAAATATATATAATGGATAATATCCATATGATAAAAATTTTAAAACTTGATTAAAAAAACCTATTAACATATTGTCATAAGAATGACTATACTTATAATAAAATAAATTAGCATCTACTCCTATTATTATTTTATTTTTATCTATGTTTAAATCTTCTATTAAATTATTAAGATATGGGTATGTTTTGTAAATTCCTTTGTTATTTAAAAATGTATGTAATTTTTTTACTCCCATTACTACATTAGTATAACAAAAAAAGATTTCCTCTTTTTATCGAGCAATTTGAAATGCTTATATTATTACTTTTTTCATCCTGATAATATAGTCCTAAATTTGGTATTTTAATTATATAACCAATATCTATTCTTTCCTTTTCTAATTCATCTATATTAAATTTTAATTTTTTCCCATTTATATACTTTATTGAAAAATATCCATTTTTTTTTATCCTCTTTTTAAGAATTGTATATAAATCTGTGTTTAATATTTCATATGTATAGTCATAATATGTTTTATTTGTTATACTTATATTTATATTTATATCTCCCCTTACATAATAATCATTATTTAATATAATTTCTTCACCTTCTTGACTGTAATTTTGATAATAATCTATTGGAAAAATACTTTCTGTAAAAATATCTCTTGTTTTCCTTTCATATGTTATAATTTTCTCTTTTAAATTTATAACCTCCTCCAAAGTATATTTAACTGTTATATCTATATCTAAAAAATTATAATTAAATACTAATGAATTAAATGATAAACTTTTATTTTCTAACAAAATATTTATAATCTTATCCCCAAATATTAATAGTATTTTCTGATAATATTCATCTCTTATTATACTTTTTAAATTATCTAACATATTTTCTATGATATTAACATTTTTGGGATTATTTTTATTACCTTTCTTTAATATATTATTATACTCTTTTCTTTTATTTTCATCTGATAAAATATTATAAGCATTACTAATTTCAATAAATTTAGAAGTAGAATTAGTATTTGTTTTATCAGGATGATATTTTAAAGCTAATTTCTTATATGCTTTTTTAATATCATTTAGAGTAGAATTTTCTTCAACCTCTAATATACTATATAAATCCATTTTTTTTATAATATTTTTTTAAATTTAAATTTATTAGGTTTAATTTAAATTAATAAATTATTGTTATATATATTATTAACAATTATGAGCGTTGATATCAGAAATTCCCATAATTTGAAAAAAATTCAAAAATTTAATAATATAGATCAAAAATATAATATAGATCAACTTAAAGATGTTATTATAAAAACTGAAAAAATTCAAAAACCTAATGTAAATATTTCTAATCTTGTTAAAAGTAAAGAGGAGGAAAATAGAAGTATAATTAATGAAGCAGTTTTAAAAAGAACTAATCAGCCCTATAAGGGAATTATTAAAAACTTTGATTATTCTAAAATTAGAGAAAAACATGAAGAAGATTTAATAGTCCATAAAGTTACTGAAGTAGATAAGGATAAAAATTTATTTGATTCTAAATTAACTAATTATAATAATACTATTAAAACTCAAAATACTGAAATTAAACAAATCTATTCTGGTGATAAATACTCTGTTAATAAAAAAGACTTTGATTATCAACATAAATATAAATATAGATCCAAAATTGATGATGGTAGTGCTCCAGATGAATCCGACCTTCGTATTGATAGAATAAATTATTATAAAAAAGAACAACATAAAAATGAAGAAAATAAAAAGAAAATTGATGATATTCTCGTTAATCTTATTGATACTGGTATCCTGTCAGATGATATGAATAATATTAATTATGATAAAATTGATATTAATGCTCTGGAAGATACTCTTAAAAAAGAATTTGGTGAAGAAGAATTTAATAAATTATTGAAAGAATTGAATTAAATTTTTTTGAAATTATATACTTGATTATTTTGGTATATAAATTTAGTGTAAGGCCAACATTTTTTTGATTATAAAATCCACAAAAAAAATTGAAAATATTATATATCTAAAAGATTTACGCAATGCTTGTCCTTATTAGTCTGTGCCCATTACTTTTCTTCCTTATCTTTTTCATATGGAAAGAAAACACCGAATACACAACAATAATCACCAAAGGCTCAGATAAAACTGAGAAGAGGAAAATAGAACGTCGGCGTCAACGTGAACGTGAACGTGAACGAAAGCTGCTGTTGGAACCAAAAGCTCCAGATAGTCACAAGATTCAGACGTTTATAGCTACCCTAAAAAAGAAGCTAAAAAAACCGCAAGACCAGAACTACAAAAGTTTGGTTCTGTTTGAAGCACGCATGCTTCTTGCTTTATCCAACTTTTTACATGGCCAATCAAACAAGTGTAGTTATCACAATTCCCTTTTGCGTGAAATCCACCGTACACTTATTGGATATGTGGTTATACCCAATTGGAAGGTAATGAGGGAAATCGTAACACTATCAAAGGGTATGATACTCTCATTCGGTTCAGGCCAAGCAGCTTTTGAGGCATGTTTGTTACCATTTGTGATGCGGAAAAAAAAACACATCATATGCACAGACAATCGCCCAGATGGAAATCCCTTCATGTCTGTGATTTCAATGGACAGTTTGACTGCTGTCAAAAGTTTTAGCTTTACTGAAACATGTTTGATCAGTTGGCCTGACCTTGACGACTCTCATACTCTTAAAGCATTAGAAGCACGTGAAACGCCCTTCCCATGTATCATCTATGTTGGTGAGCCAGTGGGAGGTTGTTGTGGAGATAAAGGACTGTTTAATTACATTGAAACTTTCTACAAGGAAGTTAAATGCTTTGAAATCAAAGGTTTCTCAAACGATGCTGTCTACATCTATCATCTTAAATAAATATTTGATAGGTAATTTTTTTATTTTATTGCACACAAGGCCAATTATTTAATTAATTTTTTATAAAAAATTAATTAAAAATTGAATTTAAAATTTTATATATATAAATAATTAAATGTTTCCTATTACCAATTTAAATCAAAAATTATCATCTGATGCAGTTGATAAAAAAATATATAAGAATAAAAAATATAAAGATGATACTGTCTCCAATGTAGACAATGTTGATGAATATGATGATAATGATAATGGTGGTGGTTCTGATTCTGATACTGATTCTGATGGTTCAAATGATTCAAACAACGACAGAATTCTAATTGCTATAAAGTGGATTAAAAGTATTATTAACAAGAATATAACACGAAAAATGAATACATTAAGATTATTAAATATTATTAAAGACGAGATTAAAACCATGAAAAAGACTTTATTTGAATGTAAGAAGTGTAAAAATAAGAAATTTATTAAAGAATTAAATGAAGAATTAGTATATTACGATGAATTAGTTGTAAAATTAGATAAAGAATATGAATCTAATAATAATTTTGATATTTTAAAATACATTGAAAAAATAGAAGATGAATATAGAAAATCATTTGAAAATCCAGAACCAAATAAAATTACAAATTTTCCAGAATTAGTATTTACAATTCTATTAGGTCAAAATGAAGAAGAAAATAATCAAACAAATCAAAATGTAAATTATTCAGAAGAGGATAAAAATAAAGATAGAGAATATAATCAAGAATTTGATAAATTATATAATTTTGATACAACTACAAAGAATACTGGTAAATATTTTAATCATTTAGATTTAGATGCTAAAAAGACTATTATTAATAAATTAAAAGAAATTAAAAGCGAAGAACAACAAATAGAACCTAATTTTATTAAGATATTAAATTCCAATATGTCTCTCCATAATAAGACATTTATATTATCTAAATTAAATCAATTTGAGAATTTAAGAGGTAATTCAGAACATTTTAAATTAAAGACTTGGATTAATAAAGTAATGAAAATCCCTTTTGATAATTATGTTAAACCTCCTATTCTTAAAAACGATGAACCAGTTAAAATTAAAAAGTATTTAGAAGATGTTAGAGTTAAATTAAATGATGGCATTTACGGTCATGAAATGACTAAAGAACAACTAGTAAAAATTGTAGCACAAACAATTACAAATCCCGAGGAAGGTGGTAATATTTTTGCTTTACAAGGACCACCAGGAGTTGGTAAAACAGCTCTTATCAACGATGGTATTGCCAAAGCTTTAGACAGACCATTTTCATTTATTAGTTTAGGAGGAGCTACAGATTCTAGTTTCTTAGAAGGGCATGATTATACATATGAAGGTTCAAGTTGTGGTCGTATTGTAGATATATTAATTCAGACAAAGTGTATGAATCCTATTATTTATTTTGATGAATTAGACAAAGTTTCTGATACACCTAAAGGAGAAGAAATTATTAATATACTTATGCATATTACGGATGCTACACAAAACAATCATTTTAACGATAAATATTTTGGAAATATTGATTTTGATTTATCAAAAGTTATTATGATTTTTTCATTTAACGATGAAAGTAAAGTATCTAGAATTCTAAGAGATAGGATGAAAATCATTAAAGTAAAGGGATATAAAAATGATGATAAAATTCAGATAGCTAGAAATTATATATTACCTAAATTATTTAAATCTGTCGGATTAAGTGATGTTAGAGTAATTTTCTATAAGGAGATCATTGAATTTATTATTGACAACTATACCAATGAAGGTGGTGTTAGAAAGTTAAAAGAGATTTTAAGTGATATTTTATTAGAAATCAATCTTAGAAAACTTGAAGATAAATTTGTTAATAATAAAAAAATTAAAGATGAAATAATAATTAATAAAACTGTGATTGAAAATGATTTTCTAAAGAAGAAGAGAAAATTTGAACCACTTAGAATTAATGAAATACCTAAGGTAGGTGTTGTAAATGGTTTATGGGCCAATGATCTAGGTATTGGTGGTTTAATTCCTATTGAATGTTGTTGGATTCCAGCAGCAGAAAAACTAGATTTAGAATTAACTGGTATGCAGGGTAAGGTAATGAAAGAAAGTATGTCAGTAGCTAGAACTATTTCATGGAGAATCTTACCCGATAATGTAAAAACAAAAATTACAAATCATTGGAAAAAATCATTTGAACATGGTATTCATATCCATTGTCCCGATGGAGCTACACCAAAAGACGGTCCAAGTGCTGGAGGAGCCATTACAACTTGTTTAATTTCATTACTTACTGGTATACCAGTTAATAATAAGATTGCCATGACAGGTGAAATTAATTTGAAAGGTAAAATTACAGCTATAGGTGGATTAGAAGATAAATTATTTGGAGCTAAACAAGCTGGAGCTGAACTAGTATTATGTCCTAAAGAAAATGAAAAAGATTTAAATGAAATAATTGAAAAATTTCCAAATCTATTCTGTAGAAATTTTAATGTAGAAATGATTGAAGATATCTGGCAAATTCTTGATAAAGTATTAACTCAAAAATGTGAATTTGTTAGATTTTAATTTTGTATATCTAAAAAATTGAAATATTATATAATCTAATGATCTATACTCACATTGGAGTTTGAATATGAAAATCAACCTTCAGGGTTACAGAAAAGGCTTTGAGTTGGATGTCCAGGAAACTTCACTCATTATGCATGTCCGTGCTGTTGTCAGATACTACCTAGGGGTAAGGTGCAACATAGCACTCGTCTATCAAGGACGCTACTTGCGTGATGGTCCCGATTTACACGATTACGGTATTCAAGATGGGAGCACACTTTTGGTAGAATTACGCTACTTAAACTCTTAGGTTCATGACTGACACGATCCCTTTTATGGTTCTATGGGTCAGCAGGTGTGTTTTGACTTTGACTACTAACCAAAATACTCGCAACAGAAAACGTAAAAAATACGTTAAATAACTAACCTATATTTTTTTATATATTTTAAGATTTATTTTGATTAGCAAAAATATTTTTCATTATTTTTATTGATAAAACTATAATATAAAACATAAATAAATTTGTTAGATTTTAATTTTTGTAAATATAAAAATAGTTTCGTTACAATTTTTACTTGCGTTTCAAAACCACAAGACAATCGGGCAGCACATTCATGAAGGATGGCACTGGTATCCTGGCAGTTTCAGTGAACAACCGAAACAGACAATCCCACAAAGCCTGTGTGCCTTGAGGTCCATAACACTTGCCTTGCTCATTTGGTGGTGTGCCGCTAACGAGAACAGTTGTACCTCCTGCCGCATGGAAATTCGTCACCATCGTTTGCATTTTCGAGTCATTACTCGGGTCTCTTTCAGGCCAGCAAATCAACAGAGTTGTCGCTTGTTCGAAGGGATAGCAACTTCCACAAGTTCTTTTGACGAGAGTGAAGGTCATACCATAGTGCCGAAGACCACTATCAAATGGAATCACTTCCTGACCTAAATCCTGTAGTAATGCAGCCATAAGACCTGAACCTGCGCAACCTTCAGCGATCTTACCATCCGCATACCTGATAATAGCCTGTATCAAATCATGGCTAGGCACAACCCATGTAGCGACCTCGTTGAGGTAACCAAACAAAACATTTGCCAATGATGACATTTGTCCTGTGTGGTCCTTAACATGTGTCACCAACTGCGGCATAACACGTAGAATTTCTTGGGAGAGAAGATTCCTCTCACTTAAGGACAAACCCTTGCGGTCTTGATACGCCTCAAGATGCGCTATAATCTCCTTAAAAAACCGCATGATCTCCTTACCTACACCATGAGGAACTTCTCCAAGACCACTTTGAAGAATGTAGAGTTTCATAGGTCCAAGACAATCCGGCAGGAATATTAGGTGCTGACTTTTAATGAGAACACATTGGCTGCCAATCTGTATAGGCCAGCGTCCTTTTTGTTCATCCAACGGCCCTGCAACGGTTCCTGACCCGTTAAATTCTGTCTGCGACAGTCCACTTACCCAAACCTTGTCTCCTACCTCTGGCATGAATAGCGATGATATAACAGGTAATATAAATTTTCAATTTTTTTATATATAAAACACTTAAATTTTTATAATTTACATATATAAAAATGATTATATAGTTACTATTGACAATTACCAATCAACATACTATATCTACCAGTACATTTGTAATATTTATCATGTATATTGTTATTATTATCAAATTTCTCATATCTATCAAAATTTTCACATCTATTACTATTTATAAACAAAACAAGTAGTATTAATAATACTAAAATAATTAACATTCTTATTATTATATAATATGTATATAATAATAAATTATCATAAATAATAATAAATTATCATAAATAATATTTTTATTATACAAAAAATTGAATATATAATATATTTGATATATACATCATATACAATGGTTTCCATATGTATTGTCGTCCATGGTGCTATTCTATGCATAGAGGCTCCTTCTCAAGCTACCATTGGCCTCCTTATGGAGGAATTGGCTAGACATGGCTATCCTCCAGCCTTTTACTGTCTTTATGTGGACGGCCAACTGATTGATGAAAATCGTCTTGTCGCCGAGTTTGGTGAAAATCCAGTTTTTAATCTGGAAATCCAGCCAGAATTTAAATCTCGCTGGGAAGATTTCTGGCTCACAGCTCAAAAGGATCTTGGAGAATTTCCAGTAGGTCATCCGTCTCGTGTGGTTATTGAGAGCTATCTTTGGTCTCAAAGACTTGAGTTTCTTGCGATCATGAAGTATGCGGCTACTGGAGATTTTTCTTCGGCTACTATCGGAAGTGATCTTTACAAGCTTGCAATGGCACCTGTAATAGTAGACGGTGTTGTTGTAACCTTTGCACTGTCTCTTCGTACAGTTGGTTTAGAAGAGAAGCTTGCCAATAACGAAGGCGGATTACTTGATGCTGTCCTTTCTGCTCTTGATGGTTTAAAAAATCGTTTTTTGAAGCGTAATGTTATATCTGCTACAGTTGCAGGAAGGCCAATTGAGGGCTTCTGGAATTCTAAACTTGATGAAATCTGTGGACCAGAAGGATCTCCAAGATCACTTATTCGTCGTGAGAGAATAGGTCCTGAAACGGATTACTGGCCTGGAACTGTTATCCTCAATCGTCAAGCTGGACCAGCTGATGTTATCGATGAGGAAGTCGTTCTTTCTGTTTACTTTGCTGAAGGAAAACTACACATAGAAGCAACAGGTCCTTGGAACAGAAGTACCTTACTGGAGACTACTATGATGCAGGCTGTGTATCAAGTTTTGCTGGAACATCATCTCCGCAAGAGAGGCGTTTCTTTCGGTCATTGGCTTTATGAAGCCCTCTTTAGAGAACATTTATCTTGTGCTTTTGCTATGGAAAGATGTCCTACTATGAAAGGAGCACTGTTTGCTGGTCGTCGGACAGGACATCATATCTTCACACTGTTTCAAACCTGGTTCGCCAGCAGATTTTATCCCAATTGTATCGGCACTTCATCCTTTGATGCTTGGTATACATTGACAAAAGTCCTTGGTATGCCAAGTATTGTGCCACCTGTTGGAACTCACGCACATGAGCTTTCTATGGTTTACATGTGTTTGTATCCAGAACTAGACCAGAATCCTGAAAGGATTCCTTTCTCACAAGTGTTGGCACACTACAAATATTATCGCTTGGTGCATCAAGGTTTTGGTGGACTAATGCCGATGCTACCAGATACACTTGGAACATCTGCTTTCATGAAAGCAGCTGAAAATACCTTTGTCACACCGATGTTGAATGGAGTTCCACAACCACATCAATGTGGATTTTTAACTTTGTTGAACTCGGCACGTCAAGACTCTGGATGTATTAAACAGTTTCACAAAACTCTTAAGGCTTATCCTGATTACAAAGGAGGAATGATGGCTTCAGAGATTTCTTCTTGTGATGATCTTGAAAAAGCCAGAGATGAAGGATATACTTCTTTTGGCGCAGGTGGATTCATGGGAGACTCTGAGAGTGTATGGCCTGTCACTACTGGACCTGACAAATTCGGTGTTAGCATGGCTGTCAAACCTGTTCGTGTTTATGTAGACGGAGTGAGAACCATCGTCCAGCCTGTCAAGCTTGGCGATGGTGATAGCGGAAAAGCAACATGCGATACAACGCTTCCAAAGGAGATTCAAGAAAGTATCCTCGGAAATGCAAACCGTGTCAAGCAATCAGCAATTGATGTGCCTCATGGATTGACAACTATGTCGATCAATGAAGATTTTGTCTGCACTTTTACAAGCTAGATTTTGTCTGCACTTTTAGAAGCTTGAAGACTTTGTTTTATATAAAAATTTAATAAAATTAGAGACTTGATTTATTTTGCGTTTTCAAAGCCAGTTCAGCATCTATTTCTAGAGATGCTGTCGTGCTTATCCTGGCTTCGAGTATCGCCTCTTCTGCTTGTCTCTCGTCTTTCGTTTTGGTTTTACGAAGGACCTCAAGTTCACGTTGGAGAGCATGTTTATTCTCTCTGGCAGAGTGTAGGGCCTCCAAAATCTTTTTCAGCTTCTCCTTCATTGAAGCTGGATAGGTTCTAGTTGTTATCGGTGTCTTAGCAACACCGCCTTTAGATGGATTTGAAGCTGATGCAACTGTCTTTGAAATGAAACGAATCATAGCAGTAGTATAATCTTTAACTACAATATTTTTCAATTTTTTTTATTTGATAATTAATTTATATATATAATATATAAATCAATGACAGAGAAAGAGCCACAGTTAGAATTAGAAAAAGATCCTTCAGCAGGTGTAGTTAATATAATAGTTGAAGTCAAAGAAAATATAGTAGAAAAAGTAGTTAATGTAGAAACTACTAAAGATACTGTAGAAAAAGTTTTATTAGTGAATCATGTAGATAAGATAGGTTCATTATTAATGGATAATAATTATATACAGGATTTAATTAAAAAATTATCAATTAATATAGATACAGCTACAAATGCTAAAATTGGGAATATATTAACATTTCTAAATACGAGTGTATCTGGTGTTTTACCTTTAAAATCAATGTTAGATAATTTACAACAAGTATTTGAAGATGGAGTATTAGATTTATATGATGTTCCAATAATAGTTAAAATTATTACAGATCTTCTTAACACAAATATAAATGCTGAATTATTACGAAATGTTAAAATTACTGATGTAGGATTAGTTCTTAAACTTTTAATCTACATTCTTATTGAATTCAAAATTATACAAACTGATAAAATTGATAATAAAACTATATTTAAAATTATTGATAGTTCTTTAGATTTATTAGAAACCTCGCTTAAAGTATCAAATGTAAAAATTAATTGTTCTTGTTGTCCATGGTTTAGAAAATAAATAAAATAATTAGAAAATAAATAAAATAATTAGAAAATAAATAAAATAAATAGAAAATATTTATAAGACAGAACAGCATTTACTATCATATCTTTCATTATTTCTTCTAATAGTAAGATTTGTAGAATTTTCAAATGAAACTATTTTTTTTTTTATTATAATATTATTATTAATTTTTGATGGTAGATTAATTACTATATCATTAGTATTTAATGAATTTATATTTTTATTTTCAATTTTGGTTATAATTTCATCAATAATATTAGAAATTATATTATTAGTATTTATTATTGTTAGTTTAGAAAAAACAGATGGAATATTAATTAAATCAATAATTTCATAAAATAGTTTTGTAATATTAGTATTAGTAAATTTATGATTAAAGAGTTTATTATACATATCTACTTCACTATCATTAAGAACTGTATTAGAACCATATTTCATACATTTAACAATAATATTATTCCAATTTTCAGAAAGTATAGGATTATCTATTATATTATTATTTAATGAATAATCACCTAAAATTATTAAGTAATTTAATATTTCTTTAATGATATTATCATCAGTTATATGATCAAAAAATCTAATTTCAACACCATGATTATAATGTTTATTAAAATTAATATCATAACCTAAGCTTTCTAATTGATTATAAGCACAGTTTTTATAATATTGTTTATACCAACCGTAATCTTTATTGTATATTTCAAAAGTATCTATATTGTCAAATAGTAATTTACCTGTTTTCATATCATCAGTATTATAAGTTCCTATACCGATATATCGTGATACAGCACCTCGTTGAGAACAAGATGAGAATAATTCAGAGTTATCATAATTACTTTGTTTAATAGAAGAGAATGGATCAGGAGAACCATAAATAGCTAAAAAGAAAGGTTCAACGAATTGAATTAGTTTTATATAATTTTTATGAATATTAACAAATTTGTCTTTGTCAAATATAAATCCATGTGTATCTAACATAGTTGGTAAAGTTATATTAAAATGAATTGTTCCATTATTGAAGATGCCTACGTTATTAAGATTAGTAAGATGAATAGCAAAAGGATGGTTATTCTTCATAAAATTAATATTTCCGTAATTAGTAAAAATATCATATTCTTTAAAAACAGTTTGTAAATTAGTTATTAGATCTAATTTATGTTTTTTATATTCATTAATAACATCATCAACTGTAGCTTTATAAAAATTAAGTGTTATAATTTCAAATGTATCACCGTCAAAAGTAAATGATTTATCAAAATTATCTTTTAAATAAGAGTTGTTTTTGGATATAAACTCCCATAATGTCTCGCCATTAAATTTAGGATTAGGTTCACATAATTTTGTATATAGTGTTTTAGAATTATTAAATTTATCAGTTCTTGTCATTGAATGACTATTTAACAGCAATGGTAATTTACCATCATAAGTTTTAGCAACTAAATTAAATATTTCATCAATGTATTGTGATTTATAATTTGTATAGTAATCAACACTATATCTTTCTCTTTTATGATTATTTAAAAATTTATATTTTTCAAAATTTATGTAATTATCAAATTCAAGATACAATTCATTTTCTATGCCAATACCCCAGTACAACTCATCATTTTTATACGTTTTTTCGTATTTATAATGTTTTTCTAAGGAATTTTTACCTAATATATTGTTATTAATATTTTCCATTATATTTTAATTATATTATTATAATATCAACAAATAATTTTATATATTTTTATCTGCAAGTGATAATTATTTTTATAATTTTAATATAAGGTATTATGACAATAAAAATTTTAGTTATTAGGAGAGAATATAAATTAAATGAATATAGAGTTCCTATAATTCCCATAGATTGTCTAAAATTATTAAAAAATAATTTCAAAGTTTATGTAGAAAGTTCTGTAAATAGATGTTTTAAAGATGAGTTTTATAAAAGTTGTGGTTGTATACTAATTGATGATTATACAAAATATAATTTTAATAAAGAAGAAATATTAATAATAGGGTTAAAAGAATTAGATTATAATAATAGTAAATTATTATCATACAAACATTTATATTTTTCACATACTTATAAGAATCAGGTTAATAGTTTAGAAATTTTATCAAGTTTTAAAAAAGAAGGAGGTATTATATATGATTTAGAATATTTAGTTGATAATAAGAATAGAAGATTAATAGCTTTTGGTTTTTGGGCTGGTTTTATTGGAACAGCCATAAGTTTATTACAGTTTTATTATAAATCTATAAATAAAGAATTAGTAAATCTTACTCCAAAGGATGATTATAAAATATTAATTAATGAATTAAAAAATTATAGAGAACATTATAAGAATATAGAAATTGGTATAATAGGCATTAACGGTAGATGTGGACAAGGTTGTAAATATTTATTAGATAAGTTAGATATAAAATATATTGGTTATAGTAAAGGAGATGTATTAGATAATTTAATTAATCACGATATAATAATAAACTGTATAAAATTAGAGAAAGATTCAGAATTTACTTTAATATCGGATAATAAATTAGATGATTTTAAAAAATTATCAATAATAAATGATGTTAGTTGTGATATAACAGCTAAAAATAATCCTATTAAGTTAGATTACCAATTAACAACGTTTAAAAATCCAATTTATAAATATAATAAACAAATAGATATAATATGTATTGATAATTTACCATCATTATTGCCAATAGATAGTAGCACTGAATTTTCAAATAAATTAACAGAATTAATTATAGATATTAATTCTAATATAATATGGGAAAACTTGGAAAATCTATATTATGATAAAATAGAACATATTTAGTAATTTCAAAAACTATATTATTACTACATATGTAGAAATATTATATAAAAATTGACTTGTATATTATATGTAGTTTTATATACATAATGGATGAAACTATATTACAATATTATATAAATGAATGTCCTCAAAAACCTAATTATTTTTACTGCACTGCTAAAACAACAAATACTGGTGTGGAAAGAGGTCATTTACAATACAATATAAATCCAGAAATATTAAAAAAAAATATTATAAATAGTGTTGATATTGAAAATAATAATATAATTATAGAAGAAAATACCGAATATAATCTTAAAAGATTATTACCTAAAACTAGTTCAAATTCTAACTTAGATGATTGGAAATTATTATTGATTATAAAATATAAAGATAATAATGATAATTGGATAAAAGGTGCTTTACTAAATAAAAAAACAAATTTAATTGCTTTAATGACAAGTTCAAAAGGCAAACAACAAATTATAGAAAATGGAAATAGAGCTATTCAATCATATGATCCAGAGTGGTATGTAGGACATTATAGATTAATCGCACCTCTTAAATTTTGGCATGAATTAATTAAAAGACTGAATATGGAAAATGATAAAAATATAGAAGAAACTGAAAAACATAATTGGACTGAAGATGAAACCAAAATAATTTGTAAAATGTATATTGATAATAAAACACCAGAAGAAATTCATGCAAAACTATCCAATATAAAATTGTCAAGTATAAAAATGAAAATTTACAATTGTTTATATTTAGATAAAGGTGATGTTAAGGGTTCATTAGCAAATGTTTCTAAACTTCATTCTAAAATATGGCAAGAAATTAAACAACAACAAAATAAAAAAAATATAATTAAGTTACCAAAAATAAAAAAACAAGAAATATGGAGCACATATATTGGACTTGATATAGGTAAAACAAAATGTTTATGTTGTAATCTAAATGATATTACACAATTTGAATTTCATAGTGCTCATATTATTCCAAAATCAAAAGGTGGAGATAATAATATTGAAAATCTTCGTCCAATATGTTCGTTATGTAATTTATCAATGAGTAATAAGAATTTGATAGATTTTATGATAGAATGCGGTTATTCATTTGATTATATAAAATTACCTAAACCAAAACAAGAAGAAAAGAAAGTTATAATCAAATGTAAAATGAGAAATAATCAATATGGAAAACATAATAATGTTTTTGATACAATTATATATACAAAAAAATTAATTTGTCCTTGGGGTCATTGGAAAGATAGCAATGAATTATTTAATGAAGGTAAATTTAGAGATGAAAAATTTTCAAATATATTTATAAATTATTTATCATGTGAAGATTTAATATGTATATTTGATAGAGAATATGACTATGGTTTAATTGTTAAAATTATAAGCGAACCTATAACTGAAAAATTAAAAGAAATAATTATAGTTAGAAATAATAAATGTTATCATAAACCAATGTTATCTAACTGTAATAAATGTAATGAAAGTGTTGAATTAATTTTAACTGATAAATATTATAAAGATAATTATCAAGATTTTATTAAATACATAAATGAAGATTATCAATTTGAAAACATGTATGCAATAATTAGGAGAGTAGAAATTATTGGTAAAATTAATGATAATAGTATCTTTTATACACTTGGCAAAAGATTACAAAATTCTATATGTCGTTGTAATGAAGAAATATTAGAAAAATATATATATAATTAAAAAATATCTTTTTCTAATATTTTATCTTGATTATATAATATGAATAATCCAGATACTGATATATTTAAAATAGATAGAGAAAATGATATTGAAAAATTTAGTAGATATGGTGAAAAAGGAATTTCAAGTATAAATAATATTAGTAAGAGTAAGTTTCCATCTAGACTTGGAAGAGACAAAATAGTTGCTGGCAATTATAGATTAAGTAATACACCAAAACAGTTTATTAAAAATGCTAAACATCAGTTTAACAAATATCCTCAAAGAAAACCAAATGAACATAATTTTCCTAAATTAGATAATTTAATAATTGATAGACCACAATATAGAAGATATTTTTCATATCCATATTATTATGATTATTATTACGATTCCTATTACATGAATCCAAATCTAGATAATTTGCCAGTTATTAATTCAGTTAATTATTATGTTCCATATGAATATATACCTGCTGAAAGATATTATAAAGGCGAAATCAGACAAAAATATGCTGGTGAAAAAAATGAAAATGATATAATAGAGGCTGAAGAATTTCCAGATGTTAAAAATAATAGTGGAATAGAAAATTTTAAAGTAGAAAATAAACCAGATAATTTTCCATTAATAATTGTAGTATGTCTAGTTGTGGTTATTATATTTATAGTACAATCTAAATAATTTTGTATAAACATTTTATGGTAGTAGTTTATTAAAAAAAAATAAAATATTGATAAAATATTATTATGAAAAAAACAGTTACATTTTTTTGCTCTGGTAAAACAAACTTGAAAGAAGAATATAATTTAAATATAGCTAATTTAATAAAAAAAATAGATATAGATAAAATATCAATTGCTTATGGTGGAGGTAGAGTAGGTTTAATGGGTATTGTAAGAGATACATTTTTGTCTATGAACGGAACTATTATATCAAGTAATATGAGAATATTTAAAGAGGAAGGTATAGAAGATGATTATTTATTTGATAATATAGATCAACGACAAAAGAAACTTGTTGAATTAGGAGATGCATATGTTGTATTACCAGGAGGATTTGGAACATTATACGAATTATTTGAAGTTATAACTAAAAATCAGATAGGTGAAGCATCAAAACCTATTTTAATATATAATTACAATAATGTATATGATAATTTTATATTATTAGTTGAAAAATTAATGGAAGAAAGATTTATTAAACATAATTTTGCCAATTATAAGATTGAGGTATTTACAAATTATGATGATTTAGCTGAAAGAATTAATAATCTACATACCACCATATAAAATATATTTTATAGATTATATTTTATATAATAAATGCCACATACAAATATACAAAAAGTTATAAAAGCAATAAAAAAAAATGAACCATTATTAATTAAAAATTTTGTAGATGATATTTACAAAGGTGAAATTAAACAGTTAATCAGCGAATTAGATAAGTGTAATAATTTAGAATATAATCCATTAATTAAAAGTTATTATAAATCTTTAGACAATTATTCTTTTTATAAACAAACAAAAAAAGAATTATTAAAAGAAAAGAATTTTGTTTGTGATCCACAATCAAGAATATGGAAACATAAAAAAGATAATTTAACCAAATTTCATTATGATGGTAATGGTATAAATGTAGTTAATATATGTTTAAAAGGTAGTAAAAAGTTTATATTAACTCCACCAAGCTCTCAAACTAATATACCTTTTATAAATCTTAGTTTATGTAATACAAGTAAAAAAGAAGAGGTAAAAGAATTTATAGTAGAAAAATACGATTTATTTTTAATACCATCGTTTTGGTATCATGAAGTTTTAACTTTAGAAGATAATACAACAACTGTTAATTTATGTATTACTGATAAAAAATGTGATATTAATAATAACAATATCATGAAATACAGATTTCATTCTTTATTTAGAACTGCTATGATTAATGAACCAATTATAAAAGTAGCAAAAAATAAAAAAATAACAGTTTTTAATTTTTCTAAAGAATATTTGAAAGAATCTATGTTATTAATTATGTTTATAAGTCTTTGTTTAATATTACAACAAAAAACTAAAATAAACTTTAATAATATTTTTCTTGTTCTTTTACGAATTATAACCTATTTTAAAGGTAAAGATTCATTAGGTATGTTAAATGTATTTTCATATAATTATTCATTCTTGTATATGTTGTTAAAAAAAGTTTCAAATGCTGTATTACACTAAATATTATTAAATTTTTCTTTTTATAAAACTTAATAGTTAGAATTCCATCCATATTGATAAACAACACCATCAACTGTATAAACTTTATAATTAATATCATAATTTTTTTCTGTACCTTCAACTGAAACTAATCCAAAATTATTTATACCACCTACAAAAGAACCTGGCACTTGATATGGATTATCATTTGGTACATTTCTAGGTCTAGATCCTATGGCAGAATTTCTTATTTCACGAATAATTTGATTAGTATCTTTATTTACTATAAATTCTGAAACATCTGATTGATGTGAATCACCACAAAAGAAACAAACATTTCTTAAACCTAGAAAATGAATATGATTAAATATAGCATCACGTTCTTCTGGACAAAAGGCAAATGTATCTCCTAATTCAGCAAACATGCTTCTACCAACTGATATAAAACAAAGTGAATTTTTACCAAAATTATCTTGGACATTTGATAAAGCATTCATTAAGAATAATAATTGGTCTTTTCCTAAAGCTGATGAAAATTTATTATAACCAATTCCTGTATAATTTTTATTAAAGACTCTATTAGATATATCATCTAATATAATCCATGTAATATTTTTACTTATAAAAGATCCACATCTAGTGCCAATAACATTTGTTATTTCATTTAATGGAAAATTATCAGTCATCGTTTCTCTAAGTGTTCTAATATCAGGTGCTCCTGTTAATGTATCATTATATCCAAGTTCATGATCATCATTAGAACAAATCCAAGTATGATTAGACCAAATATTTTGTATAGGTTCAAAGGATTTTAATTGATCGTAAGCACTTTGAACTGCTAATCTAGATGAAATATTAAGTGGTTCTAAATAAACAATATCACCAGTACATAAAATATATTCAGGATCAGCTTGACGAGCTATTTCTGCTAATTTAGAATAACAACTAATATCGGGATTTCTATAACCTGGTAAGCTATAACAAGAACTAGTTATAAATTTAAATTTTAATGTTCTATCTAAATATTTAGGTTGAAAACTATAATCTCTATAATCTGGAACTTTATAAAATTTCTTAAAAATTATTTTTTTATTTATGTCTTTAATTAACAATTCTACTACTGATATAATTTCATCATCTGGCTGATTCATAAAATAAAAAGGCCCATATTCAATAGTATTAAATCCATTAATTTTTGTATTTTGACTAGATAGATTTTTTTCATAAAGTTTTTGTTTTATATAATATCTAAATTCTGGAAAAATTACAGTTTCTTTTATAAAATTAAAATTATATCCTATACTAAAAACATCAGTAAGATATCTAGTAGGTCCATTTTTAATATATTCATTATCATAATATGTTTTATAAAAAATATTGATATCATCAGTATTAGATAATGAATTATTTCTTATTTGTTCTGTAATACAAAGTAAATTGTTTTCGTTCTTTATATCGTATTCCATATATTTATTATATATTATATAATATATTTTTGATTAGGTATAAACTTTTTATTATGCAAACTAAATAAAAATATACACCAGACAAATATTTTTTTAATTATATATGTTATATGAATTTTATATATAATCGTCGGTTAGATTTTCACTTTATATTAAATGATAAAGTGGATAAAGACAAGTTAATTAAATCAATAAATATATTAAATAAAAAGAACAAAATAATTAAATTAGCCAAAGCGAATATAACACAATCATGTACGAATAAAAAGATATACATCATTATAGAAGATAATAATTTTATTGTAAATTTCAGTCATTTATTTTACGATGCATACAGTATAAATTTAGTATTACAAAAGATAGATGAAATATATAAAATGGGAGGAATATGTAAAGGTGAAATTAAAAATTATAAATTTAAATTTTATGATTTGGATGTTAGTTTAATAAATTATTTGTTTAACAATGTTAAAATCTTGTATAGAGCTGATTATAAGAATGTATATAATCTGCTAGTAAAGAAGAATAAAAAAACGATAAAAATATTAAAAAGTAATTTTAAAACATTAACAACAAGTGAAATTATATATTATATAAATAAAAAACTTAATATACAAGATTATTGTCTGGTTGTAAATGCTAGGAAAATATTTGCTGAATATGAAAATTGTTTAGGAAATTTAGTTTATGTATCTAATGTTATAAATAAAGAAGATGAAATAAGAACTATTCTAGAAAAAGATGTTAATACTAGTTTAGAAAAGTTATTAAATACTATTCCTAAAACATTAATGATTAATTCATATTTAAGTTTTCTTTTACCATCTTTTATTAAAAGTTTTACAATGGATATAACTTCATTTGGCAATTTAATATTTATTTATCCACTTAATATGGATGAAAAATATATTGTGTTTGATTATTATTGTTAAAAGTAAGTATATAATTTAATAAAATATTATAAAATATATATAAATGGATATTAGTAATATTGTATTACTATATATAATAATTATATTTATTATTATTATTATAAAATTTTATAATAATGAACAAACTAATATGAATTTTCTATATAATAGATGTGAATATTTTTATTATATATTAAATGATAATGTAGATAAAAATAAATTGATTAAATCAATAAAATTATTAAATAAAAAAATTAAGATTATTAAAATAACAAAAGAAAAAATATTAGAATCAAGTATGGATAAAAATATATACATAATTATAAAATATAATAATTTTATAGTAAATTTTAGTCATTTATTTTATGATGCTTATAGTATAAATTTAATATTAAAAAAAATAGATGAAATTTATAAAATGAATGATATAAGTAAATATAATATAAAAAATAATGAATTTAAATTTTATAATTTAGATTATAGTTTATTAAATTATTTATCTAATAATATTAAATTATTTTGTAAAGCTGATTACAAAAATATATATAATATTTTAGTAAAAAAAAAGAATAAAAAAAAGATAAAAATATTAAAAAATAATTTTAAAAATGTAACAACGAGTGAAATTATATATTATATAATAAATAAACTTAATATACAAGAATATTGTTTACTTGTTAATGCAAGAAAAATTTATCCTAAATATAATAATTATTTAGGAAATTTTATTTATTTTTCAGATATTATAAAAAAAGAAGATGAAATAAGAACTATTTTAGAAAAAGATAATAATATTAGTTTAGAAAAGTTATTAAATACACTTCCTAAAACATTAATGATAAATTCATATTTAAATTTTCTTTTACCTTCATTTATTAAAAGTTTTACTATAGATATATCTTCAATTGGTAATTTAATATTTATATATCCACTTAATATGGATGATAAATATATAATTATTGATTATTTTTGTTGAAAATACTTTAGATTTCTATAATTTACAATTACATTTTATCTTTTAGTATCTAGAAATATCAATAATGTATAAACATCAATTATTTCTAAGATAGCATTATTATATTTTTAGTTTATTTATAAAGTATAAAAAATTTTTAAACTTTTATATTTATTTTATGTCTTTTATGACTATCTTTAACTATTTGTTTATTATCATATAATAATGTTTTAATCTCATCAAAAACAAGATCACGAAAATCTTTACATCGTTGTATTCTATCCTTATTATCTAAAGGATCTTCTTCTAAATCATCTAAATATTCTAAATCACATAATTGAATATAGTTTATCTTATTAGATATTCTTTGTTTTAATTTTTCATATTTTTCATTATCTTTTTTAATTTCTTCTATAGATAGATTGAAATATTTTACAATATTATCTATAATTTGATCTATTACTATCATATTTTTAGATTGCCATATTCCATCATTCCATATTTTTACAATACCTCTATTTTTATCTGCTACATAAATATTATGATTTTCTGGTTTTTCATTATTAAGATATATATCTTTTATAGTATTGATATATATTGACTTTCCAATATATTTTAACAAATTTTTTATAATTCCTTCGTATGAAGTTTTATTAAAGTTGTTTATTTGTAATATGTAATTATTTACTGTTCCAATATTGATTATATTTGTATTATTTACTGTTACCTGTTGTTTTAAGCTTTCATTTTCTTCTTTTAATTTTATATTTTCTTCTTTTAATCTAATAATATCTATTTCATTTTTTTCATTTTGTTTTATTATTTCTTTTAATTTTATTATTCCTACACCACAACCTGTTTTATTTAGATGAGTTTGATAATTATCTTTTCTATTTCCAAAATCTCTTAGACACATTGGACATGAATATCTAATTTTATTTTCTTCATTTTTTTTATTTACCATTAAAATATTATATCAATTTATACTTAAACAATAAAATAAAAAATAAAAATTTCAAAATTACTTATATAACAGTAAATTTGCCAAAAATACTTATATAACAGTATTTTTGAAAAAAATAATTAGTCTGTATATTAACTTTTTATTTTTTTTTTATAAATTTTAAAGTTTTTTAAAAAATTTGTGTGTGTTGGACTGCAAGAAAACCTTCTAAAAAATCAAAAAATTTTTTCTTTACTTTTTATAAAATTATAATAAATCATATCAATATTTTATTTTTTTAAGTGATTAAATTATATGGAAATAATTTATCCTTCAATAAGGTTATATAAAAATAATTTATTTTTATCTATAGAAGAATCATCTGTACAACCAATTATAAATATAGATTATAAATTAAAGAGTTTTTATACATTATTGATGTTTGATCCAGATGCTGTAGGAGGAAATAAAATACATTGGTTGATAGTAAATATAACTCAAAATGATATTTTTACAGGTGATACAATTGTAAATTATAAAGGACCAAATCCTCCAAAAGATTCTGGAAAACACCATTATGTTTTTAGTTTATTTAGACAATATAAAATAATAGAGCCAGAGAATATTGTAGTAGAATCTAGATTTATTGAACTAGAAAGATTATTTAGTATGTTAAAAACGAATAATAATTATTTTACATTAGAAAATATAAAATATTTTGTGAGTAAAAATAGTAATAAAAATTGATTAAAATAATGAATAATAATAATATATATTTATGAAACAAAAAAATAAAAATATAGTAATTAATGAATTAAAAAAAGAAGATATAGAAACAGATAAAGAAAATTACAAAGAAATAAAAACAGATAAAGGAAATGATAAAGAAATAAAAACAGATAAAGGAAATGATAAAGAAATAAAAACAGATAAAGGTAATGATAAAGAAATAGAAAAAGATAATAAATCTATTAAAAAAAAATTAGGTCAATTTTATACAACTAATTATAAATATATTTTAACAGATTTAGAGGTTCCTAAAAATGTAAAAAAAATAATAGAACCTTTTTGTGGTAATGGTGATTTATTAAATTTTATTGATAAAAAAAAATATATTTGTGAGTGTTATGACATAGACCCAAAACATAAATATATAAGTAAAAGAGATACAATTAAGAATCCACCAAAATATTCAAATAGTTTCATAATAACAAATCCTCCTTATTTATCAAGAAATAAATCAAAACAAAAAGAATTATTTGATGATAATGATGTTAATGATTTATACAAATGTCATATAAAAAATTTATTAGACAATAATCCTATTGGAGGTATAATAATTATTCCTCTTAATTTTTTTTGTTCAATAAGAAACATGGATATAGAATTAAGAAAAAAATTTCTTAATACTTACATTATAAAAAAATTAAATATTTTTGAAGAAAAAGTTTTTGATGATACAACATATACAGTTTGTTCTTTTCAATATGAATATAAACCAAATTCAAATCAATCAATACCAATAACAATTTATCCAAGTAAGAAAAAATTAAATTTTTTACTCAATGAAGATAATAACTATACAATTGGTGGTGAAATTTATAACATTTCTAATAATGAAGATTATAAGATAGGTAGATTATTAGAAAAAGAAGAGTCTAATACAAATTTATTGTTGAAAGCAATAGACGATAATGAAAATTCTAAGATTAAATTAGAATATGTTTCAAATGAAAAAATTTATTATGGTAAAATATCATCAAGAACTTATGCCACATTAACAATTACACCATCAATAAGTGAGGATATTCAAAAAAAAATAGCAATTGATTTCAATAATTATTTAGATGATAAAAGAGATAAATATAATTCATTATTTTTAACTAATTTTAGAGAAAGTAAAAAAATAGCTAGAAAGAGAATTTCATTTGATTTGGCATATAAAATAGTTGGTATGTTATTACAAAAATATTCTATAAAATAGATTCATTATTTATAATTTTTATAATTTTTATTATTTATAATTTTTATTAAACCAATCTAAAAAGTGATTTTGGAAATTTTTACTATCAGTTAAAATTATATTATTATTTATATATTTATTTTTTATATCAGTAAAAAGTTTAGATTTATTTTGACTATCATATAATACTAAATAAACTTTTTTTATGGTATCATTTTTTATTTGTATAACAGACCAATCTAAAAATTGTATTATTTCATGGAGAACATTATCTTGATGTCCTCCTCCACCAACTGAAACTTTTGCCATAATATATCCAATTTCTTGTGTTTTATGTGATATTGTAAAATCAATAGATTTTAATTCATTTGTATTAGTATTTTCTTTATTATTTACTAAACCACCTGTTTTACATGGTTTTTGTTTTCCATCTTTTTTTATAATAATATCATAATCTTGTAATTTATTTATAGTTTCTAATTGGAATTCTTCATCAAAACTTCCTTGTCTTGATGAATTTTTTGCTATATATAATGAAGCAATTTTCATTATAATTTCTTCATGATTACTTTTATCTTTTACTAATTCGTCTAAAGTTTTATAATTAGTATATTTTAGTAATCTATTTAATGCTTGTTTATTTATATGATTTTCATTAGGATTTTTACTATTTTCTTTAACAGCATCAAATGCTAATTTATTATTTTTTATTTGTCTATCATTTCGTAGTTCTATAACTTTTTTAATTGTTTCAGTATTAGTTGTCATAATATAATATATAATATTTATATATTAAACTTCAATTTTTTATAAATAAAAATTGAAAATATAAATATATGTAAATATTTAACCAGATGACATTAGTTTTGACAAGCAAATTGTCTACTTACGGTCCTCTTCACAGAACACTACAACATCCAAATGCTGAAGGTAAAATTAAAGAAGCATTGGCTAAATTTTTTGGTGCTTCATTAGAAAATATATTTATTACACTAGTAGATAGGAACTTAACCATTAGAATATTAGAAATTTCGTCAATAGATGAGATTAGATACACTCTGCGAATATCTGTAAATTTATTTGTATCAATATGCAAACATCATAAATCTCATTCAGCCAGTGAAATCTGCTGTATTTATCTAAATGCTAGAATAGAACAATCTGTTGAATTGGCAAGCGGTGGTTGTGCTGCTGAACCAACTAGACAAGAACCTGAAAGGGCTGCGGTTGAATTGGAAAAACCAGTAATGGAGCCATTTGTTCCGATTAGACAAGAACAGGATATGAGAACTATACAAAGTTCATTGCGAATAGAAATACCAAATGGTCCATCTGTATCATTTGGTGTAAATGTAAATATGGTAATATATCCACATGTTGCAGAGCCAGAAGATTTTCAACACACTGTTTCTAGATGTCGTATCAACGATGAGAGGATATTAAATAGTCCTTCTAAAAGACAAAGAGTAGAAGAGCAGGAGATGCTTGTTTTATTGCCACATGCGGATGAAATAACTTTAGAAATGTTAAGAAGATCATGTTTAGAAACTAGAGAGATAAGTAGAGAAATACTATCATTTTTAGAAATATTAAGGGGTGGATTAATAAAATTTTCAAGACATACGAATCCAATACAGTTTATGTTTAGTGATTTTAAGGTGTCTTATGTCTCAACCACAACATTAGAATGTATTCATTGGAGCACAGATATATCCTATGAAACATATAGAAGAAGTGCTGAATTTATAGCAGAAGTGGTTGCCTTTATAACAACAATAGTAAATCAATATTTGTAAGAGATATGAATATTAAATTTTTTGTAAAATATATAAAACTATAGATAATCCTCAACAATGTAGATTTCTTTAAGATTATTTTTATCAGTAAGACTCTTAAACCTGTTTATAGCATATTTTTGGAGCCATTTGGAAAAGATAGAATATTTAGATTATATTTCCTGCATGTAATGATGATTTTTAACTTTGCTCATACATACTATACATAATATAAAATACATCATAATATGTAGCAAATATCATATAAAACATGTTTTTAACATAGTTTTAAGCAATTTGGAAAGGATATAATATTTAGATTATATTTCCTGTATGTAATGATGATTTTTAACTTTGCTCATACATACTATACATAATATAAAATACATCATAATATGTAGCAAATATCATATAAAAATTGATTTTTTAATAGTAAAAAAAAATTATACATATAAAAATGATAAAGTGTAAAGGAAAAGATTATAATGGTGATTCATGTAGAAATAATATAAAAGATGATACATATTTCTGTAAATATCATTATTATATGAAAGATTATACAGAAGATATGTTAGATAATTTAACATTATGCTCTGGATGTAAAAAATATTATTATATAGTAGAAGGAAAAATATGTAAAATATGTAAAGATAGAGGAAAAAAAATTCGTGAAAAAAATAATAAAGAAAAAATTATTTGTGAAAGAGAAGGTTGCACATATCAAAGATCAATAGAAAACGAATTTTGTGGAAAACATCAAGCAGATTTTTTCAAAAAAGAAGTTATTAAATCTAATAAAAAAGTTTGTTTCAATTATATTAGAGGTTGTAGAAATAAACTTGAAATTAATTATGAAAAAAGTAAATGTATTGAATGTTTAAAAAAAGATAGATTAACTGATAAAAAAAGAAGAGATAATATAAATTTTGAAATAAAAAAATGTGAAGTAAATAATAAAACAGATGAAGAAATAGAAAATAAAACAGATGAAGAAATAGAAAATAAAACAGATGAAGAAATAGAAAATAAAACAGATGAAGAAATAGAAAATAAAACAGATGAAGAAATAGAAAATAAAA
>Ga0194133_10001904_pt1 | contig 34204 bp, 31 predicted proteins | sample TA2KigOf40mmetaG_FD_155448 | JGI IMG/M metagenome (GOLD analysis project Ga0194133, IMG submission 155448) | Freshwater microbial communities from Lake Tanganyika, Tanzania - TA2015055 Kigoma Offshore 40m | ecosystem: Environmental > Aquatic > Freshwater > Lake | place: Tanzania: Lake...
GCGTTCTTGCCGTTGGTCACCTGGTAGGCGATGGCCGCTTCATGGCCACTGCTGTAGTTCGCCAGGTAGGCCTCGAGGGCGTCCTGCTTCAGGGTGCGCTCGGCGTTCACCACGTTGCCGCCGCCCAGCTGGGCCAGCAGGGCGGCGAACAGGTGCTCGCTCTCCATCTGCTGCTGGCGTTTCTGCTGCGCCAGCTGCTGGGCGCTCACGATCGCGCCCCAGGCTTTTTCCGTGAACAGTTCGGCAGTGGGATGCATGGCGGAACGGTTGCAACAGGTCGGGTGTTGTTTGAACCGTATGCGGGTTGATCGTGGGGAGGGAAGAGGAGTGCCGAACCATTTGTGTCGGCCAACCGATCCTCCCGCGCGGGCCTGCCTATCGCGGGGGACCGTTGTGCACGATGGTCAGCACACTGCGTCCATCCGCTGAGACCCGGATCTCGGTTTCCACCGTGGGGGCGATGCCCTGCTGCTGCCATCCCGGCACACCGCCATTGAAGCGAAACAGAAATCCCTGGCTGTCTTCCCGCACCAGACAGCTGCCGCCGCCGGTACCGGTTTCAAACATGCAGGCCGCCGGGCGATACACCGACAGGCCGCCATTGAGGCTCACGGCGGTCTCGCGGGCGGTGTTGAGGGCGCGCACATTGGCCGGGCTCACCTGGGCCTGGGCTGCAAGGGGCAGCGACAGCCCGGTGGCCATCAGGGCGGCGAGCAGGGGATGGATGCGCAACAACGAGGGTCGGGGCATGGGATCAGCCAACGCTCTAAGGGGTCACCGTCAGTGTGATGAGGCGCCCAGCTTTCGTCAGCGCGCTCCCGGCAGGCGCCCCTTGTTGCAGTTGGCTGCAGCTCTGCTGCCAGGGATGCGCGGGCCGCTGGCGAGTCGCTATCGAGGAGGAAGTGATTTCTTTCCCAGGCCGTGATGCCCCAGCGTTCTCCCCATCTGCGCCGCCGCTGCTCAGCCCTGCTGTGCAGTGGTGTGCTCGCCCTGCTTCCCCTGCTTCAGAGCCCCGCCGAGGCCCGCGGCGGCGGCGGATTTCGCGCCGGCGGCGGTGGCTATCGCAACCACCGGGTGGGTGATCACCCCCATTTTGGCGGCGGCGTGCGCAGCAGCTTCAACAACGACCGCGTGAACGTGAATATGCACAACACCTTCTACAACCGTGGCTACGGCGGTTGGCACGGCGGTTGGCGCGGGGGCGGCTACTGGGGCGCCCGCCCCTGGAACACCGGCTGGTACCGCGGCTGGGGCGGCTGGGGCTGGTGGGGTGCCAGCGCCGCTGCCTGGGGGGTGGCCGGCCTGGCGACCGGTGCCGCCATCACCAGCCTGGTGAACGAAGCCGCCGACCAGCAATCCACCACGATCATCGTTCCGCAGACCAGCTATCAGCTCAACTTCGGCTCGGTGGAGTCGGTGGGCACTGCCGGGGTGAGCTTCAACTACGGCGTGAACGGCACCACCTTGATGGGGGCCGCCAACTGCCAGGACGGCCTGCTCAATGGCCAGGTGCCCAGCGATGCCGACCAGGCCCAGCTGCTGAACGCGGTCTGTCAGGTGGCCTACGGCTCCGGCACCGGCAGCTGAATCACACCCGCGTCCGCGCCACAGAGCTGGCGCGGACAGCCATCCGGGCCGTAGACGGCATCGGCGGGCGACAGGCAGCCCCGGGCGTTCTTGCGCGGCACCTGCCCGGGCTGGATGCGCAGGGGTTGCACGCTGGTGGGGTTGTTGGCCGGCGCCAGGCGAGGGCAGCGGCGCTGGTAGGGGGATGGGATCTGACTTTGTTGGGCTTCTGCTGGCGTGGCGGCCAAGGCCAGGCCCCCCAGCAGCATCAGCAGCGGCAGACGCGACAGGGACAGGGGACGGGCAGCCATGATGTGGCGCTGCGGAAGCTGGCTCCAGTCTGGCTGGAGATCCCTGCCGCCGCCCGGCTTCCCTGTCGTCGCCCCTGGTGCGGATTGATGTCATCGCCTGAGCTGCAGCCCACGCCGGCCCTGGTGCGGGAGCTGGCTGAGGCCTCCCGTGCCTTCGATGCCACTGGCGCCGATCCTGAGCGCAACTGCTGGATGAGCGTGCACCGCCATGTGCACGGGGTGTTGCCCTCGGAGTACGACATCCGTGAGGTGCCGGAGGACCTCTATCTGGCTGTGCTGGCCGAGCGGCGGCGCCTCGACGGCTGAGCACCCGGGGCCTGCTGAGCACCCGGGGCCTGGGCCTGAACCGGTGCGGGCATGAAAAAACCCCGGCCACTGGCCGGGGTTGGTGTTGAAGCCCTGGTTGGGATCGGGTTTTGTTCAGGAGGGCTGAGAAACTCAGGCCCAACCCTTGGAGGCCATTTCCTCGACGTAGGCAGCCACGTCGGCGATGTCGCCTTCGCTGAGCTTGCCGCCGAAGGCGGGCATGGCGTTCTTGCCGTTGGTCACCTGGTAGGCGATGGCCGCTTCATGGCCACTGCTGTAGTTCGCCAGGTAGGCCTCGAGGGCGTCCTGCTTCAGGGTGCGCTCGGCGTTCACCACGTTGCCGCCGCCCATGTGGCAGGCAGCGCAGTTGGCCGAGAAGATCTGGCCGCCGTGGGCCGCATCAGCGGCGAAGCTCGGGGCAGCGCCCAGCACCAACGCCAGGCAGAGAGCGATCAGGGAAAAGAGTCGGCGCATGGAGGGCGCGTCAGAGCACGTGCAGCGGCAAAGTTAGGCCGGCCCGCCCCCTGTTGTGATGCGCGTTGCCCAGCTTCGCAACATTTGCCACAAAGCCCTCCGGCGCGGCAGGCCGGCATCGGCAAACACCGCCTCGAGCGTGGGGGCGTGGCTCACCAGGCCGAAGCGCTCCGGTGGGCTGATCGGCTCGTGCACGAAGTGGCGCTGCTGGATGGAAAAGCGGTCCCAGGGGGTGACCTCCAGGCGCAGCAGGCGGATCAGGGCTTCCACCAGCCAGGGGGTGATCGCCACGCCCAGAGGAGGCATCCAGCCGCCGCGCCAGCGCACCAGCTTCCGCACTGTGTGGTTCACGCTCACGGCGGGCTGGCCCAGCACCAGCCGCCGCACCGTCCCCTGGCCCACCTCGGGGTTGGGGCCCTGGGGCTGGCCCAGCAGGTGGCCGCACACCCGGGCGATGTCGGCGGCATGGATGAAGTGGAAGCTGGCGTCGACCCGCAGCCACTTGGCCAGCCACAGCCAGCCGCTGGCTTCCCGCAGGCCGGCGGTGAGGTAGCTGGTGGGGAAGGGACCGCCCCCATCCACCCGGCCGCCGAACACCAGGGTGGGGAACAGGGCCACGATGCGTTCCGCCAGGGGATGCTCTTCGAGCTGCTGCAGGCAGAGGGCCTTGGTCTGGATGTATTCGGTGCCCTCACTGAGGGCCTCCGGCAGCAGCTGCAGCTGCCGGTTCAGCACGGAGGCGGTGGAGAAATAGAGCACCTGCTCCAACCGCTGGGGGTCGAGCAGGGCCAGCAGCTGCTTCACCGCCACCACGTTCACCGCCATCGCCCGCTCCGGATCTCCCCAGGCGGTGGCCGTGTGCACGACCCGGGTGACGGTGCTCAGAGCGGCGACATGGGGGGCGAGCTCGCGCAGATCCCCCACCAACAGGGTGATGCGCGGGTGATCGGCGGGCACGGCGGTGAGCTTCGCTGGATCGCGCAGCAGCAGCAGCAGCTCGGCGTCGCTCTCCCGCAGGAGCAGATAGGCCACATGCTGGCCCACGCAACCCGAGGCTCCGGTGATCAGGATCCGCTGGGGCCGGCTGGCGCCCTGGGGAGCCTGGGGGCCGGCGGCAGGGGCCGGGGCCTTGCTCAAGCCAGCGCTCCGAGGCGATCCATCACGCTCTTGCCCGCTTCGAAGAAGGCGCGGCCGTTCTCCTCAGGGGTGCCCGGCAGGATGCCGTGGCCCAGGTTGAGGATGTGCTTGCGGCCGCGGGCCTTGCGCACGGTGTCGTCGATGCGCTCGCGGATTGCCTCGGGTGTGCCGAACAGGAGGCCGGGATCCACGTTGCCCTGCACCCCCACGTGCTCCGGCAGGCGGGCGAGGCCCTCGGCCATGTCCACGGTCCAGTCGAGCGACACGATGTCGACGCCGGTGCGGGCCATGCGCTCGATCACGCCGGCGCTGCCCGAGATGTAGAGGATGAAGGGGGTGTCGGGGTGGGTCTGCTTGACCAGGTCCACCACCTTCTTCTGATACGGAGCCGCGAAGGTGTCGTAATCCATCGGGCTCAGCTGGCCCGCCCAGGAATCGAACATCTGCACCACCTGGGCGCCGGAATCGATCTGGTAGCGCAGGTAGGCGGCGATCGACTCGGCGAAGTGGTCGAGCAGCTTGTGCAGCAGGGCGGGCTCGCGGAAGGCCATCGCCTTGATCACCGCGTAGTTCTTGCTGCTCTTGCCTTCCACCACGTAGGCGGCCAGGGTCCAGGGGGCGCCCACGAAACCGAGCACGGCGGCCTCGTTGCCCACCGCCTGGCGCAGGCGGCCCAGCACCTCGCCCACGAAGGGCATGGATTCGGCCGGCTGCAGCGGGCGCAGGGCCTCCACCTGGGCCATGGTGCGGATTGGGTCCTGGATCAGGGGGCCCTTGCTCTCGACGATGTCGAAGTCGATGCCCATGCCCGGCAGGGGCGTGAGGATGTCGGAGAAGAGGATCACGCCATCGGGCTTGAAGGCCTCAAACGGCTGCATCGAGATCTCAAAGGAGAGATCGGGGATCTCTGAGCGCTCCCGGAAGCCGGGATGGCGGTCGCGCAGGTCGCGGTACACCTTCATGTAGCGGCCCGCCTGGCGCATCATCCACACCGGCGGCCTCTCCACCTGCTCACCTCGGGCGGCGCGCAGCAGCAGGGGAGCGGTTTCGGCCATGGAAGGGGGAGCGTTCGGCAGCCCCGGAACCTAGCCGAGACGGGTTGGGGGCCCCGGGGCCGGGGCCGGGCGGGGCGGACAACCGTTGATAATTCGTCAGCAGATCTCCTCGGCGGGCAAGGTCGACCGCTGGCTGCGCTTCTCGTCGCGGCTGAACACCAGCACGCTCAGGGGCGGCAGGCAGAGGTCGAGGGAGTGGTCGTAGCCGTGGATCGACCACTGATCGGTGAACTTGCCGCCGAGGTTGCCCAGGTTGCTGCCGCCGTAGCGCTCGGCATCGGTGTTGAACACCTCGGCGTAATAGCCCTCAAGGGGCACGCCGACCCGGTAGTGGGAGTGGCTCTGGGGGGTGAAGTTGGCGACCACCACCACCCAGCGACCGGTGGCGCTCTCCCGGCGCATGAAGCTGATCACCGAGTGACGGTTGTCGTTGCAGTCGATCCACTGGAACCCGTACTCGCTGAAGTCGTCGCCCCAGAGCGCCCGCTCGCCCTTGTAGAAGCTGTTGAGATCGTCCACCAGCCGCTGCAGTCCCTGGTGGGGTTCGTGCTGGAGCAGATCCCACTGCAGGTCGCCCCACACGTTCCACTCGGCCCGCTGGCCGAACTCCATCCCCATGAAGATCGTCTTCTTGCCGGGGTGGGTCCACATGTAGGCCAGCAGGGCACGCACGTTCGCGAACTTCTGCCAGTCATCGCCCGGCATCTTGTGCAGCAGGTTGCTCTTGCCGTGCACCACCTCATCGTGGCTGAGGGCCAGCATGAAGTTCTCGGTGTAGGCGTACCAGATCGAGAACGTGACGTTGTTCTGGTGGAACTGGCGGAACCAGGGATCCAGCTCGAAGTAATCGAGCATGTCGTGCATCCAGCCCATGTTCCACTTGAGGTTGAACCCCAGGCCGCCGATGTGGGTGGGCTGGGTGACCATCGGCCAGGTGGTGGATTCCTCGGCGATCGAGAGGGCGCCGGGGAAGTGCTGGAAGAGCACGTGGTTGGCCTGCTGCAGGAAGCGCACGGCCTCGGTGTTCTCGCGGCCGCCGTGCTCGTTGGGCAGCCACTCGCCATCGGGGCGGAGGTAGTCGCGGTAGAGCATCGAGGCCACCGCATCGACGCGGATGCCGTCGATGTGGAATTCCTCGAACCAATACACGAGGTTGGCCACAAGGAAGTTGCGCACCTCGTTGCGGCTGTAGTTGAAGATCAGCGTGCCCCATTCCTTGTGCTCGCCGATGCGTGGATCGGCGTGCTCGTAGAGATGGGCGCCATCGAAGAAGGCCAGGCCGTGGGCGTCCTTGGGGAAGTGGCCTGGCACCCAGTCGAGGATCACGCCGATGCCTTCGGCATGGCAGCGATCGACAAAGGCCCGGAATTCATCGGGCGTGCCATAGCGGCTGGTGGGGGCATACCAGCCCGTCACCTGGTAACCCCAGGAGCCATCGAAGGGATGCTCGGAGATCGGCATCAGTTCGATGTGGGTGAAGCCGCGGGCCTTCACATAGGGAATCAGCCGCTCGGCCAGTTCCGGATAGGTGAGCAGGCGGGCACCGGGCTTGAGATCGGCGGCCGGCACCGGCGGGCGCGGCGTGCCGTCGGGCTCGATGTAGGGATCGTCGGCACCGGCGTGCATCCAGCTGCCCAGGTGCATCTCGTACACCGCCAAGGGCTGGTCGAGGGGATTGCGGCTGTCGCGCTCCGCCATCCAGGCCCCGTCGCCCCAGGCATGGCCGCCGGCCAGGGGCTCGACGATCGAGCCGTTGGCCGGCCGCACCTCGTGGCGGAAGCCGTAGGGGTCGGCCTTGGCGTAGCAGTGCCCGTTCTGGGCGCGCACCTCGTATTTGTAGATCTCACCCGCCCCCAGGCCCGGGACGAACAGCTCCCAGCAGCCCCCCAGTCGGCTCTGCATCGGATGGTGGCGTCCATCCCAGCCGTTGAAGTTGCCCAGCACCGCCACGCTGCGGGCATTGGGGGCCCAGAGGCAGAACATCACCCCGGCGACGCCGTCGCGCGTGGTGAGGTGGGCGCCCATCTTGCGCCAGACGTGGTGGTGGTTCCCCTCGGCGAACAGCAGCCGGTCGAGTTCCCCCATCCACTCCTCGCGGAAGGCCCAGGGGTCATGGGCCTCGTGGGTGATGTCGCCCCGCAGCACCCGCACCCGGTAGCCGCTGCCGGGGTTGCCGGCCAGCTCCGCCTCAAAGACCCAGGGGTGGTGGAGGGTGGTGGTGGGGATGCAGTCCGCGCCGAGCAGCAGCTCCACCCGCTCGGCCTCGGGCATCCACACCCGCACCACCCAACCGCCGCTCTCCAGGGGCTGGGGGCCAAGCACCGCAAAGGGGTGGTCGTGCCGGCATTCCGCCAGCCGCAGGGCGTCCTCAGCCATCCAGTCGAGACAGGGGACGGCCATCGCAGATCGGCAGTGTTGGCGGGAGCTTAAGCGGGTTTCCCTGGCCCCAGAGCCTGTGTGCCAGGGAATGCCCTCAGCGCAGGGGGGCGCTGACCGCCCGGGGTTGGATCGGGTCCTGGGGGAAATCGACGCTCACAATCTCGTTGTTCTGGTTGAGCACCACGAACAGGGTGTCGGTGGTGCGGTTGAACTCGGTGTTCACCAGCACCAGCTGGCTGTCGCTGTTGTGCTCGGCGGCCACCACCCGCCGCACGGCCACGTAGTTGCCGGTGTAGCGCTGCAGCTGCTGCCACTTGCTCTGCAGGGCCGCCGGGCTGAGCTCCTCCTGCAGCGGCAGGCTGAGGAAGCTGCGGGCGGTGATGAAGTGGCCGCTGCTCAGGGCCCGCACGAAGTCGGCCGCCACCTGGGTGGCCTTGGCATCGGTGAGGTCGAGGTGATAGCCGTCGAGTTCGCCCTTGTTGTTCAGCACCATGAACAGGTCGCGGGTGCCGGCACTCGTCTTCAGCGAGGCCTCGACCGTCGTGGTCTGCAGGCCGCCGCGCACGCTCAGCAGGGTCCAGCTCAGCAGTTTCGGCTGTTTGCGCATGGTTTCCGCCACCATCGACGGGCTGCTGATCGCCTTCAGGCGCTCCGAGAACTGGGCGAAGCGCAGGTTGGCGTCCTCGATCTTGATCGCCTGGAGGATGCGGTCGGCGGCGGCCCGGGCCTGCTCCACCGTGAGGGCGTTGGTGCCCGGCCGGCCGGCTTCCACCCCCTGGGCTGCCACCGGGGCGATGCCCGCTCCGACGCTCGAATGGCAGGCCAGGCTGCTGAGCAGTGCCAGGGCCAGCAGGGCAGGGCGCGACATCACGAGGGGCTGATCGGGTCGCCACAGTTTGCCGGAAGATTCCCGGCGGAACAGGGCCAGAGGGGCTCCAGATCGAGGTGAGCCCCCTCCAGCTCCAGGGTGAGGGTGATCACCCGGTGCTCCGGGCCGCTGCCGCCCCAGGGCGGGCTGCCGTCGCCGGGATTGACGGCGATCTGGGGCCAGGCCGCCGCCGCCAGCGACAGCCGCAGGCGTTCGCCCGGCCGCAGGTCCAGCAGCAGCGGTTGCAGGATCACCTCCCGCGGGGCCGCCTGCAGGCAGCTCTTGCCCCGGTGGCGCTGCACCCCGGTCGCGAGCTGGAGCACGCGGCCTTCGGGGGTGACCACTGAGAGGGCCGCACAGAGATCGAAGCCCGGTTGGTCGGCCTGCACCGTGAGCTGCAGCCGCGGGCGGGCCAGCAGCTGCCACCCCTGGGTCTGGGGAGCGCTGGTGAAGCAGACCACGTCGCGGCGGCCATCGAGATCGCCGCGCTCACCCATCCCCGCATCCAGGCCCAGGTGCCCGCCCCGGCCCGGCACCGGCCGCCAGGGGTCGTGCACCAGCCACACCGTTCGTCCCCTGGCTTCGTCCCCTGCCTGACCGTCGGTCTCGCCGACCGGGAGCAGCTGCCCCCCAGGCCCGGCGGTGGCCAGCCCATCTCCCGCCAGCGCCCAGCATCGCCGCCCCGCCCCATCGCTGCTGCTGGGATCGCTGCTGCAGGGATCGCTGTTGAGGGGGCCGGCGCCGGGGGGGGGCAGCCAGGCACCGCTGCGGCTGTTCTGCACGGCCAGCGGTGGCTGCAGGGCCGGGTCTTCCGCCCCACCCTGCAGGTGCTGGCGAAAGAACGCCAGGTGCAGGGCATCCAGGCCCTCCTGCCAGTTGAGGTGGGTCCAGGCCCCGATGCGCAGGCGGGGAGCTCCTCCCGCCTGCTGGCTCCGCTGCCAGAGATCGAGCACCCCTTCAAGGTGGGGATCGTGCCAGCCCCCCACCAGCAACAGGGGGCGCTGCAGCAGGGCGGTCGCCACCGCGTGCTGTGGCCAACCGGCCGGATCGGCGGGATCGCTCTGGAGCCACCGCCAGGCCATGCCGCCGGGATCATGGCGGGCGAGCAGGTCGGGGCCGTCCTCGAGAAAGCGGCCGCTTTCGAGGCTGTGGCGGATCGCCTGCCACCCCTGCCGATCTCCCCGGCGGCGGCAGGCGAGGGCGGCCAGCTGCAACCCCCAGCCCAGTCCCAGGGCCCACCAGTGGGCGCCGCCGCTGCTCGCCCAGTGCAGGCGCTCGTCCAGGCCGGCCATCGCCACCACCAGGCAGTCGGGCAGGGATGGCTCCGGGTCCTGCGGATCGGGCAGGCCCACCAGCTGGGTGAACCCCTGATAGGAGAAGCCGTAGGTGCCCACCCGCCCATTGCTGCCGGGCAGCTGGCGGATCCAGCGCAGGCAGTCCCTGCTGTCCCGGGCCTCCTGGGCGAAGCCGTGGAAGTCGCCCTCCGAGTCACCCTGGCCGCGCACGTCCTGCACCACCACCAGAAAGCCGTGGCGCGCAAACCAGGCGGGATGGGCCAGGGTGGGCGTGGAGGCGATCGCCCGCCCGTAGGGCTGGCGCATCAGCAGCACCGGCCACGGACCCTCTCCGTCGGGTTGCCAGAGGCGGCTCACGAGCCGGGTGCCATCCCGGCAGCGCATCCAGGCATCCCGCCAGCTCGGGCCACTCACTCAGCGCACGTCGGGGCAGTGCAGGCCGACCACGTAGGTGGTGAGCACCTCGGCGTCCATCAGGCTGAGGTTCTCCTGGCTGGCGATCTGCTGCAGGGCCTTTTTGCTGGTGTACGACAGCCCCTGCTGGTTGAACGTCCGCAACTGGTTGCAGAGCTTGCGCGCCTGGCCCGGGTTGCGTTTCACCGACTCCAGCAGGTTTGACTGGGCCAGGGCAGGGGCCGCAGCTCCGAGCAGGACCCCGATCAGCCCGAGGGCCAGTGCCCGGTTCCTGAAGGGCGCGCGCGGGTGTCCAGCCATGCCTGCCAATGCGGCTGCATCCATTTCAGGGGCTCGCACAGGCCCGCCAGTGGCGTCGGGGGTCAGTTTCTGGCCCGGCGAGCCCGCTCAATCCAGCGCCGCACCGTCGCCAGATCGGGCGGGGTCACCGCCTCCCCGGTGAGACGCCGCTGCAGGCGGCCGGTCTGCACCCAGAGCTGCTGGGGATCGGCCTGGGCCAATCCCCGGGCATCGGCGATGCCGGCATGCAGCAGGAGCGCCGCCTGGGCCGGTTCCAGCTGCAGGTCCACCACCAGCTGGGCCTGGCCCCGCAACCGCCGCAGGGTCACTGCGCTGGCACCCTGCTCGAGGGCCAGCTGAGTCAGCTGGGCCTCGCTGAGGTCCGCCAAGGCCCGCCAGCTGTCGATCCCCGCCGCCAGCAGGGCGCGTTGCTCGCGGCGGGCGTGGGCGGGCAGGGACCAGGCCATCGGGTACGGCCGCAGAGCCGGGAGCCCCCTCAACCCTGCAGGTCCACCTCACCGGTGATCAGGTTGCGGCGGGCCTCGGCCAGCACCACCGGCTCACTGAGGCCCGGCGCCAGCTGGCGCACCTGGCGCAGTCGCACCCGCACGGTGGCATCGCTGGTCTGGCGCCCGTTGCCCCGCAGGTTGCGGGCTACCTGCTCCACCGTCGGCGCGACGGCGGCGGCGGGGATCTCGGCCGGGGCGGCGGCCACCACCAGGTCGGCGCCGTTGTCGAAGACGATCGGCACGCTCACCGCCCCTGCCACCGCCACCCGGGGCCGGTAGCTCACGGCGAAGGCCAGGCAGGAGAGGGCCAGCAGGGCCGTGAAGCTGGTCACCCCCACCAGGCGGAAGCGGATTCCCCAGCGCAGCAGGTAGCCGGCCACGGTGAGCACGGCCAGAACTCCGCTGGCAGCCCCGAGCCATTCGCCGGCCACCAGCAGGATCGGGTCGGTGCTCATCGGGATCCAGGACGGCTGTTCAACGCCCTTATATTGCGCCCATCGCGGCACGGGGTCTCCGAGGTTCATGGCGGAGTTGCCAGCCCCAGGGCCCCCGCCGTCGCCCCAACGCCCCCTTCGGCCCCGCCGGCGCGCATCCGATCTGCTGCCCTGGCTGGTGGTGGGCGGGGGGATCGCCGCCGCCGCTGCCCTGGTCGTCTCTCTCGACCGGCTGGCGGCCCAGCTCTATGGCCGCTGGCGCCCGGACCTCGAACGCCAGCTCGGCGCCACCCTGGGCCACACCCTCCAGCTCGGCCCCTACCAGGGGCTGGGTTGGTCGGGGCTGCAGCTGGGACCGAGCCGTCTGCTGCCCCAGCCCTCCGACCCCTCCCAGGCCCGCATCGGCCGGATCGGCGTCAGTCTCGACCTGCTGAGCAGCCTTCGCCGCCGGCTGCCCGTGCTGCAGCTGAACCTCAGCCAGGTGTCGGTGGACCTGCGCCGCAATCCCAAGGGGGGCTTCTGGCAGTTGGGGGCCTGGCGACCGGGGCAGCCCAGCCCCCGCATCGATGCGCGCCTGCGGTTGCTTGAACCGGCCCAGGTGCGCCTGCCCGACTCGGGCCTGGAGCTGGTGGCCCTGGGCAGTGCGGCCATTCAGCCCCAAAGTGCCACCCTCAGCGGCCAGCTGAATCTGGGCTGGGCCGGCACCACCGGCCCCATGGTCCGCCGCTATCCCCTGGTGCTGCGGGGGGGTGGCAGCTGGCGCCTGGGCCGCTGGCGGGCCCAGCTCTGGAGCCGGGACCTGGCCCTCGAGCAGCTGGTGAAGCCCCTGGCGGTGCCCGGCCAGCTGCGGGGGCGGCTTGACGGTCGACTGCAGCTGGCCTGGATGGCGGGGCGGCCCGATTGCCAGGGGTCCCTGCAACTGCGGGGGGGCAGCTGGCGGCCGGCCGGCTCCCAGTCCCCGCTGGCGCTGGCGGATCTGCCCCTGCAGTGCCAGGGTCTGGCGCTGCAGGTTCCGGACGTCGCCTGGCGCTGGGGGGATCGACGGGGACGGGTCGCCCTCAAGGCGTCGTGGCAGGGGCGGCAGCTGGCCCTCGACCGCCTGGACCTGCGCAGCGGCAGTTCCTGGCTGCGGGCCCGGGGACAGCTGGTGGGTGCCCCGGTGCTGGCTGGCGACTGGCAGCTGGAGCCCCGGGATCTGCCCCTGAAGCCCGGCACCCCCCTCCCCCTCCTCGGTGGTCCGGTGCGCGGAACGTTCAACCTGGGAGGCACCTGGCGGCAGCCGCGATTGGGTGGTGTCGCCGCCCAAAGTGGCAATCCCCTCCTCGGCCCCTGGCAGGCCCGACTGGCCTGGGCCGATCAGCGTCTGGTCCTCGACGACTTCTCCAGCCCCCATCTGCGCGCCCACGGCAGCCTGCCCCTGCGCTTCGGGACGGGGGGCAGTTCCAGCCCCGGCGGGCGGGTTGCCCTGCGCAGCGGTCCGCTCGATCTCCAGCTCACGGTTCTGGGCTACCCCCTCGAGCGTCTGGGGCCGATCTTCGGTACCCAGCTCGGCGGTGTGCTGGCGGCGGAGGGCACGATCCGCGGCCCTCTCGAGGCCCTCACCCCCTCGTTTCGCCTCCAATTCAGCCAGCTTCGGGCCGGTCCGCTCCAGCTGGCGGAGCGCTGGCGCGGCGACTGGTTCGGGCAGGCGGCCGGTGGCGGCCTGCTGCAGATGCAGCCGGAGGGCGGGGATGGGCGCCTGGAGGCCCGCCTCGACCGCCGCTGGGTGCCCGTGGCGATCGACCTGGAGCGCGGTGGCGGCCAGCTCAGCCTGGTGGGAACGCCCAGGGCCTACCGCTGGCAGGCCCAGGCTCTGCCGCTCGGGGGCCTGGCCGCGGCCCTCGGGCCCACCGGTGGTTTTCAGGCGCTCCAAGGGGACCTGAGTGGCGGGGGGGTGCTCGAACTCCAGCCCCTGGCCTTCCGCGGCCAGGTGACCTTGCGGCAGGCGAGTGTGCTCGGGGTGGTGGCCCGCGAGCTGCGCCTGGATGGCCGCTACGGCAACCGCCGCTACCAGGCCCGCGGGGAGATCAGTCCCCAGTCGGGGGGCTCCCTCAGCTTTGACTGGGCGGGCCAGTGGCAGGGCGCCTACCGCGCCAGCCTCCAGGGTCGGGGGCTGCAGGATGGCCTCGTGCGGCAGCTGCTCGAGGCCTGGCCCCGTTGGAACGGGCGCCCGGGCCGTGATCCGGGCCGGGCCTCCGACCTGGCCGGTGCCGACGGTGCCATCGATCTGGGAAGCCTGCTGCTGGATTCGTTCGGCTCCAGCCTCGACCAGCAGCTGGAGGCTCTCAACCGGGCCCGGGCCCGGGTGCTGGAGGGGCGGGAGCAGCAGCAACGGCTCTCCGCCGCCGAGCGCCTGGAGCGGGTGGCTGCCCGCTTCGACCTGCAGGCCACGCTCCAGGGCCCCCGTCTGCTCGACACGCGGGTCGATGCCCAGGTGCGCGGCCATCTCTGGTTGCCGGGGGAGGACCGCGACACCGCTCTCACCGCCAAGCCCATGGAGCTGACCCTGGCGGGCCCCCTGCGCCTGGGGGATGGCACGCTCTCGCTCAGTGGTGTGCCCCTGGCCCTGCTCGCCCTGCTCACGCCCGTGCCGGCGGAGCTGCGCGGCAGCCTGGCCCTGCGGGGCCGCTACCGCCTGGCGGCCGAGCCCCAGCTGGCCCTCAGCCTGGCCCTCGAGGACGCCGGCCTGGGCGAGACCGACCTCCTGCTCCAGCGCGGCAGCGTCAACCTTGCGGGCGAGATGCTCGATGTGGATCTCGGCCTGCGGGCGGCCGGGGCCGACAGTGGCATCGACCTGGCCGGGCGGGTGCCCCTGGACCCTCGCCAGGACGGGGTGGAGCTGCGTCTGAGCAGCCGGGACGCCGGTCTGATCTTCCTGAGCCGGCTGGCCCAGCCCGCCCTCACCTGGAAGGAGGGCAGTGCCGACCTGCAGCTGCTGGTGCGGGGCAGCGTGAACCAGCCGGTCGCCAACGGCTTCCTGCGCCTGCAGAACGGCACCCTCACGCTGCTCGATCAGCCGGTGCAGGATCTCCAGGCCACGGTGCTCTTCGATTTCGAGCAGCTGTTCCTCCAGGACTTCAGTGCCCGGGTGGGGGAGAAGGGCAGGCTCGCCGGCAGCGGCAGCCTTGGCCTGCTCACCCCCCAGCGCACCAGCCAGGGGGAGGAAGCCCGCCTGCGCCTCACCCTCACCGATCTGCCCTTCCGCTTCCCGCGGGTGCGGGCCGTCACCAATGGGGAGCTGGAGGTGGGCGGCAGCCTGGCTGGCCTCGCCGTGGCCGGGGAGCTGGCCCTGGCCAGGGGCTCGATCAACGTGCAGCCCTCCCGCCTGGCTGCCGACGGCAACCCGGCCAGCGGTGCCACCAGCGTCGCCACCCTGGCGGAGGAGCGCTGGGCCTTCAACGCTCCGCTCGTGCTCTACGGCCCGGATGTGGAGAGTGCCACCAGCGAGCAGCTGCGGGCCCTGATCCCCAATCTCAACCGCATCCGCTTCGCGGGCCTGCGCCTCAACCTCGGCCCCGATCTGGCGGTGACGGTGCCCGGTCTGGCCAACTTCCAGACCCAGGGCAGCCTGCAGATTGACGGGCCCCTCGATCCCTCGATCCAGGCCCGGGGGGTGGTGCGGCTCAAGCAGGGGCGTCTCGGCCTGTTCACCACCACCTTCAACCTGGACCCCGGTGCCCCCAACGTCGCGGTCTTCACGCCGTCGATGGGGCTGGTGCCCTTCCTTGACATCACCCTGCGCACCCAGGTCTCCGACAGCCTCAATGCCGGTGGCGTGTACAGCGACAGCACCTCCGGGGCGCTTCAGCTCTCGCCTTCCTTGGCCCGGCTGGAAAGCCAGGGCAGCAGCAATTCCCTCAACCAGCTCAACCTGGTGCGCGTCTATCTCACGGTGAGCGGTCCGGCCGATCGCCTTGCGGACAACATCCGCCTGCGCAGCAGCCCCCCCCTGCCGGAGGATCGCCTGATCGCCCTGATCGGCGGCAACACCCTGGCCGGGGTGGTGGGCTCCGGCGCCGGCGCTGCCCTGGCGACGGTGGTGGGCCAGTCGCTGCTGTCGCCGATTCTCGGCACCCTCGGCGATGCCTTCGGCCAGCGCCTCAGCCTGGCGATCTATCCGGCCTACGTGAACCAGGCGGTGCCCCGGGGCTCGGAGCAGCGCTCCGAGCGGGTCCCCCCCCAGCTGGTGGTGGCCACGGAGCTGGGCCTCGACATCAGTGAGCGCTTCAACGCCTCGGTGCTGGCGGCCCCCAACGTCGATAATGCCCCTCCCCAGCTCAACCTCACGATCAAGGCCTCCGAGCTGCTCAACATCCAGGGCTCCATCGACACCGAAGGGTCATGGCAGACCCAGCTGCAGGTGTTCTTCCGGTTCTGATGCCCATGCCTGCCGACCTGACTGCGGGGGCTGCCGGCGCCGACCAGCTGATCGGCGTCGACCTGGGCGGCACGGCCATCAAGCTCGGGCGCTTCGATCGCCAGGGCACCCTGCTGGCCGAGCTGGAGGTGCCCACCCCGCGGCCGGCCATGCCCGGGGCGGTGACGGTGGCCATCGCCGAGGCGATCGCTGAGCTCGATCCCCAGCGGCTCGCCCCCTGGGTGGGCATCGGCCATCCCGGCCCCAGCGACCGCGACGGGCGGGTGGCGCGCATCGCCATCAACCTGCCGGGATGGCGGGATGTGCCCCTGGCGGCCTGGCTGGAGCCCCTGCTGGAGCGGCGGGTCACCTGCGCCAACGACGCCAACTGCGCGGCCATCGGTGAGCGCTGGCATGGAGCAGCCCGGGACGCGGCCGATGTGCTGCTGCTCACCCTGGGCACGGGGGTGGGTGGGGCGGTGCTGCTCGATGGCGCCCTGTTTCTCGGCCATGGCGGTGCGGCGGCCGAGCCGGGCCTGATCGGCATCCAGCCCGATGGCCCCCCCTGCAACAGCGGCAACCGTGGTTCCCTCGAGAGCTATTGCAGCATCGCCGGCCTGGCCCGCCTCAGCCCCCTGCCGCCGCCGGAGCTGGTGCGGCTGGGCCAGGCCGGCGATCCCGAGGCCCTGGCCGTGTGGCAGGCCTACGGCCGTCTCCTGGGGACCGGCATCAGCTCCCTGCTCTACCTGTTCACGCCCGAGCTGGTGCTGCTCGGGGGCGGGCTCAGTGCCGCCAGCGACCTGTTTCTGCCGGCGGTGTGGCAAGAGGTGGAGGCGCGGGTGCTCGCGGTGAGCCGCGAGGGGCTGCGCATCGAGCGCTGCGCCCTGGGCAACGGCGCCGGCCGCCTCGGGGCGGCGCGGCTGGCCCTTGAGCGTCTCGCCCTGCTGCCGGATCGGGCGCCAGCTCGCTTGGGATGATGTCGGGCATGACCCATGCCGTCCCCGCCGCCCCCGCCGGCGCCGTTCCCGATCCCAGCCCCGATCTGTTGCAGCGTGCCGCCAGCGTGCGCCGCGCCGCCATGGGCCTTGGCCAGTGCGGCGATGCGGAGCGTCGCCAGGCGGTGCTCGCCATGGCCGGGGGGCTCGACGCCCGCCGCCAGGAAATCCTCGCGGCCAACCAGGCCGATCTGGAGGCCGCGGCGGCCGATGGCCTGGCTCCGGCGCTGGTGGCCCGCCTGAAGCTCGATGCCGCCAAGCTTGAGGCGGCGATTGCCGGCGTGCGTCAGGTGGCTGCCCTGGCCGACCCCCTGGGCCGCCGCCAGCTGCACACGGAGCTCGACCAGGGACTGGTGCTGGAGCGGGTGACGGTGCCCCTGGGGGTGCTGGGCGTGATCTTCGAAGCCCGGCCGGACGCCGTGATGCAGATCGCCTCCCTGGCCGTGCGCTCGGGCAACGGCGCCCTGCTCAAGGGGGGCCGGGAAGCGAATCGCAGTTGTGCGGCGATCCTGGCGGCGCTGCAGCAGGGACTGGCGGCCAGCGCCGTCGATCCCGGCGTGCTGGCGCTGCTCACCAGCCGGGAGGAGAGCCTGGGCCTGCTGCGCCTGGATGGTCTGGTCGACCTGATCATTCCCCGTGGCTCGAATGCCCTGGTGCGCTTCATCCAGGACAACACCCGCATCCCCGTGCTCGGCCATGCCGACGGCGTCTGCCACCTGGTTGTGGATCGGGCCGCCGATCTGGAGCAGGCCCTGCGGGTGGCCCTCGACGCCAAGACCCAATACCCGGCCGCCTGCAACGCGATCGAGACCCTGTTGGTGCACGCCGAGGTCGCCCCGCGCTTCATCCCCGCGGCGGTGGCGGCCTTCGCGGCTGCGGGGGTGGAGCTGCGCGGCGATCCGGCTGCCGTCGCCCTGGGGGTGCTCCATGCGGCCACGGTGGACGACTGGAGCGCCGAGTATTCCGACCTGATCCTGGCGGTGAAGGTGGTGGCCGACCTGGAGGAGGCCCTCGCCCACATCGCCACCTACGGCTCCCGCCACACCGATGCGATCTGCACCACGGATCCCCAGGCGGCGGATCACTTCCTGGCGGCGGTCGACAGCGCCGGGGTGTTTCTCAACTGCTCCACCCGCTTCGCCGATGGCTTCCGCTACGGCTTCGGCGCCGAGGTGGGCATCTCCACCCAGACCCTGCCTCCGCGGGGGCCCGTGGGCCTCGAGGGGCTGGTGACCTACCGCTACCGGCTGCGCGGCGAGGGCCATGTCGCCGCCGATTACGCCAGCGGCGCGCGCCAGTTCAGCCACCGCAGCCTGCCGCTCTGATGGCTCCTCACCCGTGCTCTTCGATCGTGGTGCGGGGCCTGCGCCTCTGGGCCCACGTGGGGGTGCTGCCCTTCGAGCGTGAGCTGGGCCAGTGGTTCGAGCTCGACCTGGAGCTGGCCGTGGATCTCGCTCCCGCCGGTCGCAGCGATCACCTCGCCGACACCGTCGACTACAGCCGCCTGATCGCCGCCCTGCAGTGCCAGGCCCGCCACCTTCGCTGCCAGACCCTGGAGCATTACAGCGAGCAGATCCTCGTCGAGATCACGGCCCTGTTCGGACCGGTGCCGGTGGAGCTGGAGTTGCGCAAGTGTGCGGCCCCCGTGCCGGGCTTCGGCGGCCAGGTGGCGGTGCGCCGCTCCCACCCCGGCTGATGCCGATCAGGGCAGCAGCAGGCTGAAGCCGTCGCGACGGTGGAAGTCGGCCTCGGGGCCGGGGTGGTGGAGGGCCCAGTAGCTGAGTTCTCCCCCCTCCGCCTCCAGCACGGCGCAGAGACTGAGCTGGAGCGTGGCTGCCGCGGCCAGGGGAGCCGGCAGGGGCACAACCGTCTCCAGGTCGAGACAGCCCCGGCCCAGGTGGCAACTGAGGGGCAGCTGCTGCACCGTCAGCTCCGGTTGCAGGGGGCCGCGGTAGCTGCTGAGCCGGTAGAGGTTCCAGGCGCCCCCGGGGGCCAGGTTGAGTTCCCAGTAGGACTCCTCGCCGGGGATGGCGAGGAATGCCTCAAAGCAGGTGTGCTGCCAGAGATCGTCGCGGCGCTGGTCCGCCTCCCCTCGCCCGGTCGCTGCGCCGTCGAGGATCAGCCCCTGGGGAGCACCCTGCCCGCCCCGGGGATCCTCCAGCCGGTAGTGCAGCAGCAGGCTGTCGCCCTGCCGTTCAGCCCGGGCGGTGAGCCGCCAGGAGGCCGCCGCTCCGCCGGGGGGCGAGAAGGGGTGGAGGGGGTGCCATGCAGCTGTCAACCCAGCTCCCGCACCAGCGCTTCGAGGGCCCGCTCCTGCTGCTCGATGCTCTCGGTGAGCCGGAACTGCACGAGTGCCCGGTCCAGGTTGTGGCGGGGGTGCTGCACCTTGAAATAGGTGTTGCCGTTGAGATGGTCGCTGTAGAAGCGCAGACCGAGCTCAAAGCTGATCAGGCGGGCGGCGGTGGGGATCAGGGCTCGGTCGGCGTCGCTGAGGATCGGCCCGGCCAGTTCGAGATAGCCCGCCAGCAGGGGCCGGGCCAGCGCCAGATCAAAGTGCACGGCGCCGAGGTCGCGGCATTCCTCCCCGGCCCGGTTGCAGGCGGAGCGCAGGGCATCGCCGATGTCGTAGTGGAGCAGGCCGGGCTTCACCGTGTCGAGGTCGACCAGGGCCACGGCCCTGGCGCTGCGGCTGTCAAACAGCACGTTGTTGACCTTGGGATCCCCGTGGATCGGCCGGAGCGCCAGCTGGCCGTTGGCGAGGGCATCCTCCAGCACCCGCGCCAGGGGGCGGCGGGCCTCAATGAAGGCGGCGCAGTGGGCCTCGGCCGGGTCGGCGGGGTGTCGCCGCTCCAGCCTGTCGTAGGCCTCCAGGTAGCCGGTGGTCACATGGAAGCCGGGCAGGGTGTCGTGCAGTTCGGTGCAGGGGAGGTCGTGGATCAGGTGGTGGAAGCCCCCGAGGGCCCGGCCCACCTCGGCGGCCTGCTCCGGGGTGCTCAGCGTGTCGTGGCTGTGGCTGTCGGCCACGTAGGTGAGCATGCGCCAGCATTCGCCGTTCTGCTCCAGCCAGGTGTTCCCACCGGCCGAAGCCCGCTCGGGGCGCACGGGCACCAGGCGGGGGAGATCCCAGCGGCGGGGCTGGTCGGCCTGGGGCCATGGGCGGCCGGCGCTGTGGGCACAGAGGCGGCTGAGGTTGGCCATCACCTCCGCCGGCCGGGGAAAGACCCGGGTGTTCAGCCGCTGCAGCACCACCCGTTCCCCTCCGGTGCACTGCACCAGGTAGGTGTCGTTCACGTTGCCCTGGCCCAGGGGGGTGATGTGGAGCAGGTCGCTGGGCAGCGCGAAGGCGCTGGCGATCGGCGCCGGGCCGGCATCGCGGAGGGGGGAGGCGCTCTTCATGGCGCCATCTTCAGAGCGCCGCAGTTGCCATAGCGTGCGGCACCGGCCTGTTTGGCGGATGGCTACCCCCGCTCCCGTTCCCCTGGTGCTGGTGCATGGCCTGTGGGACAGCCCGCGCCTGTTTCGCCGCCTCGAGGAACAGCTGCAGGGCCGCCGTGCCCCGCTGCTGATTCCCCATCTGCCCCATGGCCTCGGTCAGCGGCCTCTGCTGGAGCTGGCCCGGCAGCTCCACCGGCAGGTGGAGGAGCACTTCGGCCCGGAGCGGCCGGTGGACCTGCTCGGCTTCTCGATGGGCGGAGTGATCGGCCGTGCCTGGCTGCAGCTGGCCGGCGGCCGGGGGCGGCTGCGGCGGCTCACGGTGGTGGGCAGTCCCCAGCGGGGCAGCCTGCTCGCCCTGCCCTGGCCGCGGCGCTGGCTGGCCAGCATCGCCGATCTCAGTCCCACCAGCTCCCTGCTGGAGCGCCTCGATGCCGACCGCTCGGCCCTGGATGAGGTGGAGTGCTGCAGCTTCTGGTGCCTCACAGATGGGATGGTGATCCCCAGCTGGACCGGCGTGCTGCCCGTGGGCCGGCGGGTGCGCCTGCCGGTGTGGCACCACAAGCAGCTGATCACCGACGCCCGGGCGCTTGAGCTGATCGTGGCCGAGCTCCTCAGGCCCTGAGCCCCATGCTCAGGCCTCCACCAGCCCGGAATGGCGGATCAGGGCCTCGCTGCTGGGGGGCCGGCCGCGGAAGGCCTCGAAGATCTCTGCCGGGGAGCGGCTGCCCCCCAGGGAGAGCACGGTGTCGCGGAAGCGGCGGCCGGTGGCCACCACCTCATCTTCCACATCCAGTCCCACCTCCTCGAAGGCGCTGAAGGCATCGGCGCTGAGCACCTCGGCCCATTTGTAGGAGTAATACCCAGCTGAGTAGCCGCCGGCGAAGATGTGGCTGAAGGCGCAGAGGAAGGCGTCTTCGGGGATCGGCTCCAGCACCGTGGTGGTGCGGGCCAGCTCGCGGCGCAGCTGCTCCGGGCTCTGGCCGCCGTCGGGGCTCCAGACGCTGTGCAGGCGCAGGTCTGTCAAGGCGAAGTGCACCTGGCGCAGGGTGGCGCTGCCGCCCATGAAGGTGCGGGCCGCCAGCAGCTTCTGGTAGTCGGCCTCGGGGAGGGATTCCCCGGTTTGCCAGTGGCGGGCCATGCCCATCAGGGTGGCGCGGTCGTAGCACCAGTTCTCCATGAACTGGCTGGGCAGCTCCACCGCATCCCACTCCACGTTGTTGATGCCGGCGGCCTGGGGGCGCTCCACGGTGGTGAGCATGTGCTGCAGGCCGTGGCCGAACTCGTGGAAGAGGGTCTCCACCTCGTCGAAGGTCATCAGGCTGGGGGTGTCTCCGACCGGCGGGCTCTGGTTACAGATCAAGTAGGCCACCGGCAGCACCGGCTCGCCGGCGGCGGTGTGGGAGCGGCCCAGGCACTCATCCATCCAGGCGCCGCCACGCTTGCTGCCGGGGCGGCTGAAGGGATCGAGGTAGAAGGCGGCTAGGGAGGCGCCGCTGGCCCCATCGAGCACGCGGAAATAACGCACATCGGGGTGCCAGGTGGGGGCCTCGCCCGGATCCGTGCTCACGATGCGGATGTCGAACAGGCGCTGGCAGAGGCCGAACAGTCCCTGCAGCACCTGCTCCAGGGGGAACCAGGGCCGCAGCGCTTCGCTGTCGAGTTCGAAGCTCTCCTGGCGCAGCTTCTCGGCCCAGTAGGCCACATCCCAGGGCTTGAGGTCGTCGGCTTCCGGGGCACCCTGGCGGCTCGCGATGGCGCGCAGGGCCTCCAGCTCCTGCTGGGCCACCGGGTAGGCCGCGGCGCGCAGTTCTTCCAGCAGTTGCTCCACCTCGCCCACTGAGCCGGCCATCTTGCTGGCCAGGCTCACCTCGGCCCAGCTGGCAAAGCCCAGCCGCCGGGCCTGCTCCCCCCGCAGGGTGAGGATCCGCTCGATCAGCGGGCGGTTGTCGAGCTCGCCACTGGAGGCCCGGGCCACCTGGGCCCGGTACACGGTCTCGCGCAGGTCGCGGCGCGCGCCGTACTTGAGGAAGGGCATCACCCGGGGCATGTCGAGCCCTAGCAGCCAGGGGCCGTGCTCGGCGGTGGCGTCGGCGTCGCCGGGCTCCTGGCCCGCCTGGCGGGCGGCCTGGGCCAGCAGCTTCCGGAGGCTGTCTGGCAGACCGGCCACCTCGGCAGGATCGCTCAGGCGCAGGGTCCAGCCGTTCGTGGCATCGAGCACGTGGTTGCCGAAGTCGCTCGCCAGCCGCGCCAGCTCGGTGGTGGCAGCGTTGAAGGCCTCCTGCTCGGCCCCGCACAGCCCCACGCCCCGCAGCTGCATGTCGCGACGCTCGGCCTCGAGGATGCGCAGCTGGGTGGCATCGAGGTGCCCGGTCTCGCCCGGCTGGCTGGTCTGGTGCTGCTCCAGCAGCTGGCCCAGGGCCCGGTAGATCACGGCGCTCTGGCCCGCCCGACTGCCGAAGACCACCACGGCTCCCTGCTGACTCTGGTGCGCCTCGCGCAGCTCGGGGCTGTTGCACACGCCATTGAGGTGGCTCACCACCCCCCAGCTCCAGCGCAGCCGCTCACCGAGATGGTGCAGGGGCTCCATCAGCTCTGCCCAGCTCAGGGGCGCAGCGCCGTTGCTGATCGCCTGCAGGCGCTTTTGCAGGGTGTGTTCGAGGGCCGTGAGCTCTGCATTGAGCTGCTCGAGCAGCTGGGGAATCGCCGTCTCCACCTGCCCGGGGGTGATGGCCTCAAAGGGGGGCAGGCCTTCACCGCGCAGGAGGGGCAAGGCTGTCCCGCAGGACTCAGGCGCAGGCGAGGAAGCGGAGGAAGCGGCCATGGCAGCCCGTTGACTGCCGCCATTTCAGGACATCCCCCGGGTTGGCTGCGGTTCAGCCCAGGGCGGTGAACCGCCCCAGGGCGAGGGTGGCCTGCTGGGCCAGTTCGGTGGAGAGGGCGTTGGTACTGGCCTCGTAAAAGTCGATCGCCACCCGCGGCCAGAAGCCGATCACCAGGGTGGGCACCAGCAAGGTGAGGCCGATCACCAGTTCGCGGGGCCGCATGTCGCCCACCACGGCCAGGGCCGGGATCCTGGGGCCGAAGAACACGCGCCGGCAGAGGCTGAGCAGATACACCGGCGTCAGCACCAGACCGATGGCCGCCAGCACGATCGTGATCACGCGGAAGCCGGTGGTGAACCCGTCGTTGGCGGTCACCCCCAGGAACACGGTGATCTCGCTCACGAAGCCGCTCATGCCGGGCAGGGCCAGGGAGGCCAGGCAGCTGGCCAGGAAGAAGGCGAAGGTGATCGGCAGGGCCTTGGCCAGGCCGCCCATGTTGGGGATCGAGAGGGTCTCGGTGCGCTCGTAGAACACGCCGGTCACGAAGAACATGGCAGCGGCGATCAGGCCATGGCTGATCATCTGGAGCATGGCGCCGCTCATTCCCAGGGCATCGACGGCCCCGATGCCCAGCAGCACGAAACCCATGTGGCTCACGGAGCTGCAGGCGATCCGCCGCTTCACGTTGTCCTGGGCGAAGGCGTTCAGGGCGCCGTAGATGATGTTCACGATGCCCAGCACGATCAGGGCAGGTGCCAGGGTGAGATGGGCCTCCGGCAGCATCTGCACGTTGAAGCGCAGCAGGGCGTAGCCCCCCATCTTCAGCAGCACGCCGGCCAGCAGCATCGACACGGGCGCGTTGGCCTCGCCGTGGGCATCCGGCAGCCAGGTGTGCAGGGGGAACATCGGCAGCTTCACGCCGAAGCCCACCAGGAAGCCCAGGTAGCAGAGCAGCCCGAAGGTGCCGCCGGGGCTGCGGGCGGCCAGCTCGCTGAGGTTGAAGGTGAAGGGGCCGTTGAAGGCCAGGGCCAGGCCGCTCACCAGGATCAGCAGTGAGGCGGTGGCGGTGTAGAGGATGAACTTGGTGGCCGCGTACTGGCGCTGCTTGCCACCCCAGATGGCGATCAGGAGGTAGACCGGCACCAGCTCCAGTTCCCAGGCCAGGAAGAAGAGCAGGAAGTCGTGGGAGAGGAACACCAGGCCCTGGGCCGAGGCCTGCACCAGCATCAGGGCGAAATACAGGCGGGTCTTGCGGCTCACATTCCAGCTGGCGGCCACCGAGAGCAGGGTGACCAGGCCGGAGAGCACCACCAGGGGCGCGGACAGGCCATCCGCCGCAAGGGACCATTCCAGACCGAGGGCAGGCACCCAGCTCAGGCGCTCCACGAGCTGCAACTCGCTGCTGCCGCAGTTGAAGTGCTGGCTGAAGCACACCAGCATCAGCACCAGGTCGGCGGCCAGGGTGCCGAGGGCCAGGGTGCGGGGCAGGCGGGGATCGCTGCCGTCCCCTGGGAGCAGCGGCATGGTCAGGGCCACGGCTGCCGGGAGCAGCACGATCAGGCTGAGCCAGGGGAAGGGGGCCGCTGCGACCAGGTTCGCGTCCATCCCCTTCCCTGTGAGATTCGCTACGAACCTATCAGCCGCCCTGGGGGTATTGGGTATTTGCACTCAGCGGCTGGTGCCGGGGCCGGGGCGCCCCATCCCTTCGCGCAACCGGGGTTCAGCTGTGGCTCAGGCCAGGTCGGGCAGTGCTTGCCATTGGCTGCCGCAGTGCTGGATCCCCAGCACCTCCGAGCGCGCCTCCACGCCGGCCTTGTGCCAGGCCAGCACCATCGCCTTGCCCACGCCTTCGGCGAGCTCCGGTCTGCAGAGCGCCAGCAGGCTCGGCCCGGCCCCACTGATCACGCAGCCCCAGGCCCCCGCGGCGATGGCCGCATCACGCACCTTGGTGCCCCCCACGATCAGCCCCCAGCGGTAGGGCTCGTGGAGGCGGTCGTGCATCCCGTCGGTGATCAGGTCGCCATTGCCCGTGCGCAGACCCTGGAGCAGCAGGGTGAGGGCCCCCAGATTCATCACCGCATCGGCCACGGGGATGGCCTTGGGCATGGCCCGGCGGGCCTCACTGGTGGTGAGGCGGATGGCGGGGATCGCCACCACGGCCACCACCTGGGGCGACCACTCACAGCGCACCACCCGCCAGCGGTGGGAGGCCGCCTTGGCGGTCATGCACAGGCCGCCCACCAGGGAGGGCACCACGTTGTCCGGATGCCCCTCGATGTCGATGGCCAGCTCGAGCAGTTTCTCCTTGCTCAGGGGTTCGCCCACCAGGGCATTCGCCCCCATCAGACCGGCGACGATCGCCGTGGCGCTGCTGCCCAGCCCCCGCGCTGGTGGCACGGCCAGACGCACCCGCGCTTCCAGCCCCACCGGCTCCTCGCCGGCCTCCTTCCACACCCGCTGGCCGGACCGGTAGACGAGGTTGTCGGGGCCCCCTCGCAGATGGGCGCCCTCATTGCCCTCGATGATCAGGTCGAAGCGATGGCTGCCGCCCTCGATGCAGCGCAGCTCGAACACGTTGTCGAGGTCGAGGGCTGCCCCCAGACAGTCAAACCCGGGACCCACGTTCGCGGTCGTGGCGGGAACGTGAACGACGACCCCTTGGCCGACCCGCGGGCGCACCATGGCGATTGCTCTGCTGCGACCAGTGTCTCAGGCCAGCAGCATCCGCGCCCGGCAGGCGGCGCTGTACTGGCCGATCGCCGCGTCGCAGATGGCCGTGATCGGCATCGTCTCCAGCACGGGGGTGAGCCGGCCTTTGGCCAGGAAGGGGTCCAGAAAGGCGGGGCTGCGCAGGTCGTCCAGCAACTTGCCGGCGGTGCCGCCCGCCAGCCAGATCCCCCCCCGGCTGAGGGCGGCCAGGGCCAGGTCGCCGCAGACGCTGCCGTAGGCCCCGAGCCAGAGGTCGAGGGCTTCTGCGGCCAGGGCATCGCCCGTGGCGGCGGCGCCGGCCACGGCCGCCGGCAGATCCTCCGGCGCCTGGCGCTGGAGGGGGTGATCGCCTGAGGGGTGCCGGGTCTCGAGCAGCCAGCGGGCCACATGGCCCAGGCCGGTGCCGCTCACCACCCGTTCGATCGAGACCCGCTCCAGTTCCAGGGTCTGCTGGATCCAGCCCCTCAACTCCCACTCCGCCTGCGTGCGTGGCGCGAAGGTGCCGTGGGCCGCCTCGCTGGCCATAGCCACCAGGCCCTGGGCCGTGGGCAGACCCATGGCCACCCCCAGGCCTGTGCCCGCGCCCAGCACCAGCAGGGGGCCATCGGCCTCGGCCGTGCCAGGCCGGATCCGGGCCTGCTGCTGGGGCTGCAGGTGGGGCAGCCCGTAGATCAGCACGGCGAAGTCGTTCACGAGCTCCAGCCGGGGGATGCCGGTGGCGGTCGCCAGCTCGGCGGTCTCCAGTAGCCAGGGCAGGTTGGTGAGCTTGGCGCGCCCGTCGCGCACCGGGCCAGCCACCGCCAGGCAGGCGGCTGCGGGGAGCTGCCCCTGGCCGCAGCTGACCAGGAACGTGTTGACCATCTGGGCCAGGTCCGGCCAGTCGGCGGAGCTGAAGCGCTCGGACACCAGCAGCTGGAGCTCGGCTCCCTCACAGCGGTAGAGGGCGAGCAGGGTCTTGGTGCCGCCGATGTCGCCGGCCAGCAGGGTGGTCATGGCCCGCTCCTCAGGCGCTGGCGTTGGGGGCCAGCCCCAGTCCCGGCAGCCTGCCTGCGTTGGCGGCCGCCGCTGCCGCCAGGAGCCTGGTCACCGCCACGCTGCCCAGGTCGCCGTCGCGGCGACTGCGCAGGCTGATCTGCTGGCTCTCAGCTTCCTTGGCACCGATCACCCCGAGCACGGGGATCTTCATCTGTTCGCCGTTGCGGATCAGCTTGCCGAGGCGGTCGCCGGAGGCGTCCACCGTGGCGCGGATGCTGGCGGCCTTGAGCTGGGCCACCACCTCGGCGGCGTAGGGGCGCACCTCATCGGTGACCGGCAGCAGACGGATCTGCTCAGGGGCCAGCCAGAAGGGGAAATCGCCGGCGTAGTTCTCGGTCATGATCCCGAAGAACCGCTCCAGCGAGCCGAAGATGGCGCGGTGGATCATGATCGGCCGCTGCCTGGAGCCATCGGCGGCCACGTACTCGAGATCGAAGCGCTCCGGCAGGTTGAAGTCGAGCTGGATCGTGGAGCACTGCCACATCCGGCCGATGGCGTCCTCGATCTTGAGGTCGATTTTGGGGCCGTAGAAGGCGCCGCCGCCCGCATCGATCTTGTAGGCCCAGCCCTTGCGATCGAGCGCCTCGATCAGGCCCTGGGTGGCCAGCTCCCACACGGCGTCTTCGCCGATCGACTTCTCCGGCCGGGTGGAGAGGTTGATCTCGTAGTTGCGGAAATCGAAGGTGGAGAGGATCTGCTCGGTGAGATCGAGGATCGCCAGGATCTCATCGCTGATCTGCTCCGGCAGGCAGAACACGTGGGCGTCGTCCTGGGTGAAGCCGCGCACGCGCATCAGGCCGTGCATCACCCCGGGGCGCTCGTAGCGATACACGGTGCCCAGCTCGGCCCAGCGGATCGGCAGCTCCCGGTAGCTGCGCAGGGTGCTGGCGTAGGTGAGCACGTGGAACGGGCAGTTCATCGGCTTGAGCTGGTATTCCCGCTCATCCACCTGCATCGGCCCGAACATGCTCTCGGCGTAAAAGTCGAGGTGGCCTGAGGTTTTCCAGAGGCTGATGTCGGCCACATGGGGCGTGTAGAGCAGCTCGTAGCCCGCCTCGAAGTGCAGCTCGCGCCAGAGGTTCTCGATCAGCAGGCGCATGCGGGCGCCGCGGGGGTGCCAGAACACCAGGCCGGCACCGGCTTCGTCCTCGATGGAGAACAGATCGAGATCGGTGCCGAGGCGGCGGTGGTCGCGGCGCAGGGCCTCCGCTTTGCGTCGCTGGTATTCGGCCAGCTGCTCGGGGGTTTCCCAGGCGGTGCCGTAGATGCGCTGCAGCTGGGCATTGTTCTCGTCGCCGCGCCAGTAGGCCCCGGCCACGCTCTCCAGCTCGAAGGCCTTGGCGTTGAGCTCACCGGTGTGGGCCACGTGGGGGCCGGCGCAGAGGTCCCACCACTCCTCGCCCAGGGTGTAGAGGGTGATCGGTTCCTGGATACCCGCCAGGATTTCCAGCTTGTAGGGCTCGTTCTGGGCCTGGATCCGGCTTTCTGCCTCAGCGCGGCTCACCTCGATGCGCTCGAGCGGCAGCTTGCGGTTGATGATCCGGATCATCTCCTTCTTGATCGCCTTGAGATCGGCCTCGGTGAAGGGATCGGGGCTGTCGAAGTCGTAATAGAAACCGCTCTCGGTCCAGGGGCCGATGGTCACCTGCGCCCTGGGGAACAGCTTCTGCACCGCCATGGCCATCACATGGCTCATGGAGTGGCGGATGCGGAGGAGTTGTTCGCTTTCGCTGGTTTTGGGGAGTTGGATCGCCGCACCATCGCCCGCGGCGCCGGCCAGCGGACCCGTGATGGTGGTGCCGCCGGCAGCCTGAAGGGAGCTGGACGCGGCGGCGGGTGCGGGCACTGCTGTGGAACTTCTGGCGAAGTCCGATCCTACGCAGCGCTTCCTAGGCTGCTGCCATGCGTGCTGATCCCTCCTCGCCAGAGCCCGGAGCCGATCTTCTCGATCATCTGCTCGGTTCCCTTCTGTCTGATTTCTGCGTTTGGTTCGAGCGTGGGGAGCAGCTCCTCGATCTCACCCCGGATGCGGTGATGCCGCTGGCTGAGCGCACGGCGCTGCGCCAGGAGCTGCAGCAGGCCACCCGCGAACTGGTGGCTGCCCGCAGCCTGCGCCAGGCCACCCCGGCTCCCATGGCCCTGAGCCTGGAGACCCTGGCGCCCTGGCATCTGCTGGTGATGCGCGTGTGGTCACTGTCGGCCCGTCTGCGCGCCCTGCACGTGCCCCTGCCCCAACTGGAGTGGCCCGAACCTCCGGCCTTCCCGGCTGGCGACCCGCTCAGCTGATCCCGCCCTGGTGGCGCTCGAGGGCACGCCGATAGAAGGCGATGAGGTCGTGGCGGCTCTTGACCGGCTGCCCGTAGTAGCTGCCGCCATGGTGCGCCGGGAGCGACGCCCATTCGGGGGCCAGCTTGGCCAGGACGGCGGGGGTCAGACCCAGCTGGTCGAAGACCCGCAGCGCTCCGCGCCGCTGGATCAGATGCAGGGCGGCCTGATCCTGGTTGTGGGGTTCAAAGCTGCTCAGCCGAAGCTGGCGGGCCACCATGTGCCAGGTGCCCGGCAGGAACTGATAGGCACCGGCTGCTGCGCTGGTGTAGCGCCGCCGCACGGTGATTTCCGGATGGCGCTCCAGACCCTGCACCAGGTTGCCGCCGTAGATCATCCGGTAGCCGTCCTGGCTGCCGTTGGTCCAGGTGCCCTCAGCGAAGCGGATCGTGTCGAGCAGGGCCCGTCGCTGGGGGGTGAGGGTGTAGGGGCCGGGCTCTGCAGGGCGCACCACCACGGAGGGGGTGGGCAGGGGCAGGCTCAGCGCGACCCTGGGCTGGGGAACGGCAGTCGCCGCCATGGGCAGGGGCAGCAGGGCGGCCAGGCCGATGGCGGAGAGGGCGGTGGCGAACAGGCGAGTCAGAAGCAGATGGAATCAAGCTGACTGACCCTGCTGGCTCTCCCCTGTCCGGCTCTACCCCCCTGCCTTGGGGGGTCGACAGAACCGGGTTTGATGTGCTCAACGCAGCCTGTGATTGCTTGGTCTTGCCTGCGACAGCTGTGACTGACAGGCGCGAAAGGCCCTGCCGCCTCTCTCTGATCCGGCCGGGATGCTCAGCGCGGCGAGCCGGGATTGATCAGGTGCACTGATCAATCCCGAAGAGACTGTTAAGGGGCGGCCGGTGCTCAGGGCTGGGGCGGAAGGAAGCCCAGGGCGTCGCGCACCCGGCTGAGGGTGGCGTCGGCAACGGCCGCCGCCCGCTCCCGGCCCTGCCGCAGCACCGTCAGCAGGCTGGCGGGGTCCTGCCGCAAGCTCCTGTAGCGCTCCTGCACTGGACGCAGGGCCTCGACGGTGGCCTCCGCCAGCAGGGGCTTGAACCGCCCCCAGCCCATCTCGGCGCACTCCCGGGCGGCCGCCTCGCGCCCCTGGCCGGAAAGCACGGCGTAGAGCCCCAGCAGGTTGTCGGCCTCCGGCCGCTCGGGGTTGCCGAATTCCAGGCCCATGGTGGGGTCGGTCTTGGCCCGCTTGATCTTCTTGGTGATCAGTTCGGGCGGATCGAGCAGGGTGATGCGGGAGCCCTCGTTGGGATCGCTCTTGCTCATCTTGCTGGTGCCGTCGGTGAGGCTCATCACCCGGGCCCCGTCCTTGAGGATCAGGGGTTGGGGAACCCGCAGGAGCGCTATCGGTTCCCCCTCTGCATCCCGGGGGGCGAAGCGGGCATTGATGCGCTGCTGGGCGATGTCGCGGGCCAGTTCCAGGTGCTGTTTCTGGTCTTCCCCCACCGGCACCAGGTCGGCGTCATAGAGAAGGATGTCGGCGGCCATCAGCACCGGGTAGTCGAGCAGGCCCACCGACACCTGGTCGCCCTGCTTGATCGCCTTCTCCTTGAACTGGATCATCCGCTCCAGCCAGTTGAGCGGCGTGACGCAGTTGAGAAGCCAGGCCAGCTCGCTGTGGGCACTCACCTGGCTCTGCACGAACACCGTGGAGCGCTCAGGATCAATGCCGCAGGCCAGATAGAGGGCGGCTGTGGTGAGGGTGTCTTCCGCGAGGCGCCCCGGGTCGTGGGGCACGGTGATGGCGTGCAGATCCACCACACAGAAATAGGTGTCGTGGCTGTCCTGCAGGTCCACCCAGTTGCGGATGGCCCCGAGCCAGTTCCCCAGGTGCAGGGCACCGGTGGGTTGTACGCCGGAGAGAACCCGGGGCCTCGTCATCGTGCTCAGCTCTCGGCTGCGGCGTCACGCTCAGCGGTGTCGGCCGCCTCGGTTGTGCTGGTCTCCGCAGGGCTGGCCTCTGCGGTGCTGGTCAGCTCCTCCGCGCCGTCGTTGCTGGGCTCCTGGGCAGCCTCAGCTGCGGTCTCGGCCTCGGCGGCAGCCGGGTTGGCCGGACGGGAGGGGCGGGCGAAGGGATCGATGCGCGGTCCGCGGTTGCTCTCGCTCGGGCCACGGCCCTCGCCGCCACCGCGCCGGGGACGGGGGGCGCCGCGGCCGTCCCGGTCACCGCCCTGGGCGCGCTGCTGCGCCACCAATTCGTCGAGCTTGCCCTCCTCGAGCATCTGGGCCAGGGTGCGCAGCGAGAAGCCGAGCACCGCCACCGTGGAGCGCAGATGGAAGGCCTCCTGCAGGGCACGGGCGGCGCGCATCTCGTTGTCGCTCAGACGGATGCGGAATCCACCGGGTTCGCGGTTGCCGCCGGGGCGTCCACCCTGCTGCGGCGTTGCGCTCGTCTCGTCAGCCATGACGGCAACCTTGGAGTCAGGCGCAAGTGTGCCGCATCGACTGGCCTTTGCCCTGCAGCCACCACAACCGGTGGGGCTCCCGGCTGCCGGTTCGGGCCAGCACGAGCAGCGGGAGCTGGCGGGGGCCGACTCCCTCCACCCGCCGCCGGTAGCTGGCCAGCAGGTCCAGGTAGTGGCTGATGGTCCAGCCGTGGGGGTGCCGCTCCTGCTGGCTCCAGAGCCGCCGCAGGGCTTCCTGGCAGGCCGCGCTGCCGAATTCGAGCCAGCAGCGCTGTTCGGCATCCCAGCTGCTCAGGCCCGCCGCCAGCAACTCCCGGTAGCGCACCAGTTCCGGGGCCTCGGCGCTGGCGTCGGCGGGCAGCACCCGGGGCAGCTCGATCACCGGCACGACCTCCAGCCGCAGCCAGCAGCGCTCGAGCAGCACCACCGGCAGGGCAGTGCTCCAGCCAGGGGCCTGGTCCAGCTCCCCCTGCCAGCCCCGCAGCCTCTGCCACTGGCGGGGCGTCAGCCCTTCCAGCACCTGTTCCAGCACAGCCCCCTGGTCCCGGCTGGCAGCTCTGGCCACTGGGAGGTGACAACTGCTTCCACGTTATGGCCCTGTCCGGTGCCATCTGCCGGATCGCCACGTCGCCCCTGGCCTCGGCGGCGATCACTGAGCTAAAGAGTCTGAGCTTGCTGGCGTTGCGTTGACCACCCCGCTGCCCTCCAGCTCCGCCACGGCTCCCCAGCCTTTGGGCAGGGCCCTGCTGCCTGAAGCTTCCCCGGCGGGGCTGAAGGCTCCAGCCGCCGCCCTTGCCCTGGCTTCCGGGCGTCAGTTCTGGCCGCTGGCGGCATCCCTGGCGGGAGGTGGACTGCTGCTGGACGGCCTCGGGCGGGCCTCCCATCTGCCGGTGGTGCCTGCCACGGCTGCGGCCCTCGCCCTGTTCGGTCTCTGGTCCTGGGACCGCGGGTCCCGCCGTTCGAGCGGTCCGGCCGCCACCGATGCCCAGGGCTGGCTGCGTCGCCTGGAGCGGTTGGATGAACAGTTCGCCCACCTGGCCGATGACGGCAGTGCGGATGGGATGGCCCGCGCAGCGCGGACCCAGGAACTGGAGCACCAGCGCCAGCTTCTGCAGCGCCCTGGTCTGCATCTGGCGGTGGTGGGCAGCGTGCCCTCCGATCCGACCTGGCGCTCCCAGCTGGCTGCGGCCCTGCGTGGGGCCCAGGTCCTCACCCTTCACTGGTCCCGCCCCCTGCCGGCTGCCACCCCCAGCTGGCAGTGGCCCGAGCCCTTCAGCAGCTGTGAACAGGTCGTCTACTGCCTGAAGCCGCCCCTGATGGCCGCCGACCTTCGCTGGCTGCAGGCCCTCCCCGCGGCCCAACCGGTGACGCTGCTGGTGCAACTGGATCCAGACCAGGACGCCGGCTCGGCGCTCAGCGCCCTGCGCAGCCAGCTGCCGCCCTCCTTCGCTGGTGAGCTTTGCCCCTGGCGAGGCCCCGACGATCTGTCTGCGGTGCTCGCCCCTCTGGCCCAGCGCTGCCGCCACGCTGGGCGGGAGCTGCGGGCCCGCCGTCAGGAACGCTGCCTGGCGGCGCTGCATCGCCGCTGGCAGGGGGAGCTCGAGACGATTCGTCGGCAGCATTTCCAGCAGTTGCAGCAGCGCACCCAGTGGCTCGTGGCGGCGGGGGTGGTGGCGGCTCCGGTGCCCAGTCTCGACCTGCTGGTGCTGGCTGTGGCCAATGGGCTGATGGTGCGCGAGATGGCCCGGCTGTGGGACTGCCCCTGGTCGGCAGACCAGTTGCGGTCGACCGCCAACGAGCTGGCCCGGGCCAGCCTCAGCCTTGGGGTGGTGGAGTGGTCCACCCAGGCCCTTGCGGGTGTGATCCGCTGGCATGGGGCCACCTGGCTCCTGGGCAGTGCCGTGCAGGCCCTGAGCGCCGCTTACCTCACCCGAGTGGTCGGCAGGGCCATGGCCGATACCCTGGCCCGCTCCGTGGGGGTCGACGAGCCCGATCTCGAGCGGCTCCGCCGCGAGGCCCCCTTGCTCGTCGCCCGGGCCGCCGAGGAGGAGCGGCTCAACTGGCAGGGCTTTGTGCAGCAGGCCCGCCAGTGGCTGGCCGAGCAGGCTCGACCCGCTGTTGTTTCAAATCCTTCAAGCGCGCTGTAACGGTGCATGAAGCTGGGGAACGTTTGATTGCGGGCTGAGGCGTGCTGCGCCGGCCTCCTTAGCGTTTGCACTGACCGTTTCGGCGGTCCCGTTCTCTTTCTGTTTCCTGTCTCTGAGGTTCGCGACATGACCACTGCCCTGCGCAGCGGCCGTGCCAGCGGCTGGCAGAACTTCTGCCAGTGGGTCACCTCCACCAACAACCGCCTCTATGTGGGTTGGTTCGGTGTGCTGATGATCCCGTGCCTGTTGGCGGCCACCATCTGTTTCATCATTGCCTTCATCGCCGCACCACCGGTCGATATCGATGGCATCCGTGAGCCCGTGGCCGGCTCCTTCATTTATGGCAACAACATCATCTCCGGTGCTGTTGTGCCCTCCAGCAATGCCATCGGCCTGCACTTCTATCCGATCTGGGAAGCTGCCAGCCTCGATGAGTGGCTGTACAACGGCGGTCCCTACCAGCTGGTGGTGTTCCACTTCCTGATCGGTGTCTCCGCCTACATGGGCCGCCAGTGGGAGCTCAGCTACCGGCTGGGCATGCGCCCCTGGATCTGCGTGGCCTACAGCGCGCCGCTCTCGGCCGCCTTCGCCGTGTTCCTGATCTACCCCTTCGGTCAGGGCTCCTTCTCCGACGGCATGCCCCTTGGGATCAGCGGCACCTTCAACTTCATGCTGGTGTTCCAGGCTGAGCACAACATCCTGATGCACCCCTTCCACATGCTGGGGGTGGCCGGTGTGTTCGGCGGCAGCCTGTTCTCCGCCATGCACGGTTCGCTGGTGACCAGTTCCCTGGTGCGCGAGACCACCGAGAACGAGAGCCAGAACTACGGCTACAAGTTCGGCCAGGAGGAAGAGACCTACAACATCGTGGCTGCCCACGGTTACTTCGGTCGCCTGATCTTCCAATACGC
>Ga0194133_10001906_pt1 | contig 34151 bp, 33 predicted proteins | sample TA2KigOf40mmetaG_FD_155448 | JGI IMG/M metagenome (GOLD analysis project Ga0194133, IMG submission 155448) | Freshwater microbial communities from Lake Tanganyika, Tanzania - TA2015055 Kigoma Offshore 40m | ecosystem: Environmental > Aquatic > Freshwater > Lake | place: Tanzania: Lake...
GTAGAATGAAGGAAGACACAGATTCAAGCAGGAAAAAAATTACCAAATCTAAAAAGATAAGCTTCACTTCAAACTTCTCTTTTAAAGTGTCGAGTTTTTTGAAAAGTTTTTCGGCAAAACTTTGTGGGTCGTGAATCTGAAAGATAAAGAATTTTGTGATTTTCCAACAAAGCTAAAAAAGTTTTCAAAATTAAAAGTTCTCTGTATTTTTATAGATGTATATTTACCAGGTGAAGGGCAGAAAAGTTGAAACTTTCCACACTTTTACTTTTCTTCTTCTTTTTATAGGCTTTCTTTATATTTTCCAACAACTTCTCTCTTTTACGTGTCTTTTTGTTTACCTTGTTGGCAAGCTAAAATAGGAACATTTAAGAAGGCTGGTGTGACAAAATTTTTTAAATAATTCTCTACAAACCTTGGCATCCTTGATGTTTGGAATATCATCTTCGTCATCATCATCAGATTTGTCATCCTCGTTTTCTCTGTCTGTTGTTAAACATTCATATTAATGAACAATATTCAAATTATCTGGTTGTGATTACCTGTTCCCAGGAAGAACTTGATTGCTGTCACAGCTAGTTTCATAGTATCACTAAAGCAAGCAGTTGAAATCACATTCACAGTCCGTTCGTCTCGCCAGATACTTTTTCTGTATAACTCAATCATGATATCCAAGGCAGTTTTTGCAGCCAAACGGTGGGAATCCTTCACAAAAATACCAATTTTTTTTCGTTAAAATTTTAGGTGAAGCTGATTTTTCTCATGAAAATCATTTCTGAGCAATATTTACCTTAAGCATAGATGCCATGAAAGTCACCATTGATGTATTCACTTTCACATCCTAAATAAGTCCATTATCAAATATGCACCATCCAATTCTTAGGGGTCATTCTCTTGGTGATTTCATTAAAATTTTCTTGATTAATATTCATCTTGTAATCCTTGATAGGTGAGTCTAAGTCGCCAAGTGGTGGATGCTCTGGAGCTTGGGGTACCCCAGGGTTAGGGTGTTGGGTTGGCAGGGACACTGTTGTAAAAAGAACCTTCCCTGAGTTAGTTTGGTGGTCTGTGCAAAATTTGGTGGAGATTGGTACAGTGGTTCGCACGTGAAAGAGGGACATTGGCACATTCAAACAGTCTCTTTTATATAGATAAATTATTGTTGGAAAAAATAACAACTTTGATTCCTACCTTATGTTTCATATTGACATTTTTGATATCAGTAATGATGTTGTCGCGCAAAAACTTCCTCAATGTCTTATCCTGACACTTCAGTAAATCAAAAAACAACTGCAGTAAAGAGAAAAATCAAAAGTAAGTTTTGACCATTATAAAAATCTATTCCAGCAAAAAAAGGAACCTGTAAAAGATCTGTTAAGTCAAGTAATCCTTTGTGCCTTAGGAGAACCAAGGCTCGACAAAAAGACATTCTCATGTCAGCGTCTATGACAGTCGAATGAAGGCGTAGAAGATCAATGAGTCTTTGGGGATAAATTGACATGTCTTTAGGGTAGCATTTGGAAACCTATTAAGAAGTGAGGAATTTAATTGAGCCTATAAATCTATTACAGAAGCTTAAATTATACCTGAGCCAAAAACATAACAAGCTCCTCAAGGCTTTTGTTGTATTCTCCTGTAAAAAAACAAGGTGTAATATTTTCTCTGTTTTTGACAAATAAAGCTTTGAATGAAACGAGTGACAAGTTCGGTTATTTTACCTGGACTCAATTCAAATACTTGAAGAAGTGAATCAAAGTGTCGAAGCTGTTGCAGAAACTCTTCCCTGTAAGATTCTGAATCTCTTTTAATGAGATTTTGAAGCTGAGGGAGATTATTGGGGAGTTGGTTATTGTTACGTCCAGACATTTTCTAAGATTTTGAGCCTCGGTTAAAAAAATATATTATTAAAAAAGTTTGACAGGAATGCTATTATGCAGCGAGTGAAACGCACGTTTTTCGGTGAACAAAATAAATAACACGTTGGTTTCTATGTTCAAAACGAAAACAATAATATAGGTACGTTGCCACGACTTTCTCTAGACCCAGACCATTTGACAACAGTTATTTCTAAGTCTCAACTCAACAGTAAAAAATATCTCAGCGCAACCTCTCAATAATATTGAAATTTGGATTACTTTTATTGGAATTATTTAGGTAGTTAGTATAGGGGTGCGGGCAATATTGTCAATGATTCTCTCTCTGGTGATAGTAACAAAGATTTTAGTAATTAATTTGTAAAATCATGTATTGATTAATTCCCCTTACAAAAATATGTGAAAAATTATTATTCAACATCAATTGTAGCCTATATTTAGCTTGTTTTGAGAACAGTCAAATTTTCAAAGTAGTTACATGTAATACATGGGTTTTTTAAGGGTGATGCCCTGCTCTGCAAGGGCTAGCGAAAGATCCTCCGTAGTCAGCACGAACTTTTTGTCTTTGGACTTATTTTTAGAAGCCTGAAAATAAGAAGAATTTTGAGATATTTAAATAAAGTTAAACAAAAAGTGCTTAATATTTCAGAAATATTGTGTGACCTTGCAAATGAGGATTTTTTTCATTACCTGTACTGCCCCTCCTCTCATTTTGCAATGTTGCAAAGCATCATTGGCAATATCTGAAATATATTTTTGTGCAGCCAAAGAAACTAATCGAAGAACTCTGTAAAATTGGTTGAAAGTCGTCTTTAAAAACTTTTTCATCAAAATCATTATGTTTAATTCTATTTTTAACCTTGGATCTGTGGTTTCAAACCCAGCTGTGGATAGATAAAATTTTGTGACTGCATCTGGAATGGTTGGAGTGTACTCGTCAAGCTGGGCAACAAAATCTGCTAACGGTGGTTGAAGAGGTGGATTAAATGAGGCATTTTCTTGAGCCACACTAACCTCTTCTGGAGGAGTTTCTGTTTCGGAAACCTGTCGAAATATAAAGTTTTACAGAAATACCTATTAAAAAGAAAGGTTTGAGGTTGAGAATGACCTGAAATCGCACGGCTGGTTGCTCTCCATTTGGATGCATTCCATTGCTTTGTCCATTTGCGATTGGGTTTGCCATATTTTCAGATATGTAAAATGAGGGAGACAATTCACCTTCGTAAGATGTTAAGGCTATAAAAATAAAACATTTTAGAATGTTAAGTTATTTTTTTCATAGCTTTCCAATTGATGTACTCATTACTTAACTCAGTCTTTCAATAAGAGCTATAGGATCAATTTCTTTGGCAATGAACAAACAAAAATCTTATTTTGCTCAACACCAGTTCCAAAAGACCTTACCTTAATTAAAAATAACGAGCAAGAAGCTTTGAGAGCTGCTCCTTGGCTTGGCTTCAGTAATCTCTGATATTTGATTTTATAAGTATTGAAAGAGAGTTCCAAACTTCCAAGTATTTTTCTTTGCCAAGTTTAATTTTTCAATTTTCAGTTTGTAAATAATCAAAATCGACAGCTGCATCGCGTCATGAAATGCCATTTAGACACCCGTGTCTGTGTACAAGTATTTCAAATGGTTCTTGTTGTTGAATGCTATGGATCCACGTGAAATACGAGAAAAATAAAAACAAAAAAATGATTAAAATTATGAAATCTTGCTATTTGTAATTGCTTGTAAATAATCGAATTTACCTTTGAAAAAAAGCTGAGCTTAGTCTCTTAAAGTATTACACTCTGTAAGTAACTTTTATGGTCACTTTTTCCATTAAATTGTCATTTTTTACTCTAATAAATATATTTATTTTAATCAAATTAGTTTGAAAATAGACCCTCATGGTTCAGTTTTATCTTATCTTCGCCTTGTTAGCTGTTATCCCTGTTTTTCTGGTCTACTACTACACCTCTTGGATAGCTTGGCAATTGTTTGTTAATAATTGAATCACAATGACAGAAAATGTTTCAACCCTTCAAGTGAACCTTTTGGGCGAGTTTAAACTGTTGCGTCAGGGTGCTGAGGTAATGGAGTGCTAATTCACATTAAATTAAGTTGCTCCCATTAGATATCACTCATTTTTGTTTGACCACTTGCAGGCTCGAATGTACATTGGAGAGTTTTTTGGACAGCCAGCTATTTTGAAAGAACGTTTTACAAAAAGTTATCGCCATCCTTCCTTAGACAATAAGTTGAACAAGGAGAGATTAAAAGGAGAGGCCAGGTCACTAATAAGGTAATACTTAACTTTTTTACTGATGATTGATCAGAGAATACATTGGGTTTTTTCTTTTCAGATGCAAAACTATTGGTGTCAGAACTCCTACAATTCTTCACTCAGATGTGAACCGAGGTTGGCTTTTGCTTGAATATTTAGAAAATGCACCAACAGCAAAAGAATTCATACAAAAGTTGTGGAACGAAAAGTCAAAGCATCATGAGGTTTAATTGCTTTTACGACAACCAAGGCAGTTAATTAATCTTTTGAATTTTGATATCTTTTCTTAAATGAATGGCAGGTTCTGGATGAGCTTTCTTTGGTTATTGGAAAAACAATAGGTATTCTCCATAAAAACAACATAATTCATGGTGATCTCACAACATCAAATATCTTGGTAAAGTTTTGAAAATGTGAGTGTTATTCAAATGGCTAAATCAATTATTATTGAAGGTTGAGTCAACTTCCCCAATTTCTCTGTGTCTCATCGACTTTGGCTTAGGATTTACAGATGTATCTGCTGAAGCAAAGGGTGTAGATTTGTATGTATTAGAACGGGCCCTTGTGAGTACCCACCCAAACTCTGAGTTCATGTTCACCTCCATCATGAAAGGATATAAGAAAGAAATTTCAGGATTAAAAGACTGCAAGGTAAGCTGCTGTTGGGATTTTTCTTTTCCAAAATTGCAATGCATTAAAATTATGCTTTATTTCAAGGATGTCCTCCAAAAATACGAGGAGGTTCGACTACGCGGGAGGAAAAGATCAATGGTCGGATAAAAATACTTCGTCTGTTTCTTGTAAAAAATATTTGGTTAAAAAATCATTTTGAAAACTCAAATTTACCTTGCACATTATTTGATTAACGGATAAAAAGACTGCAAGTCTTGCCATGAATTAAAAATATCTATTGAAAGCAATTATTGTGGACTTTTCAAAAAAGTCTTTTCCGACCTTTTCTTCAATAGACTTTGGACAAAATTCGAGTCTGTTGCCCATTTTGGAAGTTGTGATTTAAGCTCAAGATTTCCGATCTGATACTGCCAGGAGTGGAGACACATAACTGACATACTGTCAATGGCCCTTTGGCGAAGGTATGTCTCCCCCATAGTACATTCCAAGCAACCAGGAGCACTGAAGCTTAGTCTTTCTGCAAGGATTTCCTTCCAGCAATCTAAAAATATCCCCGTGAAAAGGTTTCTTTAACTTTTAAAACTACTGCAATACCTTTATTTCCTTCGATGGGGTTGCATGAAAAGGAAGATTTATTTTTAAGAGGGGATATTCCATCCATAGTCTGAAGGTAAATTTTTGACATGGTATCTTTATCATCTTCGTATCGGATCAATCTGTCAACGTCATTGTACAAATAGTCTCCTATTATGGGAAACCCAAGTTTTTGTAGATGAATTCTAAAGAGTTGAAGAACTTGCAATAAACTTTTTTGTTAGAAATTAATGTGTTGCAGTACCGTATTTGATGTGTTCTTCCAGTTAAAGGAGTACACAATATAAGGCTTGTATTAGTGTTGTGTTCAAGTCGCTCGAATATCGTCACACAATCTTTGGGGCTACTGAAATGCTTTTGAAAAGAAGATGTCAAGTAAAAACTTGAAATCGGTTCCTTCATAACAATCTTTTTTTCAGGGAAAGATCCCTCGACCAAGGCTAAATACTTTTTCTGAAAAATAAGCTTGAAGTAAGCACCATAATTTCAATAAGTCAAAAACTTACCTTTGTATATCTTGATTCGTCCTGAAACATTTTGTGAATCCGGCGCGATGAAACTGCATTCTGAAAGAAATACATTCACAGGGGTATTTTATGATGCAAATATTGGAAAAATATTAACCTTTGACATGATGCAGACTCCGCTTGTATGCTTATCCAACCTATGAGCAGGTCTAAGGTTCATGAAGCCTTTATCTTTTGCAAGAATAAAGGAAAGACAGTTCATTCGTTGCTTGTTAGATGGAGATATTTGAATACTCGGAGGTTTATTGACCACCAACTAAAATGTATAAAAAATGGAAATTGTAAAAGCTTTCATGCTGGTTTCTCTAGAGAGTACTTGGACGAAAATTCTAGAATCTTTTTCAGATTTGTAGAAGTTTTCCAGGATAATTACTCACCGAATCGTCATCCTCATAGATAATATCAATTGGGTCATCAAAAACAGGATCTTCGTGAAAATGAGACAGGCTGGTCAAAAAATCACCATTTTGAACTAAACGATCCGGTCCACTGGGTATAAAATTAACCCAAACAAATCCCTTTTTATTTTCAAAGAAAAGCTTAAGGTTTAATGTTTTAACTTTTTTAGAAAAGTTTTCTCTCACCTCTTGAAGTCGATATTTCAAAAACTCTTCTGCAACTCTAATTGATAAACATTAAAAAGTAATCTACAGGTCCTGAGTAAAATAAGCATTTGAGAAAAGATGCTTACCTGGGCAAAAGCTTCTTCTGATAGTCTAGCAGAGTTAAACTCCCTGAAATCCCCGTTACTATGTGGTTATACAAGTAAAAATAGGGACTGGTTTGAAAAGAAGAAAATGAACACTTTTGAGTCTTCAAGTCTCAACAAGTTAACTTACGTAACCTTACGGAGGCCATCCTCAAAGTAAAAATTAGCACCGGTGATGCATTCTAATTAAAATATGAAAACATAACTAATAATCACTATCCCCCGAATAAGTTCGTTATATACCTGGTGTGACTAAAGGAAGGGCACCTAAGAAAGCATGCTGGATAACTGAAAACTGTCGAAAATTTTTCATTTTACTTCTAAGATGGCTGGATTCTTCCCTATAATAGAAATAAAAATGATAGGACTTGCTAATTAAAAAGTTATGGATTGTGCTTACGAAAAACAGTTTATAATCGACTTCCGCCTACTATATTTTGTGTTTGGTAACACAGTATAGTAACAGCTTCCATTTTCTATTTCATGTTTGTTAACAATTCCAATGCCCTCAATGACATCACTTTCGGTATAACCTGAGAATTAATATATAATATAAATTGTGAGTGAATATAGCCACGTTACAAATGAAACTTGAGAGGAAGAGTTTAGCATTTCAAAATACAAACCAGTATTTATGGTAACTGAAGAGGCTGTGATTTCATAATCTTCAAATAACCCTTTAGACACCTGTTTCAAAGTACTGTTATCAAATTCAAATCATTCAATTAAAGTTAATTAACAATATATGAAAAAATTATTTGAATTTATATACCTTTCTGTTAGCCTTCTTATCATGTGAAAAGCATGATGAAAGAAAAAGTTTTCTGCTTTTTAAACAAATTGGGAAGAAAGATTTTTGTATTTTAATTTTAATTAAACTTGGGTGATTGACAATCATTTTTAAGATCAATAAAATTTTTAGAAACTTTATTTTTTCTCATGGCTTTTCTTTTCCACACTTTGGTTTGTTTACATATTTTGAAAATGTTTGTAAAGGTTGGGTGATCGCGAAAAAACGCAATCCGTTGGTGATTGGCACCGAAAAGCTTTGCTACTTATGTTTTAAAGTATTTTTTTCTCTATTCGTAAAATGGCTCATCTTTTTGGATACTCAATATATGTTTTGTCAGCTGGGTCAACAGTTTTGCGGGCTGCGGCTAAAATGTAAATAGTTTTGTTTCAAAATTAAAAAAAAGATGTCTTGAATGTCAAAAACTTTGAAGCTAAAAGTTTTAGGAATAAATAGATTTATTTTGTGAATAATGTGAAACTTTACCTGTGTTTGACAAAAATGAGTGGTCGTTATCATAAAGTAAAGCATCAGAGGCTTTCAAAGTCGACCCATTTTCAAGAGACCAATGTCACGATGAAGCCTCTGAATGACCCCATTCCCCCAAACCACCCAGGATCACCAGAGCCTCCAATAAAAAGACGAACAGATGGAGGACGAGGAGGTGAACGCTACCTAAACATAGATCTATCAGGGAGCACGTTACCTAAAAGGAAAATTGAACATCTGAATCCAGATGTAGGTCAACAAGACCCTGAGAGCCATAAGAAATCCCAAACCACTTCCCGAGGAAAATCACGCTCAACTTATTCAGAAACTCTTTTTGAAGAATATCAGGATCTGCCAGTGAAATACTCATTGTCACAAAGTATGTATTTTAAGGGCTCCAATGAGAGACGCCTTTTGACTTTACCTTGGTGGTTAATTTTAGTGAATTTTTTTTCAGAAACCCGACGACTGTTGCAGGAGGTCGATAACATTAGCAAAATGTACCTAGCTGGAAAAGGTGAAAAGTTTTTAATTGATGTGAGAACGCAGAACTTATTCTATACATTACTGGATAAATGTAAAACTATCCAAAGTCTAAAAAATAATAAGGTATTCTTTGACAGATCTTGTCAATTTTGATGATCCTCCATCGAGTTTGGAAAACCCATCGACCATAATCACTGATTCAAAGACAGAAAAAGAAAACTCTGGAATGAGAAAACGTTCATCTACAAAAAGGTCGAAGGTTTTTTGTGAAATCAGTGATGAGCTTGTGAGTGGAATCGGGGCAGAAAAAATTGTTGGTAAGATATTTTCAGGTAAAACGTAAGAAAGTAATTGATTCACAAAAGAATATTTTCAGTCAAACAAAAACCTTTGGAATATAAAATAAATGATCTGGAAAAATCACCAACTGTAAAGCAACAAAAAGTAGAAGAGAAACCTCAAAAAAGATCTATCACAAAAATTACGAATCAATTAGTGTCCAAAAATTTAAAGTCTCGACATGTTTCAACTGAAGGTGAGACAATCTTCAACTTTGATTAAGAGTAAAAAAATATTTAAAATGGCTCAAGAATTGTTGAATTAGAAGCTTACAAACGAAAAGAAAATAAGCAAGTATTGCAAGAAAAGTTTCACTAAAGTTAAGTATTTTTCAATCTAGCTGGTTCGACCAAGCCGGCAGGGGCTACTTCAAAATCGCTTGACTCAAATGAAGAGAAGGTTTTGATTGAAAAATCTGTAGAAGAAAAGATAGTTATGGCCGATGATTTGAAGCCCTGGCGAAAAAACATGAAGAAGTCGGATGAGAAATTTCAAAGTAATCTTAGCGATTTACTCTTATTGAATTCAAGCATTAAATCATCGTCTAACTTTAGTTCCTGAAAGCCCTACAAAGTGTACATGTACGAGATCACAAGATCCTGAAGTTCGCGGTTACATAAAGGCAAAACGGAAACTAAGATCTCAGCAGGTACATATCTATATTAGTTGACTTTTACTTAAAAACTTAAATGATTTATTTAGGACAAGAAAAAAGCAAAAGATACTCAAGAGTCTTTAAATAAAATCAAGGATGCCTTACTAGCTCTAGAAGTTTGGAGGAAGAATAATGCTCAACAACCTTTGAATGAAAAAGTCCCCCAAACCTCAAAACTGGTACTTAACTTATGCTTGGAGGAAACTTTTTTAATATTTTAAAAAGCTGATATCAAAATTCATATTTTTAATTGTTCTAGGAAGAGGAAATTAAAGACGCAAATTTCGTTAAAAAGGAGAAGAACCTTAGAGCTCTTTTAGAAAAGTTAACAAGCGAAATGAGATCAAAGTACAACAATGACGAGCTTTTAACTAACACAATCACTGATGCCCAAAATGTATCACCAGTCTCTAGTGGAGTAAATGAAATCACCTCTGCTGCAACTGAATTTTCTCCATTAAAAACCACACAAAAACGAAGAAGCCTCAATTCTTCTAAAAGTGACCAACGAGTAATAATTGAAGATAAACTTAGAAAATTTGTCTCTTCGAAGTATACGAGTCCAACAAAAAGTTTGAAAGCTAAGAGCAAATTGCTTGAAAGAACTTCACCACCAAAATCATTAGGCAAACCAAGGTGAGATATTTCATTTGTGCTGTCTTTTAACATGATTTGATTTCATAAACTTTCAGTAGGGTACCTGTTAAATCAAATCAAGTGCTCGACCAATCTCCAAAAAGCAAGAAAACTCTCAATTCAACGAGTGGAGATAAAATAGAAGCCAAACCACAAAGCGTTTTTCATGCTGAAAAAGTGTTCGAAACATCAATGACACAAACCCAATCTCAACATTCTGATGAAGTTGACAGTGTTGTAGCCAGAGAGTACCTTTCAAAAAAATATCCACAACTATTGGACCAAATTGAAAAAGTAGAAAAGGAAGAAAAGAGCCTTGAAACCAAGGACACTTTCAATGTGATGAAACCTCAACGAGACGTGTCAGAGAAATATGAAGCATCTCAAAATCAACTCAAAACTAGGATAGATTTTGAAAGCTTGAAGATGTTGAAAACAACTTTTCAACCCGACCCACTTGATGCTTCAAACTACAATAAATCAATCAAAAGTATTTCTCCAGTTGTATCAATTTCAAAAAGACAAAGTGAGCGTCAAAGAAAGGAAGAACCAAACGTACAGGAGGATCAAGTTCAAGGTAATTGAATGCATGTTCAGTTGATGAATTGTATGTTTGCTTTCTTTTCAAGATCTACTTATGAATGGAAACTTTACCCTTTTAAATCTTTTAGGGGATCCAGTCAGCCGCCAGTCAACATATGCTTCGATATCCTTGAGAAGTTCTAGCGTTGGGCACCCCATGGTACAAATTTTTTGACAAGATGATTTTCAATTGTTTTTTAACATTAAATTTGTAAATTGAATTATTAGGGCACTGCAACTCCACTAAACTTAGTTAAGGATGGATCTGAAAATCTGGATGAAAAAAGGTTTTCAGAAAGATATAAAATTTCGTTTTTGCCAGCTTTTTAAAGAATTTTTTACGAAACTCACGGTTTTTTAGAACCACTTCTGAAGCTTCAAATCAGGTTCTGGGATCTGATCTTCGATCCAAAGTAGCAACTTTGCAGGAGCGTCATCGCCAAGATTTGAAAATGATCAAAAGCACAAATGTCAATATACTCTCTCCTAATTCCTCATTGAATTTAGAAAAACTGATTGTTGAAAACCCTGAATCTGAAAGTCAAAATTCCAAAGGCTTCATAAACACAGATCCACCAGAAAAACCTTTGAAAATGTCTGACCCATTTAACTTTCTCTCGACTGTCCAAAGAAAATTGGAAGACGAAATGAGAAGAACAAATATTTCTACTGAAGAAAGCAGGTTGGTTTATTAAATTAAGAAATTTTTTAGGTCAGTTTTACAATCTTAAATTGTTTTAATAGGAAACTGAACTCTGATTACTCGGCTGTTATTTCTGAGGGACCACTCTCTAACACGTTATCCTCTGTTCACTCAAACGTTGTTAATTCGACCAAACAGAATCAAGAGGAAATAAAATGTGTCGAAAAAGATGCTTTGGTAAGGCTAAACTTGTTTGGCTAATGGAAAACTGAGTCTGCCTAAAACCAATATTTTTACTCAGTTCATCCCAACTGCACTAAAGTTGCGTTTCCAAGCCGAACTTAATCAAATGGAAGGGATACAAGAAGCAGAAAGGCAACTAAATAACTTGAATCATATTAGGTAATTTTGGACTTTGCATTTTTAAGCAAGGTTATTTTTTAAACTTATCAACTTCAACAGAGAAGTTGTAACAGTGAGAAAAGATGCTGCTGCCGTTGCAAATCTTCTTCGGCAGGTATTAAAAAATCAAACTTTTTACATTGTTTTTGTATTTAATAGTCCTTTAAATCTCTCAACAGGGCCTTGGAGGTAGCTTTCCAACTGACGACCCTGTGCGTATTTCTGAGCATTCTAGGAAAAGCCGATCTTCATCTGTCGGAGGAGAAACAAGGGGAGAGTTCGAAGCTAGGTAAAAAGGATTTAAACTGCTTATGGAAAGAAACACAATTTTTTTTGCTTTAAATAAAATTTTAGAATGAAGTTGTATGTTGAAGAGCTTTTGAATAAGAGGACCAAAGACCTGCTCTATCAACAGACAGAGGCTACGAGGGCCACAGCCGATGCTGCTAGACAATTAAGCAAGATATTTCGGTCGAAGCAACACAAATTGTCCACTTCATCCCGTGGTAGTGCTATCTCTAACGATCTCTTGACTCTGATGTCGAAGACAGACTCGAAATTTTCTGAAGTAATGAGTGTGGCCGAAAGAACAGAAAAGTCTGGAAGTTCAATACGTAAAACAATATCTGAAGCAATACGAACGATTTCTGTTGATGATCCATCTACAAATTCAATTGATATTACTGAGGATATTGCAGGAGATCTCTCATCTACCATAACAGATGTTGTTTCTACGGTGGTTGAGCAGGTTTGATAATTAGACTTAAAGCAACACTTTCCAAAATTTTAAAATTGGCCCATGTTTTACTTAGGAAAAAATGCAATCTAATCGGAAAGTACGTCATGGAAAAAGCTTGAAAAATAAGCAACAAAGTGAAGAGGTTTCTGAAAGCTCTTTGTCTGACGAGAAGTGTTCGACACAAACCAGCTCCATTGAGTCGTTTTCCAAATTTGCCGGAAAACTATCTTACCAGAATTACCAAGAGCAGCTCATAAGCCTTCAGCACAAAATCACGATGATTGACAACAGGGAGAAACTTCTAGACGAGCGGTTCAAACGAGAAATGGCAAGAGCTCAAGATGAGAATGATTCAGAGGCACGTCAGAAAAAGCTTATTCTCAATTACAAACAGAGCAAGGCTGAGTTTGGACCTTTGAGGTCAAGCTTAAAAGCAGAAATACGAGACACGAAGTTTTACATTTCTCAGCAAAAAAAGTTGGCCAAAGAAATTTCTACTTACAAGCAATATCCGATAGATATTGACAGATATTTGTCTCCATCTCCAACAACTTCTCTATCACTTTCCATGGCAAGTAATGAAAGTAAAGTTCAAAAAAGTTTAGAGGGTTCCAAAAAGAGATCCACACGGTTAGCCCGTCTATCTGGTGAATTAAAACTATCTATTGGAAGTGGACCACCTTTAAAAATGCCTTTGTCGCCGAATTCAACTGGAAAGTCAAGATTCAGGAACCTCTCTGGTCCAGAATCAGACGATTCCATAATAATATCACAAGCTGAAACAGTTTCTGATCATAGTGACTTAGAAATTCGTATTTCTGCTCTTGAAGTAAGTTTTTAAAAATAGATATTTAGCTTTAGCGAAAAATCTTTTGACTTTATGGTTTTTTTCAGTCTGATCTTCGAGGTCATATTCGTCAATCTGAAAAACTAAAGAGAGGACACAAGCGACGCTCATATAATTCTGATCAGGTATCTCAATACTTTTATCAAATAATATTCAATCAAGTAAATTTACAATTTGTTTTTGAAATCAAGCTCAAACCACTCGAAGAGTCACGAATTCCACAGATCAATGCACTGGACATGATAATTACTTCAAAAAAAGCTGAGCTTGATGAAGTTGTTCATCAACAGGTCTGTCTGTTCTAAAAATTTTGATGATTTGACAATTAAATAATTCAGATATTTTTTAAGGGGCAGCGATCTCCCATTGTTCAACCAATCATTAAGACTCCAAAATCAAGTGGTAGACTGAGTTTCAGTAGTCAACTTTCCGTGGAGAGTATTGAGCCAGGGGACATTAGTCAAAGAACAGTTTCTTCGATGTCAGGAGCCTCCAGCACAGATACAGTAATGGCTAGCCCAAAGAAACTTGTATCAGAAGAGATGCATGGTCTGACCCAGCTATAAAAGACTTTTCTTATACAAAAAGCTAATTTTTCTGTAATTTTCAGAGGTCGAACTTTCCTTCCCTGGAAGATTGGGTACAGATCACTTGGGCAATGAAGAGGATTTAACAAAGGAACAAAGAGATCTGAATGTGAGCAGTGAAAAAATATCCTCGTTTGAAATAGCATCCAAATTGTTAGATGGGCCGAAGGAAGTGAAAAATAAGGTTTTTGAAGTCCCAGAGAGGAAGATTGTCGAAAAAACGATAGATCCATCTCTAGTTTCCAAAGAGGCTGATGATGTTGGGAAGCAAATCGATAGACATCGTCCCATCAGTGGGGGAGGTGATGGTGAAGAGTCTTTGGAGAGTATTCAAGATCAAATTGAGGTGTACACACTGGAATTTTCTTCGAAAGTAAAATAAATCTAAAAATTAAAATTTTGATTTCTAGAGCACTAGTCAGCATATTGAGGCTGATCTTAATTACTCTGACGACTTTACATCATCATCAGCATCTGAGTTAGCTCCAACTAATCTTGTCATCAAAACAACAGTATTGGCAAAGCACAAATTGGATGGTTCCGGTGGAATTCAGCCAAAAGATGTTGCAACAGATTTTGATAAGTCCTGTGACAAAATCATTGATGCTGGAGGAATATATGTGAAAAGATCCAGGGAAGAATTCGCTGTGGAAATTTCTGAGAGGCTTCTCGAACAGATTATTAACGAGGCTGTGAAGATCGTTTCGAAAGTCAAGAAAAGGCAAAATAATTCATCACCCATCAGAAGTAGAAAAAATACTTTAGAGCAAAATATTCACACCTACAAAAGTTCTTCTCCTCTCTCGAGAACCCCGATTCAGAATCTAATGCTCACAACATTTGATGTTAGTTCTGATTCTTCACAAGGTAAAAAAATTTATTGCTGCGAATATTTTTAAATGTATGAAAAATACAAGTATGTGTTGCTGTTAATCAAAGCACTTAATTCTTTAGAATCTGGATCTGAGGAGAATGTTGGAAATCCTCCAAAGTCACCTACTCTCACTTTTGAACTCGATAGACCATTTGAGGGGCTTTTGGATCATGGTGACTTTATTGATGACGATTTCGGTCTGAGTATAAGGCAAGAATCAGAGAAGCTCCGTCAGCAGCAACTTTTAGTAGAAGAAGAGGTGAAACACTGATGATGTTGAATATATCTCATGAGAAAATTATTTTAATGTTTATAAAATTTCTTTCGTTACAGATTAGTAGAATACAACAAGAGGAAAGAGAAATTCCAAATAAGCCTCCACCACCATACACTCCACCTTCCCCAACCAAGGTGGTTAAGCCTAGACCTGTGTTTGAGACACCCAAATATGTTCCTTCATCGAAGCATGAATTATCGAGCTTAGTTCCAGGGCTCGTTCTATCTCTGCTAGCCTCAAACCAAGAAATTCACGCCAAATTAAAAAAAGATTATACAGATTGTCACTCTTTAGACTCTACAATTGCAGTCTCAGGACCCAGCAGAGACAAATTTGTTACTTTTCTTGCTGATCTTGTCTCTGATATATTTCAATCAATTTTCAAGTGAGTACAGTTTTTTCTTCCAACCTTGGCATTTTTTCACTTAAGATGTTTACCTTTTACTTCTCATAATACCCTTTTAGGTGTGAAAGCGAATCTCAAAATCCACCATGGCTACCTCAAAAACCGCTTCTGAAGCAAAGGCTTTCGTTGCCTTCAACCGTCTCACAGCTTATTGAGCGGATAGTCAAAGAGGTCAGTATCGCATTTCATCACGAGAAGAGAGCGGCAAAGGAAAATCTAGTCGTGAGATGGTCACAAAAGAGGCGCGATCGGGTCGACCAGATTCTAGTCAGAGAGTTACACTCAGAAGAGGCATCTTGGACCGACTATTCTGCCGATGAAGTTGTTGTAAAAAACCAAGTGGCTGAGGGTATTCTAGAAGATCTGTTAGGCGAGACGTCTCAAACATTCTGCAAAATATTTCAGTTGAAAGAAAAATCAGACAATACCTTGTGAAATATATAGAATTTATTAGTGATAGACAGACTTAACCGTTTTAACTTGCTCAGGAGCCTGACACAATCAATTGTGAAGAATTACCCTGAGCATTGTTGATTTTGTTGCAAATGCTCATGATGTAACTATCTCTTTGATTTGTTATTTACAAATTTTACTTGAAAAAAATCGGACAGAAATAAATAAGTGCGTTTAATTTTTTTTATTTTCAATTGAAAAGACCAAATTACTAATTAGCCTTTTAACCGGATGACATCTTTGCCTGAGAGAATTCTCTCCGCAACAGTGAGTGAAGCTGGCAATTTTTCTTTTTGGTCTTCGGGTACCTCTATTGACTTTGTGTAGCGGCCTCTGTAGATGTAACCCTTCTAAAACAATTTTTAATCCGATAAAAAAATTACTTCATCTTCATTTCTTACTGTAAATTACCAAATCTATAGCAAATTCATAGTCTACTGGATTGTCTAGAGCTGTTTCTATTGCTCTTTCAACATCTTGAGCTCTTACGTGTCCATCTATTTCCTGCTGTTGTTCAGTCAGCCAAGAATCTGCTCTTTGAGACTCCAAGAAGAGATTTTCTTTGTGAGCTGCAACCTCCTTTTCAATACGTTTCGAGTCTTCGATCAATTGCAGCCTTAACCGCTCTTCTCTTTGCTTTGCTATCAACTAACAATTAAAATAAAACGAATCAAATAATCATCAAATATCAAGTAAAATATTAGAACCTTGTTTGTTTCCTCATTCTCTTGAACTAAAATTTTGTGTTCCTGTTCTTCTTTTTCTGCTTGTATTATAGCTGCCTGGCCAACTTCAGAGTTACGGAGATATTCTTCCCACAAATACTGGGTAACAGCAGCCATCTTTCGATAAAAAAGATTTTTATCGGGTAAAATCATCCAAATTTGTCTATAAATCGTGCTTCACCCACTTTAGATTGCTACTCTTCTCAACTTCTTAACCATAACAATCTCCACCCACCCATATTCTTTTAGTCTGCATTAACCCACCTTAGATGGCCTCAACGCCATTCTTTTTTTTAAACACGTAAAGACGAGCATACCATAAAGTTACATCAAATAATGAGAGAGATACCTTTTCTCTGTGGTGAAGCTTCAGCTTTATTATTTCCTCCACTTCTTTGTCAGGTGTAAAATCTTCTGGCGGAAGAAGAAACTTTTTTGAAGGTGCAACCGGCAACCATCTTGGTTTATTGTGAGGACTTACTCCTCCTCGGTGTCTGATAATCTGGTAGTATTAAAGTATAAAAATAGCTTTTTTAAGATTATATCAAAGTTTAAAAAACCATACCTGATACAAAGGAGTTAAATTTTTTCCTCCAGAAAAAGGTGGCAGCAATGAAACTTTATGAATTACTCTCATCCCTACCATTTTAAGCAGTGTAGATGAAAAAAAGTGAAGAATGTATATAGTGTTTAAAACCTCGATTTTCTTTTCAAAATATAAAATGTTTGTTTACATTAATTTTTGGTTTGTTTACTTTTCTCGACCCATTTTTATTTGACTGGTCTAATATTAATAGATTTTTGCCATAAGCCAATTCGTAAGGTATATACATGATTGATACGAAAATATTTGTTGAGAAGAAGAATACCAGTGGGTTCAGAGGGTAACATTTTCTGCATGGCTATGGGGTATTTCTTTTTTATAAAGCCAAAGGGTTTATGAATCCAGAATTCCAAGAGCAGTTTGACAGTTTTTGTTTTTGAGAATTAAAGCGAGGTTTTTTCCCAATCTTCGTCAAATTTCCGTTGCGTCATAGAGAGCTATAGTTTGAAAATGTTGTTCAACCGATATCGACGTGATTACACGTAATACAAAAATCCTTAGATTTTCTTCCATCGAGGAATTGTCAAACGAATCCGCGACGTGTTCATCTCGTCTGTTTATGGTTGCTTGGTTTCATCAACGCTGAACACAAAGTTGTATTTTTAATTCATTTTCTATAGTGGAGAAGCTATTAAACGTGAGCACTTTTCATCAATTAACTTTCCACATAATAAACATTGCCAGAAATTTTTATTTTGCTTTGTCATATTTTGAAAAAAAAAGTTTTCTTAATATTTCAGTGAAATGGCAGACAAGGGAACAAAACGTCGAAAACACAAAGATGATAAAGTGGCTGACGTTGATGACAAACCAACAAAGCTTGAGAAGAAAGTTGCCCATTGGTTGAGGAGAAATGTGCCTTCGAAGAAGACCAAATTCATGCAATCCCACGACGTGTCCTTTTTTATAGGGTCGAAAGTAAGGCCATTTTTACCTTGCAAATGACAATTACTGATGTGAGATATTTCATTTAGGCGGTAACGGACCTTTTGAACAAATCTCCTTGGTCGAAGTCAAAGCTCAAAAATCCAGAAAAAGCAGACTTGGTTTTTGAAACTCGTGAAGAATGTGTTGCATTCATGGACCAACTTTTAAAGTTAAAAATGTTTCATCGTGCAGTTAAAATTCAAGTGGAGGAAGTGAGGAAAAAGAAGAAAATTGCAGGTAAGATCAAAATTTGTTGACTTTTTCTTTTTACAGCAATATTAATTTTTAGAAAATCTTACAGGTTAAAATTTTATCATGCAACATTCAGTTTTTGATTGTCAAATAAACATCAATTTTAAATTCTTTCTAATTTCAGACGATAAAACTTCTAACGATAAATCAAATGTCAAAAAAGATGTTGGAAAGTCTCCCAAAAAAGGCAAAGACAGTAGCAACGAGACTGACGAAGCCCCCAAAAAGAAACGAAAAATTCGTTTGGAGATGCACAGTCATCAGGCAAGTCAAGTTTAAGATCAATTTTTAAATGGTTTCACAAAAAGCTGACTATGTTTACTAACACAATCTAAATTTCTTTCAGATTTTCATTGACTCTAACGAGGCATACGTTTGGCTGTATGATCCCATGCCTTGGTATTATTGGGTAGTCGGTACAATAATCGTTTTAGGAGTGATAGGCATCTGCCTGTTTCCTCTTTGGCCTCCAAGTCTTAGGCTCGGAGTGCACTATCTCTCTCTGGCTGCTGCAGGTTTTTTGGTAAATGCCCCCGCTATTTTCATGATTGAAATGTATCTTGTGTAAAATGAAATTTTTGTTAGATCTTCTTGATCGCACTTGGGCTTCTAAAATACGTCATCTTTGGAATTTTATTTTTGGTTACCATGGGAAAACTGAAACTGTGGATCTTCCCCAATCTTACTGAAGATGTCGGATTCTTTGAATCTTTTGTGCCGATGTACGAAATGACATGGACGGGAAGTAAAAAGAAGGACAAAGACTCGGACGATGAGGAAGAAGAAGACGAGAGTGAAAATGAACAAGACGACAGAAAAGTAAGTTAAAATCTGAATACAAAAACGTTTCGAATTTCATTTCAAATATCTTTGATTGAAAATAGGGCGATGGAGATTTGGCATCTAACGAAGATAAATCTACTTCAGAAGATGAATCCAATAAAAAGTGACTGGATCAAAAGCTTTGAGCCTTGCCAGTTTATTCTCTTAAACTAACTTTAAATGAAAAAAATATTTATAAATTTTGTATTATTTTTATTGTTTTGAATAAAATTTTCATTGGAAGGAACTTTTTAAATTCCAAAAAAAAATATTGAAGTCATTTGTAACTATTTTGACTCAATCATTACAAATTCCCAATGAATTTCCATGATTTTCTATTATGGAAGGATCTGATGGTATTTTCCACGTGTTTCCATTTCTTTGAGATGTTTTTGTTGTTTGTCTCCGTTCCTCGCGCTCGCTTTGCTCGCGATAATGCGCGGTTTGGATGAAGCCAGCCGGCGTGCCGGTCCGCCTTACGGGCGACGTCCGCACTGCGCGCGCGCGCACGCCTGCTTTAGCCACAAGAAGGAAGACCGAGACGACTTTTTTTTCCTTTAAATTTTTGGATTTTGTTTCAAATAGCTGTCTATGGATCTGCCAATTGCCATTCCTTTGGTTAGACTTCAACCCTCCTGCTGTTCGTGTTGAACACCCCGTTTTTTTATCCTCCTCTCGTGCATCAACGTCAACCAAAGGTGAGGGAATTATTATTCATTCATTTGATTTGATAATAATTTTCATTCAAACCATAATGTTGTTTGATAGACAAATCATTTTTAGAATAAATTTCAGGTGATTTATAATTCTGATCGAGAATGGGAAGACACAGAACCGTCTCAGCTGGAGCAAAACCATCGAAAGTATATTTCATGAGGAATTCTTGTTGCTTTATAAGAAGCACTTATTTATTTTATTTCATGATTTGCAGAAACTTTCCAGCCCGAAAACTGCCTCTCCTCCACGACAGGTAAGTCAATCTGTCATGCTATTCAAATGCAATGAATAATGTTTTGTCTTTGAAGCCTGGCCGACGAGGGACTGCACAAATCAGGGCTGCTCGATACAAGTCGCCGACAAGTTATTCTCCTGGCACAAGAAAATATTCCAAGAAGATCATACCCAAAGGTATAGGAAAGCATCAAAAGTCACTCTTTTTACAGGGTGCTATAATAGTTTGTGATCTCACAGCACCTGAGGATCAGAGGAAACGGCCAGAAAAAGAGGAAGAAAATGGAGAACTTGTTTATCTAAATTATGCCAATGGGAGTATTGAGCACATCGAAGATGCACAAAGTAAATCTTAAAATAAAACTGTCAAGATATATATATAAACCAAAATTTCATTTATGGTCAATAGGTGGTGGTACATCCAACGCTAAAATTTCAAAGCAACCTTTACCCATTGATCTTCTCAAGCCTTTGCCAGATGATAATTCAGTATCTTCCGACGAGTTGGAAAACCTGTCAGAACAAACGCTTCAGAGGAGGGGACTTAAAGTGAAGAGAAAATTTCAGAAACAAAATGTACCAATTCTTGCTCCTAAAGCAACTTTATTCCTTATAGATTTTTATGAATGAGTTTAATGCACTTGAAGTCAAGGAAGTTCTAAAGGTTGCTGAGTCAGAAGATAACTTTGGGCTGAAGTGCAATGAAATTGTTCCACCTAGTAAGTGACGAAATTCGAACGTTAAATTGTTCTGTATGCCACCTTTGTTTGTTGCTACAGGCCCGAGCCATTTCAGCCCCAGAGCAACCGGAAAGGTAGATGACTCAATATATACTTGCTCAGTGTGCGGTCGGTTTGGTGTACAAAGTGAGTTAAGGGTTTTTCACTTTAAATTCGTTGATGTTATAATAATATACCCTCACTTGATTTGCAGAAGAATTCTTCTCCAAAACCATTTGCTCTCCTGGATGTAAGTTTAAAGCTCAGCGAGGGAATGATCAGGTACTCAATATTTTTCCTGACAATTTTTTTTCTCCATTTTGTGACAAATCAATTACAAAATTATTAGTCATGGGACCTTTCGATCAAAAACTTGAAGAACTCCAATGGAACTGCTGACAAACCTACCACTCGACAAGTAAGTCTCTTCGATTGATTTAAACTGAAAGTTTTGCTCTAAACTTGTCCTGAAATTTCTTAGACCCTGGAGGCTCCAATTTCTGAGCACTGGGTTGAGACCACACCTTTTTGTTGGGAAAAGTATCTTGAGAGAACCAACTCAAAACCAGCTCCACAAAAATTATTTCAATCTGCTTTTCCATTAGGCAAGCTGTTTTTATCTCCCAAATAAATTTATAGATTTCTAGACTGAAATGTTTGTATTTTTTCAGATGAAAATCCTTTCAAAGTGGGCCAAAAGCTTGAAGCCATTGATCCTGAAAGACCTTCCCTCATATGTGTTGTCACAATAGCAGAAGTCAAAGGTAAGTTCTTGATTCTTCAATCTTTAACTTTTCGACTTGTTTAATGATAATTTTTTATTAAATTAAGGCTACCGCATTCGTCTACATTTTGATGGTTATTCTGATAGTTACGACTTTTGGGAAAACGCCAATTCACCTAATATATTTCCAGCAGGTTTTTCACATGGTAATCATGCAACCATTTAATTTCAAAAGCTCAAAATTTATGGGCCAAATGAAAAACAAATGTTGAATTTGTCATACATTTTCTAGCTTTCAAGCAAATTCTTCAGCCCCCCAAGGACGGGGATAAACAAAATTTTAAATGGAGTTCGTACCTGAAGATGACCGACTCAAAACCAGCCCCGAAAGAGGCATTTCGAAATAGGCCCGAGGTATTTAACACATTACTTACTTTTCATTTCAATACTTTTACTTTTTTTTATTGGTCCATTTCAGGCCTCTGATTTATATGGTTGGACAATCGGACAAAAGCTTGAAGCTGAAGACAAGCACAATAGCAAGTAAGGGATCTATAAAGTGATATTGATTTATCAAAGCATAAAATGGAAATATTTTTACCTAGTGATGTCTGCGTTGCTTCCGTTGGAAATATTATGGACGGACGAATTTTGATTCATTTTGATGGATGGGAGCCTGACTTTGATTTTTGGTCAGTGCCGTCATCTACGTGCATTCATAAAGTCGGATATTGTGAAGAAACGGGAATTAAGTTGCATTCACCTAGGGGTATATTTTATTCATTGATAATTGAAAGGACAGTTTTAATTCATATGATTATTTAGGTTATAAAGAACCATTTAGTTGGCGAAAATACCTGACTGAGACGTCAACAGTTGCTGTTCCAAGTAATGCTTTTAAACCTCCAAAGAGTGAAGTGAGCCTTTTTCGCAAGGGAATGAAACTTGAAGCCGTTGATAAGCGCAATCCATCGATTATTCGAGTAGCCACAGTTGCAGACATAATACGACATGATATTTGTGTAAAGTTTCATTTTGTTTGTATCCTCCTTTAAAATCTCTCTGAATCAATTTAATCTTTTTTTTTCACATCAAATTACAGATACACTTTGATGGGTGGTCTGATGACTTTGATTATTGGACCCCAGATACCTCAACAGATCTTCATCCGGTTGGGTGGTGTGCAAAAACTAAACACCCTCTAGCTGCCCCTCCCTGTAAGTTTTCAATTAACCTTATTCTCCTTTGGAGACAGTTTCCCATTTTAAATCATTTTTCAAGCTACCGATGAAATTGCGTTTTACCTGCCACGAGTTGGATGTGGAATTCCAGGATGCCGTGGAATTGGCCATGCGAAAGGAGCCCGATTTGCTACTCACTCTTCAGTGGCCTCCTGTCCCTACTCTTCTCAAAATATGGACAACGATGACATTCTGCCAGAGCGTGTGATGTTTAAGCAAATAGATTCAGAAACAGGGTAAAATGAAAATAATAAAGGTCTGCCAAGGTTGTTTATGTTCATTAATTCTCGAATCATTTCAGAGCTATTATTGGTGAAGATGATGACGATGATCAAGACGCCAACAGGTCATCAACTCTTAGACGTGGAGTAAGAAAAAGAAAAATGAGAAAATTTTTTGATGAGGATTCCCCAAACGCCCTGAGAGATCAGGTTAGATTTTATTTGGAATTCCTTTCCAATTTTTTTCAGTTTATTGATTTTTTTATGAATATTTTAGGGATCGTCATCATCTCGAGCTGGATCACCTATTCCCCCTCATAAAAAACGTAGAATGTCGTCTGGAGGCAAGTCAACATCTCCAGGTCTTAAAATTCATGAAGGCAATGCACAAAATCAAGTGGTAAATCTTAGTACCTCGAAATATATTGAGAAAATTAGGACCTTGAATCGAGAAATTCGCTTTCAGGACGTCGTAATGGACAGACACCTTTCAGTCAACACCTCTAATCATATAAATTTAACTGGAGCCAACATCCAAAGCCTGAGAGAGGCAGTCTTTCGGCCACAAATACCCTTTAAACCTGTAGAAATTCCCCTGTCTGTTTGGGAAAAGAATTCAGCATTTCTTCTTCCTTACACAAAGGACCTTACCGAAACTGAGGTTCGCAGATGGGCACCAGTCAAGGTAGGCACCCTTTAGATCATCAACCTGAAATATTCATCACGAAAAGCTCCTCCTTTTCTATTTAAAGGTCGCTCAGTTCGTCTCAACGTTGCCAGGTGTGCGGTCAATAAATAACGAAGACATCTGTCAGAGGATAATTGAGGAGGACATTGATGGAAGGGCATTCATGCTTCTGTCTCAATTCGATCTCGTCAAACTGGGGCTTAAACTTGGCCCTGCAATCAAGGTGTTCAACACTGTGCTACGCATCAGTGCTAGAACCACAAGAGACTTAATGAACAACGAGAACTCTTGAAATTTGTATCATGGCTAGACACCTAACCCAAATCCCCAATTTTGTCACGGCAACTCCACAAAAAACTAGCTTAGTTTTTAGAAAGAAAATAGGCCCTTTTCTTGAAGTAAATGGGATTAATACTAAGGTAAATGTGTACTGACCTTAATCAAACTTGGATTGCTAGTTGTTGCATTGAGAACCCTTTTGTATTTATGTATGTTGCGGCTGTTTCTTTTCTTCAAATTTACTAAACCTGTTTTTTTACTCTGGGTCTTTCAATCGTAACTATTTTTTCGGAGCTTCTCCGATTGATTGCCCGCTTACCTCTTCTAGGACATGGTTCCATGTGCCCAGTCAATGATCTAAAAGTTTAACCTCCTCACTTACTTTCGAGATTCAGCCAGAAAATTATTACTTGACAGTGCAAAGAACTATCTGATGTTAAAAATGCAAAGCTGTACATAAAATGAAGTTTCAATTTCTTGACACATTTCTAGGACTTTAAAAGATTGAAGTAAAAAGGAATTACACTCGAAATTTATGGTCAACTTACTACAAACAAATAAGAGTTGAGGCATTATTTGACACTTTTAAAATTGAACAAATTATGAGAGCTAAAAAACTAAACGTCTAGCTTCTACTGGATTCTGTTCCACAGGGCAGTAGGGACACTTGACCTTATGGTTAGAGCTGCTCGACAACTTAGCTGAAAAAAATATTAATTCCTCAATAAAATATACCATAGCAGCAGAATCATTGCACTTACAAAGAGCCTCTTTTGATATACAATGACCGCAAAGAAGTCTCATTGGAGGGTTGCTCTCTGTCGTTTGTTGCTTTAAAATTGGACAAGCAAAGACGCTGTGATATCGACAGTCTGAGCCAAGATCAATTTCAATTGGAAGTTCATCCTTAGCTCCCCAAACACCAGCTACTTGCCTTTGCTTCATAACCTAAAAATAGAAAAAATTTTATGCAGAAAATCCTTTTCGTCAAAGGTCCACATCTGCTAACCTGTTTTATATTTAGCAATGCCGGGAGAGCTGTGCATCCTGCATTTATGACAGTGATCAGGGGTGATTCTACCGAAAGTCCCATCAAGGCACAAGCACTTTTTTCGAACAAAGTCTCTATTTCATCCCAAAGATGTGGTGAAAGTAAATGGCTGTAAGGAGAATGCCCTAGTCGGCCGGAGTACATCAGGGCACCCATCAAAGGGGCGAACTATTTAGAGCAATCTTATTTGAAACCTAATTTTTTTTTGTTGAATGTAAAAAATACCTCCGATTCGTGGCCAGTAATGAGCCTTGGGAAATGTGTTTTGGCATATTGCAAAGCTTTTCTCCTATCACTCGAGTGACCATTTCCATCTTTACCACAGTTTTTTAGCATTTCGATGAAATTCAGCTGCAATTAATATTAGTAATTGGTTCAGTTAAATATTTAAAACAGATTTTCCTATTACCCTGTGAAGCTTGACCTCTAAAGTTGATAGCCTCAAGGGCGCTATATTTAAGCAGCTTTGATTGGAATTTTCCTCTATAGACTTGGGTGCGATGTAGAAAGGACAGAGATCAAGACTGAAAAATTTAAATCTTTGAGTTGAATAAAAATAATCTTAAAATGTGAAAAGGCACAATTTTAAGAGTTTGGTTCCTTTCTAGAAATAAAAGTTTCTGTCTCAAATATTCTTCGACAATTGCTCTGAAAAATGTTTCCTTAACAGAAAAAGGGGGAAAACCTATGTATTGTGACCCATTCCAACGCTGGACCAAGGTCTTTTCTTCTGATTGCGGACAAAATAGAGTGTAGCTCCATGAAGTTTTGCTTCACATTATCACCTTCGAAGCCGGCCTCTTCGGTCAAAGTGTCACTGATGTCATGTAAACCTTGACGATAAAAGTGCTGAAAAGAAAAAACAGTTAAATAGTTAAAATGTTTAATGTAAAAAAATTGGTGCTTTTTAAACCTGAAGGATAGTGTCAGTTATGGCGTTCTGACATTCCTCTGAGGCAAAAACATCTTCTCTCGAGGTGGAATCATAATCTGAGGTAAAGCTACGATCGATAGCTTTACCTATTTTCGAGACACTGTAAAAAGGAAAAATACATAATGCAAAAAAAGTACAAGAAACTTGTAAAATATTCTGTGAGGACAATTGTTTCACAAACTAAAAACAAACCTTGAATGAAGCTCCCTATGATCGGTTGTAACTTTAGAGCACGAATATTTAACTGACTTCAAGGTCTCGTGTATTTGCGCTGGTTTTGGAGATCCTATTTTTGATAAGGATTGAAATTTGACAACTATTATAATGATTTGTCAAATATTCAAATCTGACCTGATTGAAGCTGTTGAATTGTTTCTCTTAGAAGGTTTTCAGATTCTGTTATATGACTTTCTGTTGTGGATTGGAGGTCATTAAATAAGTCCAGAACCTTTGTTGACTCACGTTCCACGCTCATAATTGCATCCATTTTGGTTTAATAATCTAAACAATTTCAGACCAGATGTCTTTTCATTCAAAGTTTGACCTACAATTCATATTTTGATGAATCTTTTTTTAGGCTGACTTAAAAACTCTAAATAAAAGCAAAAAAATTCTAAACAAAAACATTTGACAATTGAGCAGCGTGACAAACTTGCAAAAGTATTGGACATAAAAATTACTTTTGAGAGAGTTTAACCTCCTAGGAAGCGACAAATAAATGTTTAGATTTTTTTTAGAAAAAATAAGTCGTTTCAAAAGAAGCTTTTAAGAAGCAAAATAGAATAATTTCACGCTTTAAAAGGCGAACTTTTGTTGCTTTGCTCTCTTTGTACGCAACTTTTATTAAATATTTGCAGAAAAATCCTTTTATAAAGAAAGTAAATTATTTTTGAGTTTCTAAAATACACTAGCTTTCAAAGTAGGCAGAAAAACTTTTACTAAACAGTCCCTTAAGAAAGCTCGTTTTTGTAATACATTCTCAAAAGTACAGTAGTATTCAATAGGCTAACCTAACAGTTCTGTATACAGCTGTGGATCGAAACCAACGATTGAAAAGACTTTGAAAGGTAGAAACTCAGTTGACTTTGAGATTGAGTTTGTTTTGCCTGCAGTTATTCGTCCATCTTAACAGTCATCAAAATATAATAATTATAAGGAACTTATAGGAAAGTAAGCCTCAATATGGCTTTGAGGCTTATCATCAAAAAGGTCCCTACCATGCCATCAGGGTTGAAGTCGTCCAATCTCGCAGGCCCAAAATCAGGTCAGTGAGTTTTCATATAACCATCAAATAAAAAAGACAAATTAGCTGCATCCTTTTATTTATTATCGCAATACAAAACTGCCATATTTCTTATTATTATTGTTCAATCTGTTCTTCCGTCAGAAGCTTCTTGAATATTTAAATTGTTAAAAATGAACTTTTTATTTTCTTAAGGATCAATCACCCTTCTTTGGACCAGGAGTATTTCTGGAAAGAACTTGTATACGCCAGATCCCAACAAACCACCACCGTTTGATGCAGCAGAACGTAACTTTACCCACTTTAGGCGGATTTATGACAAAACTACCCCGAGACTCGATGAAAATTCGAAGCTGGCAAGTGACACTTACAAATTCAGATCCGTTTGTTTCAATTATATTTTGTACCAAATATCTGTAAACAATTTCTCTGTAGATTGTCGTGGAGGGAGCTCATGGAATCGGGAAGGACAAGTTCAGTAAAGATCTTGCTGATGAGCTGAGCATGGCTTACGTGAAGGAAGCTTGGTAAATTTAAACCAAATTAAATATTTTTGATAAAAACGAATAATTTATTTTAAGATGAACACAATTAAAATTTGAGAGATATTGACAACTTTGGATAAAAAGTTGTTCAATCAAGTAGAGTAAACGCATTTTTTTAGAGGATCTAGACAATTAAGCAATAGAAAAATTTAAAAGATTAATGCACACTGCCTGCAGTCAGTGGTTTTGCTATGAATTCTCAAGATTCGAAGTACAAAAATGTCAAGTCAATCAATTTTGGTGAGGATTAAAGAGGCCAATTTTAAATATTTCTTAAAATTTTTCAAGTGCTGATGACGCATTCATCAATCAATATGGCTTTGATTATCGTCAAGTAAATCATCTATTGCCTGAAAGAATGAAAGTTTTTGATGAGAAGGACTTTAGCAGAAACCCTTTGGGCCATGTCAAAGGAGGAACAGACCGTCTTTTTTTTGATCTTTATATGTTAAAAGTACACAACTACTTTCACTCCTTGAAGCACATTTTAAATACAGGTTTGCTCGTGATTTTCTAACCTTATAACAATGAGGAAGCTTCAAATATTCCATAAAGTAATGTAGAATAAATAAGTTTCTTCAATTTTCAGGCCAAGGAGTTGTAATGGATGGGTCAGTCTTCAGTTGGCACATTTATGCTAATGCTGCTCTTCGTCAAGGCTGGATTGATCCTGGCAGTAAGAAAACTTTTTATTTTAAGATAAACTTTTTACTTATGTGATCAAACTAAGAAATATTTACACTCTGATTAATCTATTCTCATTTGGACCTTTTAAACCTCTCAAGGCGGTGAAAGAATTCTATTTGTAGATTTGGTGTATTTAAGATTCATTTTGGAACGAAATCACAACAAACAGTTTATCCTTCATTTTCTGTTTTAGCCCATGAAACCATCATCCGTCATCAAAAGAGGACACTTCCGCAGCTTTTAAGGCCTAATTTGATTATTTACCTGGATGCACCAGTTGACGTTGTACGTAAATTTAGAAACCAAACATCAGATCCAGGTAAAATGTTATAAGATACAATGTTTCAAACATTTCTCTACTTCAGGTTCAAAGAAATATTCAAGCCAGTGGAAATGAGTGGGAGCAAAACTCTCCTGTTTGGACCAACAAAAGATATCTTACTGATATCTATAATGAATTCAAAAACACATATTTGAGAAAATCAGTGTAAGTTTGTTGTGATTTTATCACTATTTTTAGTCGATGTTGTATAATTCTGACGAGAATCTTCCTCAATGCATTTATCATTTTGTCTTCATTGACTTTTCAGAGAATTTTCAAGAGTGTTAGTCTACGATTGGTCTGAGGGCGGTGAAGCTGAGATTGTGGTAGAGGATATCGAAAAACTCCCAATGGATATGCTACCAAGGTACGACAATCAACAAAAAGATTGGAAACTCATCAATGAAGAAACAGCTGCAAACGCAAGATACAGGTAAAGACTTCATTTAAATCAATCAATTAAAATACTTCCCCTAGTTAAGGTTTTACAAATCATTTAACTTTTTACCACCAAAGCAATAAAATAGGTTTCTCGCATAACTTATAGAAAAAAATTGCCTTTTGAGCTCCATTAAGGAAACAGATTTCCAAAAGTGATAGTAATTTCCATTTCAAACAACTCACCACTTTTAAAGTATATTGCTTATTTTAAATAGATAGAGGCGGGTCAAGAGTATGATGAAAAAACCTTGACACCCCACTTCTTAATTAGGTTGGAGCTACGCTTGAATTCTTTTGTATTTATTATGTATGAAAAATCCTTTAAATTTTTAAGCCTTAAAAAAGATTGTGTATACCTAAGCTATTTTTGACAGCTTTTTCTATAATTATGATTTTGACTTTTCATTAGGTATGCTAACTATAGATCGCTTACTAAGATGTTGCTTGGTATAGTCAAGGGTATGGATTATTATGACAATGATCACATGTGGAACACGCCCGAAGATATTTCACAGATATCAGACCTTCTTTACTGGGTAAAAAAGGCCACTTTTACCATATTTTAATTCTTCTTTTTGCATACCTTATTGGATGATTGTTAATGCTATTTTTACAGAGCGAGTCAGGCAGGTATGCCGTGGGCTTTAACGAAAAGCTTGGGGATTATCCTAGACCCTTTGAAACTAGGGGCTATCAATTCGACATAAATCAGGTAATCAGATAGTTCCATAAGATTGAATAATAAAAAGAATGATGGTCAACAATCAGCCTTTTGCATTCTCTAGAACTTCTTCCCAGACATCAATTATTGGCCTGCAAGAAGTACTTATCTTTTTGAAGAAGATGATGATGGATTTGACTATGAAGCTATCAAAAAAGTTCTAGAGGCCAATGGAGGAAGAAGACCTCTCAATCATAATAGAAACGTTCTCGCCTACTAAAAACTATTTGGGTTAACTGAGATTTTTTAAAATTCACGCTTAAATAAAGATTGAAAGCTGATTCTTGCCTTTTGAAAAACTTATCTGAGTGGAACAAATTTGGTGAATTCCTTTAAAAGGTTTCTTTTTAAGCCCAGATTTCTCAAAGAGTTAATCTATTTGAAGACATTGACTAACAACTCTTCATTCAAGTTGCTATTGAATATCAAAATGATCAACAAGGCAGTAAAAATGATCAATTTTTTCATCAAAAAGTAAATTTGATGTTCATCTTGTTTTTATATCTTAATATTTATCGAGACCGACTCGATTGCATATCCCAGAGGTCAGACAGACCCTCACAAGTACTTTTCTGTATGAATGTCTTTAAAAACATTGAAGTAATTAAAGCATCAAGAAATATCGACTTTTGGTAAGGCAAGAAACTTAGATTTGGCTTGCCCACAACCAAGAATTTTCTGAGGCGGATTGAATTTTTAAATAAAATTCTTTTGCTAAAAAAATGTTCAAAAATATAATCCACCCTAAAGTGTAAAGAAAAATTTGCCAAAAATGTCCTTGCTGAAAGATATCAAATGGAAGTAAAGAAGAACTTTTTAAATGAAGAAATGCATGGAATAAGGTCGAAACCTAAAAATAAACTTTCTCCAGCACGAAGAGATTTTCTTAGAGATTGAAATTTCAAAAATCACTTTAGTAAATATATATTTCAAAAATATGAAAACCTTCATTGAATCTTATTGGGGTGAATATAAAACAAGGATAGTTTGTCGTCGTGACCAATTGCCTGGAAAAGAATTAATAGGCAGAGTAAATTCTCCATACCTTACATGAATAAAGTTAAGGTCTCACCAAGAGAGGTTTTTTAGGATGCCACGATATTCCGCCTACTGGAAGGTTGGACATGATACTAAAAGAGCTGTTATTTTTTGTATTGAAGACCTGCAAGAGAGTTCGACAGTTGTCATTTAAGTTTAAATTGCCGTTCATTCATTCATTCAGAAATTTTTTCATTATGCATACCTTGACGTTATAATTGGGCAAACCAACTGTTGCAATTGAATTTTCGCTGAAGGCAGCTATCTTTAAATGTCTCACAAGGTCGTTTCTTAAAGCTGACTTCCACACTGGAGCCATCTTTGTCAAATCCCAATAAGATATGTTAGATCCCAGAGCGACACCTACCAAGCTGCTCTTGCTTAAACTCCAGTCAACGGTGGAAAGAGGTCCAACGCCGCAATCAAGACTCATAATTGCCTTAAAAATGAACTGACACTTGCTTCTGGCATATTAATTTCAAATAAGAGGGAGTCTCACGTGGTAAGACGCTATGTTAAAAATATGAATGACACCGTTTTTCACTCCAATAAGAAGCTTCGAAACTTCTTCAGGATGCCACGAAAGTGACATGACTGCGGAGCAAAATGTTACAGTGTGGAGAAGGGCACCATTCGATGTGTCCCAGAGCATCACAGTATGGTCATCGCTCCCGCTCACAATCTAGATATTAATAAAAATTAATGACTCAGATAAAGATTGGAATTTCTGTTACATAAAAATCGGGATAAACAATTACTTGGCTACCATCTTCTGGCTGGAAAACAATGGCATTGATGTAGTCCTTGTGTCCTTTAAGAGTTAGTTGAGCGTCACGTTTTGAAGCGTTAAATTCGAATTTAACCAACAAAACGTTCGAATCCGAACAGCCTGAAATTTATTTCTAAATTTTACGATCACTGAAAACGTAGTTATCACATTGAGGCTGGGATTTGCTCTGCATCAGTAATGCTGGCGCCTAATAGTAGATGCCATACAGCTTTTGTTTAGTACTTTTTGTTTGTAGGAGAGCCAAACATAGTTTAGGGCCTCTAGAATTTTCCCATATAAAAACCTTCGAGCTGTTTTTATCTAATCGATCGATGGGTTCGTATACAGAAAAAGAATCTTTGTCTACCCAGCATCGTACTGTGCGGTCTGGTTTTTTTAAATTGAAGAAGATTCAAGCCTGTCACACTCACCAACTCCAAATGACAAAGTTCTCGGAGAGCATATCACATTTGTGGATGGTGACCAAGCCAAGCACTGAACTCTGCATCCAACTTTCACCTTTAAATAATGGAATGTTTTAAAAATAGTGCATAATAACCACAAGGCGAGAAGTTTTTTCAATTACAACAAACAGATTTGAGCTGCCAACAACGCTGTTACTCTCGTCGAAATTAATCTGAAAAACAATGGCTGACGTCTTGGTGCCAACAAGCACGACACTTTCGGATCGATTCTGCAAAGCAAATTCATTTTTTTAATTGTTAAAATTGAACGCAGTTAAATCTATAAAAACTAACCTGAAGGAATTCTACCGCATGAATCTTTTCTCCAACCCTAAAGGTCAGGTCGGGTGTTTTCAAAGAGTCCCTCATTTTCAATTGATCAGACGTTTAATGCCTTAATTGTATGATTAAACAGATTTAAATTGATTTTTAGATCAAAATAAGGCTTGAGGCTCAATTTCTAAATTTTGCTGACACTTACAGTCTAATTAAGATTATTTCTTGATCAGTAAAAGACAAACAAACTTTAAGAATGGGCTTAATTAATTGAGGATTTTCTGTTTGATATAAAAAATATTTCAGACATGCAGAAAATTTTTTCTTATCAGCTCGATTAATACCTAAATTTGAACTTGAGACTAAAACAATAGGCTTAAAACATAAACATACCAGATCATCTAGTTTCACCAAGAATATTAGTTGAATTTATCCTGAATCCTTCATTTATTAACTGTTGTGAAATTGAGAAATTCTCGTTAATTTCTTCATTTTCAATGTTTACATTTTTCAGCCCGCCGAAACCAGAAATTTTGCAGAACTTGAAAATTTGAACTCCAAAACCTCTCAGCCTTTTGCTATTAGATGTCTATGCTTTTTGCACATTGTTTGTAAGACCCCCAAATAAACAAAGGCTGGGGAACATGATGAACAAGCTTAATATTACTAGTTCCTCTTCCGCTTTCGACCAGACAGCACATGCTGGGGTCCTCTGAGAGAAAAATTGTGGGTTATTTTTCTTGGAAGAGGTTCCCCCTTCACTTTCAACTGGACAGAAAGTGCTGAGGGCTCACCTTTCCTAAAAGCCAGACTTTTTGGAAAATACTCCATCACATGGTAGATAAAATCTACTTTTGTGAGCAGTCATACTCGAACATAGACTCTGAGCTGTGGGCAGTAACTCCAGCAATAGACTCCTGAGCTGTGAATAACAAATTCGGCGAAGACTTTTGAGCTGTTAACAACAAATTCAGCAAAGACTTAAGCTGTGAACAACAAACTGTTGATCAGCACCTACACCAGTGGCTTTTCAGTCCCATATCTTCCAACTTGTCTGAGCAAAAACCTCTTTAAGTGAGGTTAACTATCCCCACGTCAAGTGGGTTGACGAGTGAAAATAAATAAATAAATAAAAAAGGCTGGGGAACATGATGAACAAGTGTTGGATGATTTCGCAAATGAACAAGCTTAATATTACAAACTTATTATTTATAATTGGACATAAAATAAAATTAATTCTTTGACAAGGTAAATTTGGCTGGGAGCTGCCCCCTATGCTACATTACACCAAAGGATTGATTGCAGCTACTTGTCCCCTTTTTTGCGCATCTTTTGCGAATTGTTGTTCGTCTTCGCTTTTGGCTTTCCTCTCTTCGCGGCCAGCTTTTTCCTCTGGGGTGAGGATTTTCCACCGTCTTGATCTCTTTGGTTTAGGGCTGAGGCAAAGAGGTCCATCATCAAAGCCTGCAAAGTTGCAAATCAATAAATATATATAAATGTGTAAGTCAGGATGTGTCCGTCTGTTTGTCCGGAAAAAAATGACCATATATGGTCGTGCTTCTCAAACCAAGACCTATAAACAGGGCTTCCTTGCAGATATTTACCTCAGTGTCTAACAGACACTCAAGGCGACAACATGTAGCCCAGGGGGGGAAGGGGTCAAGTTGGTTAGGGGGATCAAGCAGGGTCAGAGGG
>Ga0194133_10001917_pt1 | contig 34082 bp, 28 predicted proteins | sample TA2KigOf40mmetaG_FD_155448 | JGI IMG/M metagenome (GOLD analysis project Ga0194133, IMG submission 155448) | Freshwater microbial communities from Lake Tanganyika, Tanzania - TA2015055 Kigoma Offshore 40m | ecosystem: Environmental > Aquatic > Freshwater > Lake | place: Tanzania: Lake...
CCTATGCCAAGGATTGAAGAAGAGATTCAGCAAGTAGAATTTAAAGACCTTCACCACAAAGCGGTAGTAAATTTACTCTACACGCACAGTTACCTGGTGACCTTCCAAAATGCCTTGTTTAAACCTTGCGACCTCTCCCCAGAGCAGTACAATGTACTTCGCATTCTTAGAGGACAAGGAGGAAAACCGGCTACTATGGCGGCCATTCAAGAAAGAATGCTAAATAAAATGTCAAATGCCTCCCGCTTAGTGGATAAGCTTGTAGCCAAATGTTTGGTAAAGCGAGAAGAGTGCCCTCTCGATAGAAGACAAGTGGATGTGGAAATTACCCCTAAAGGGCTGGAGTTACTGGGAATTTTAGAAAACCAAATTATGGAAATCAATAAAGAAATGGTTCATCTAGATGAAAAGGAATTACTTCTCCTCAATGGGCTTTTGGATAAGCTTAGGGGCTAAAAAAATGAATACAAACCCAATCCATCTACAAATTAAACACAAACTAAACCAACAATGAGCACTATCAAATGGATAATCGACCCTACCCACTCTGAAGTAGCATTTAAAGTAAAACACCTAGTCATCTCTACCGTGACTGGATATTTCCGAAAGTTTGAAGGACAGGTGGAATCTAGCACAGAAGACTTTGCAAATGCATCCGTCTCCTTTCAACTGGAAGTAGGTAGTATCGATACCAACCAATCCGATAGAGATGGCCACCTCAAGTCTGCTGATTTTTTTGATGCGGACAACTTTCCAAAAATTTCATTTGTTGGAAAGTTAGCCCACCAAGGAGGCAACTATCAATTGTTAGGAGGCCTTACCATGAAAGGAATCACCCAGAGTGTCATCTTGGAAGTGACCTATGGGGGTACCGTAGCTGATCCTTATGGGCAAACCAAGGCTGGATTTGAATTGGAAGGAAAACTAAATCGAAAAGATTTTGGACTTACTTGGTCTGCCGTTACCGAAGCTGGCTCTGTAGTAGTTAGTGATCAGGTTCGTTTGCAGTTGAGTGTTCAGTTAGTTAAGCAATAATTCAACACAAAAGGAAATTCAACTTCATAAGGGGTCTAGTTTAGACTCCTTTATTTATTCTTTTTTCATGTCTCCATCTATTCTAGGTATCCATCATATCACAGCCATTTCAGGAGATCCCCAAAAAAATATCAACTTTTATGCAGGTATTTTGGGGCTCAGATTGGTGAAGAAAACAATCAATTTTGATGCCCCAGACGTCTATCATTTTTATTTTGGAGATGCCTTGGGACATCCTGGAACGGTCTTTACTACATTTCCTTTTCCCGGTGCAAGGCGAGGATTAAAGGGAATTGGAGAAGTAACTCACACGGCGTTTTCAATTGGAAAGGATAGCATAGATTTTTGGGAAGAGCGATTAAAAAGATTCGGAGTCATTATTTCCGATCGATTGACCCGTTTTGGACATCCTTTACTTCGTTTTGAGGACCAAGATGGGATGGGAATCGAATTGGTCGCCAACGCTGAAGATGAGCGCATGGGCTGGACTTTTGAAGGGATACCCCTTCCCCATGCAATCAAGGGATTTTATGGGGCCACCATGGCACTTCGATCCAAAGATCTTACGGAGAATTTGCTTCTAGAGCACCTGAATTACCACTTTTTTGATCAAGAAGGCTATAGATTCCGGTATGGATTAGATGGAAAACCTGGGCAATGGATAGATATCTTGCAAGAGCCCAAGGGGCAAAGAGGCATTCAAAGTGCTGGATCAGTACACCATTTGGCCTTTAGAACCCCAAATGAAATGACACAACTTGAAATGCAACAATCTCTTATTAAGCTGGGATTTGGTGTGACTGAGGTTCGAGATCGGAACTACTTTAAGTCCATCTATTTTAGAGAGCCAGGGGGAATATTAGTTGAAATTGCCACCGATGTTCCTGGCTTTGCAATAGATGAGGATGAAGCTCACTTGGGCACATCACTTAGATTGCCAGCTTGGGTAGAAGGAAAAAGGAAGCAAATCGAATCTTCCTTACCTCCAGTAACTTTTCAACCTGAAAACTATGTCTAACTGGATTCAAGCTGGGATGCCCTTGGCACAGGCCAAGAAAGTAGCCATATTCCTACACGGGCGGGGCTCCACTGCAGAGAGTATTTTATCCCTTGTGGATTACTTACATCTTTCCGACTTTGCCTTGTTTGCCCCACAAGCCGATCAGCACACCTGGTATCCCTATGGATTTATGGCCAGTGATCAAGGCAACCTTTTGGCCTTGAATTCGTCTTTATTACAGGTTTATCATCTCTTTCAATTTCTTTTAGAAAAGGGAAAGACTCCTGAGCAAATCTATTTCATAGGGTTTTCTCAAGGAGCTTGCCTAACCTTAGAAATTACAGCACGTCACGCACAGAAATTTGGAGGCATTGTGGCTTTTACTGGAGGCTTGATTGGGGAGAAGTTGAACAAGGAAAATTATCAGGGGGATTTTAGTGGCACCCCCATTTTCATTAGCAGTAGTAAGCGTGACATGCACGTTCCAGTACAAAGAATATACGATTCGGTTGAAGTGCTAAAGCACATGGGGGCAAAGGTAAGTCTTCGATTGTTTGAAGATCAATTGCATACAGTTCGACCTGAAGAATTGTCTTGGGTGAACAAAGAATTTTTCAAGTGAGGTTTCTTAGTTTCTAAAAATCCCTGGCTTTCGTCAGGGTTTTTTATGCTAATCCAGGAAACAAAAATATAGAAGATGACTTCTACTTATTTGCTGGACAAACTTTTTTTTAAAGAGCATTAGCCTAGTCAGAAATTAGAACGAGTAGCTCACCTGCGAACCTAGCTCAGGATCCAAATCAATTTGCGCATAGACCCCGATTTCTTGTTGTAATTCTTCCACGTGGCTAATTATACCCACGATCCGATTCTCGTGACGTAACGATTTTAAGGTTTCGAAGACCACCCGCAAGGAGGTTTTGTCCAAAGCTCCAAAGCCTTCATCCAAAAAGAAAAAGCTCTGATCTGCTTGATTTAGCATTTTTACTTTTTCTGCCAAAGCCAAAGCCAAGCATAGGGAAGCCTGAAATGTCTGTCCCCCAGAGAGGGTTTTCAAAAGTCGTTTTTTACCCCCGTTGAGGTAATCTATCACCCAAAAGGTGTTGCTATCGTCTATCTCTAAACTCAGGCTATTTTTAGTCAACTTCATAAACCTCTTGTTGGCAGTGTTGCAGAGTTCCCGCAAATAGATAGAGCTCACATACTTTACAAATCCCTTTCCAGTAAATAATTTTTCCAATACCAAAAGATGAGCTTCTCGGTTTTCTAGTTCAAGAAATTGCTGAGAAAGTCGATTTTTCTCCTCAAGCTCTTCAGTAATGTCTTCCACCTCCTTTTGAAGTAGCGTTTTTTTAGATAAAAACTCCTTTTCCTTTTCTTGGTCTTCTTGAAGTTCCTGCTGTTGAACTTGAAATTGCTCTTCAGAAAATGAAATTACTCCTTCCTCTGCTTCTAATTCTTGAATTTTGGAAGTTGTTGAGGCTAGCTTTTGATCGAAGTCCTGAAGTTCGGATTCAATTTTATCTACATCCAGATTCAGCTCCATCATGTGGAGGAGTTCTTGCTCCTGTGTAAATCCATGGGAAGAAATTAAAGCTTCGAAGTTTTGTTGCAGATCGCCCCATTTTTTTTGATGGGAAATCAACTCCTTTTCAAAATTCTTCAAGTCTGCCTCATTTTTACTTTGGTAAGATTTTTTGGAATCAATATGCTTTTGTATGCCCAATAAGTCCTTTGCAGCCTCTTCTATATCTCGCTCCACTTTGGCAATGGTTCCATGTATTTCTTGTTGGCTTTTCTGAAAAAATGTTTGACAAAATTCCAGGTCATGTATGGCTTGCTCTTGGGTAGAAATTCTGGAAAAAAGATCTTGATTTTGCAATAAAAATTGTTGTAAGGCCTTTTCTTCCTCTGCTACCTTTCCTCTTTGTGAATGCCATTCCTTACGCAATCCCTCCAGCTCCTTATGTAAGCCGTTCCAGCGTTGGTGATGGGTATTTAGGCTTTCAAGTCTTTCCTCTAGGGTCTTTTTATCTGCAATTCCCAGATCGCTCAAGGATTGGATCAGCCCTTTTAGATCCAAGGATAGCTTCTGGAGTTCTTGGTTTTTATCGGCTAGATTTTTTTGACTGTTGGCAAGTTGAATTTCTTCTAGTTTTTTTGAGTGAATCCCATTTCTCAATGCTTCTAGGCTGGCTTGTTCTTTTTTGAGCTGCTCTTCTAAGGATTGTAAGCTATCTTCGGAATCCGAGCTGTTGAGGGGTTGGGGGTGTTCGGATGACCCACATAGAGGGCAGGCTTGCCCCGCTACCAAGAGATGGGTATGGGAAGACAATCCTTGGGTTTTTAGGAGTCGGTCTTTTTCTCCTTCCAGATCCTTTACTTTGTCCTGCAGCTTGTTCAAGCCTTGTTCTAGGCTAGCCGCACCCGTCGGCACGAGTTCATCCCATTGTTGGAGTTGGAGTGCCCTTTTTTGGAGCTCTTTTTCTTCGTCTTGGATTTGAACACTCAGACTAGTGCTCCGCTCTTCTAGGGAGCCCATCTTATCCAATAAGGTATTGAGTTGGGCTAATAGAATTGGGTCTGCTTGAGGAACTTGCTCCTGCTGCGCTTCTATGCTTTTAATTTGTTTTTCTAGGTCTAGGCTTTTTTCTTTCAGCACCTGAAGTTTAGGGGTCAATTCTTCCAACTTGATCTGCAAGGTGGCTTGCTTCCCTCTTAATTCTTGGATTTCCAAGACTTTTTTAAGGTCCCTTATTTTAGCTTCTCTCTGAGGCCTCAATTCATTTTTTTCGCGAAGCGCCTGCTCTTCCTCCTTCAGGGTGGCTAGTTCTTCTGCATAGATTTTTTTAAATCGGCTACAGTCCGTAAAACTGACTTGGTATTTTTCTAGATCTTTCTTGGTATCCTGAATTCTATCCCAAACGGGCTTAAGGTAGGTTTTGGCTTTACGGTAATTTTGGAACTGCTTCTTTTTTTCCTGCATCCTTGGTACTTGTGCTTGGAGTTGCAGCGCTGCTTCCCTCAAGGCTTTTAATTGCAGGAAATATTTTCGTGTTAGGTCTAGTTTTTTAAGCCTTTCGGATCCTTGAATCACCTTTTTACCCTGTGCTAGGGCTTCTTGGGTCACTAGCTTTACTTCTGCTTCCTTTGCTTCCAGTACCTCTTTCGCAATTCCTTGCAAAGGACTGAGTTGGGTTTCCAATCTGATTTTGCCTTCTTTGGCGACTTTGAGCAAACTACCTGTAGGGCCGGATAGGTCAAAACGATCCAGACCGAATAATTGCTGCATCATTTCAGCACGATCCAAGGGTTTTTGATCAATAAAAGCCCTGAATTTACCTTGGGGGATAATGATGGTTTGCTTAAAATTCTCCTTACTCATGCCCACCAGTTCTTCGGCAGTTTTTTGGGTAGGCTCCCACTCTTGACCCACTTGTTGGTAAATGATATGGTCTCCTGATTCAATTTTTTCAGGATCTTTTTTATTTCGCTTGGCACTGTATTGGGCTTTGTAGGTAGCTTCATTGTTTTTCCCCGTACGGAAAATCAGATGAAGTACCACCTGGGGGCTTTGCAGATGAATCATACTGCCCCTCTCCCCAGACGAGGAAACGCGCTCGGGACTTCCATATAGCGCAATGAGAATGGCTTCAAGGATGCTAGATTTTCCACTTCCTACGGCACCGAAAATCCCAAAAAGACCTGCTGCTGTCAATCGCTCAAATTCTATGACTTGGCGCTCCTTGTAGGAATACAATCCTTCGATTTCCAGACGAATAGGAATCATGAGGCAGTGGATTTGCTGAGTACTTCTTTAAATAAATCCAATAGGTAGGCATTGGGTTCTTGACCTTTTTCACTTTTGTAATACATCCTAAAAAGGCTTTCCATATCTTTTTTAAGATCATCTACCCGGAGATCCATTGGTCCTTGTTCAAGGGTATGCTTAAGTTGAGGAATCAAGTTCACTATCCCATCGTGAGCTTTGAAAATCGCTCTACGCGTAGAGGCATCGATCGACTCTTCAGTCAAGTAAGTGATCTCTACAAAGCAATAGGGGTGCTGCTCTAGCCAGGCCAAGGTTTCTTCTAAGGAGCTGAATCGCACGCGATAAAGGGGCCTCCCTCGTTTTAGAGCAAAGGGTTGAAATTTTATGGGTTCCTGAGGCCTGGCATGTATCAATACCACATTTTTTTCTTGATCTGCCTCTGAAAATGAATAGGCAAGGGGGGAGCTGGAATAGACTACCGGGCAAGGTGAAGAACTAACCGTCTGGTAGCGATGTAAGTGTCCAAGCGCTACATACTGGACCTGCTGGGGCAAGTGCTGCGTAAATAAGGCCTGAGAACCCCCAATATGCAAAATGGGTCGCTCCGATTCGGGCTCGGTTAAGGGTGCAGAGGCATCCCCTTCTTGGATAAAATAAAAATGACCTAAAAAGAGATTTACCCCTTGATCATCGCAATAGGTGTCGGCCAAGTGCTGCCATTTTTTAGCCAATAAATCCCGAAAAACTGCCTCTTTATCTTCTTCTCCGAGGTTGGTTCGAAGAAGGACTTCATTGGCATAGGGAGCCAAAATGATGCGAATGGGAAAATGGTGTTGAGGTAATTTGAATTCCAAAAATCCGCTTTCGGACCTAAGTAAGGTTATGCCTGAGTCTAAGATGCCACAAGGAACGATGCTGTCGTAGCGGCTATAAAAAATAATGCCAAGCTCTCTTGCCAAAGGATCTGGAGCCTCTACAAATTGGGTGCTGTCGTGGTTTCCAGAAATAGCGATGATGGGGCGAGTCCCATTTTTGGAAAGGCGGCGTAAGGTTTTGTATAGCAACTCCACCGCTTCGTGGACGGGGTTGAAGGTATCAAAAATGTCGCCGGCCAAGAGTACTAAATCAATTTCTTCTTGATCTGCAATCGAGCAAATTTCATCCAATACCTCCTTCTGCTCTTCTAGTCTAGAAAATTCTTGAAGACGTTTGCCTAAATGCCAATCGGCGGTATGAAGGATTTTTAACATAGATAACTCAAAAAAACCAGGTCATGAACCTTTTATTTTAGGTAAGGGCCAACCTAGCTCCAAGATAGGATAAGCAGCTTCAGCTTCCAAAAGAGGGAATCAGTATTGACAGAAATTGGCACTATTCTTGAACCTAGAGAGAAAAATATAATTATTATGATTTTCAGGCACTTATTAATTTTATTTTTAGTTTTTACTTCCCTAAAGGTATCTGCTCAATCAGATTCCTTACTGATAGAAAAAGGTGTAGCAAGTTATTATGGTGGAAAATTTCATAGAAGAAAAACAGCAAATGGAGAGATTTTTCACGTGGATAGCCTAACTGCTGCGCATAAAATTTTACCTTTTGGAACGGTAGTGAAAGTTACAAATCTTAGACGAAACACTTCAGTGATTGTTAGAATAAATGATCGTTTACCTAGCAATTCAAAGCGGCAAATAGATCTTTCCCAAGGTGCCGCTGGCGTATTGGGGATGCTCCGTGATGGACTGGGCCAAGTGAGAATTGAAGCCATTGATTTGGATCAACTCGATAGATTGATTGAATATTTTGAAGGCAAACCGCATCCTAACCTCAGGCTTCGCCCTTACTATCGCATGATTTTCATCCCTGTTACTGTAGACGAATTAAGTGAATTTTTGGCTAGTCAACTTAGATCGAATTGGGTTCAGGATGCTCCCAGGGTCCTCGATAGGGTCTTCTAAGCTTGGCCGTTGCTTCTGGGTCATTGTGTATTGTTCGCGTGTTTGGATCGTAGCGCAAAGGCCTTCCTCCAAGTTCCATAGAGATATTGGCCAAAATACAAGAAGCTGTAGAAATATGTCCATCCAACACGTCAGCCACGGGTAAAGTATCCTTATCTATGGATTCCAACCAATTTTTTAAATGCAATCGCGTTGCTGGCGCTGCATTGAGTTCGATACGATCTTCAGTCACATCCTCTGGATAAGCCTCTCGTTCAAATACACAATCGAAGTGAATTTTTTCTGCTTTGCTGTCTTGGGGAAAAAAGTCGGCCTGCATGGTGCTTCCTGCTAGCATTCCCTTTTCTCCATAAATTTTAAATGCCCAAGGATATTCTGGATCGGGGGCATTGCCCCAAGTCCTATGCTGCCATACCACTTGCAGTTCGGGGAATTCAAAGATGGCCGTTTGGGTATCTGAAATATTCGATTTCCCTTCCTTTTGTACGTAAATACCTCCGGTTGAACTTACCTGTGTAGGCCATCCCAAGCCAAGCATCCAGCGGACGGTATCCAGCATGTGCACACACATGTCCCCTGTAATTCCATTGCCGTATTCCATAAAGGTTCTCCACCAGCGGGTATGGGGAAGTCCATCGTAGGGCCGGAGAGGAGCAGGACCTGTCCATAAGTCATAGTTGAAAAAATCAGGAACAGCCTCCTCGGGAGGATTTCCATTGGCACGCATGTGGAAATAACAACACACTTCTGCATGGCTGATTTTACCGAGCATTCCCATATCGATAATTTGTTTTTTTGCAGCCATCAAATGGGGAGTGCTTTTTCTCTGCGTGCCTATTTGGCATTTGACCTTGTATTTTCTCGCTGCAGCCACCAAGGCCTCTCCTTCAATCACATCTACGGAGATGGGCTTTTGAAGGTAGACGTGTGCTCCTGATTTCATTGCTTCAATGGCCTGTAAGGCATGCCAGTGGTCTGGTGAACCGATAAGCACCAAATCACAGGAATGTTTTTGAAGCAATTCCCTGTAATCCTCAAAAAGCTCAGGTACTTTCTTGGATTTTTGTCGTTGAGCAACCAAGTCTCCCGCTGCTTTTAACATGTTTTGGTCTACATCACAAAGTGCTACCACCTCCACATCAGCTACCTGTATCAATCGAAATAAATCGGATTTTCCATACCAACCTGCACCGATTAGGGCAACCTTTAAAGGGCCTTTTTTATTTTTAAAATCCATTCCCAGTAAGCCAAAGCTGGCAAGGGTCATCAGGGCGGTGGAGCCTTTGAGAAAATCTCTACGATTCAATTCGTTCATGGCCGATTAGTTTGATACGTCAGTCAATTTACAAAAAGGACCCACTTTTGCAAATGGACTTGGTACAGGCGGAAGAAAGAAGAGAAAAATTCTTTTAGCCTAGCCAACTAAAAATGGGCTAAAAATTCTTACGTATCTTGGATGGAACTTCCAAGTGGCAGGTGATTTTCTCCTTCAATCAAAAAATATACGTTTCCATTAAAAACTATTTTTATTTTCAAGGACTTAAAACGATTACTTATGAAAAAATTACTCGTTCTTATTTTTCTCCTCCCAATCTTTAGCGCTCTCGCGCAAGAAAAAGAGGTACTCACCAAATTGGATGCAAAGGCTGATTTCTATGGAGACTTGGCCCGTCAAATTTGGGCCAATCCCGAATTGGGATATTTGGAAACCAACAGTTCTCAACTCCTCCAAAAAACCCTCACTAATGCCGGATTCAAAGTGACTGCAGGGGTAGCGGGTATTCCTACTGCTTTTGTAGCAGAATACGGTTCAGGTAAACCCGTTCTTGGAATTATGGCTGAATTTGATGCCCTTCCAGGAGTATCCCAAGAGGCGGTTCCCTTTCGTAAACCGGTAGTTGCAGGGGGGGCTGGCCATGCTTGTGGACATCACCTGTTTGGGGCCGCATCGGTAGCTGCAGGCATTTCGGTGATGGATTGGATGAAGGCCAATAAGATTAAAGGTACAGTACGGGTGTACGGAACTCCAGCCGAAGAAGGGGGAGGAGGCAAGGTATACATGGCTCGCGCTGGCTTGATCCAGGATGTGGACGCCATGCTTCACTGGCATCCAGGAGCGCAAAATGCAGCTGGGGCTACATCTTCTCTAGCCAATATCTCCACCAAATTTCGATTTTATGGAGAAGCCTCCCATGCGGCGGCGGCTCCAGAGCGAGGCAAGTCTTCTTTAGATGCGGTAGAAGCCATGAATTTCATGGTCAATTTGATGCGAGAACACGTGCCTATGGAAACCCGCATGCATTACGTAATTACTAAAGGAGGAGAAGCGCCTAATGTAGTGCCTGCCTTTGCAGAATCCTACCATTACGTGCGTCACCCGGATGCCTTAGTAGTCCAACAGATTTTTGAACGTTTGGTCAAAGCAGCCGAGGGGGCAGCCTTAGGAACCCAAACTCGCATGGAATACGAGGTGATCAATGGGGTGTATAATTTACTTCCGAATGAGACCTTGGCGCGAATCATGCATAAAAATTTGGAAAAAATTGGTGGGGTTACCTACAGCGAAGAGGAGCGAAAATTTGCCGAAGAAATTATCAAGACTTATCCTGCCGGAGTGAAAGTAAGCCCTGAAGACGCTTCCAAAATTACCCCCTTTGTCGTGAGTGAAGAAGGAGGAGGGGGCTCCACGGATGTGGGAGACATCAGTTGGTTGGTACCTACTGTAGGTTTGAGTACCGCTACTTGGGTACCGGGCACCTCGGCACATACTTGGCAGGCGGTCGCTGCGGGAGGCATGAGTATTGGACAAAAAGGCATGATGGTAGCCGCTAAAACCTTGACCTTAACGGCGATGGATATATTTATTAACCCATCGGTCACATCCCAAGCTTTGCAGGAATTAAATTCCCGAAGAGGGGAAGGATTTACCTATACTTCCTTGGTCGGAAATCGACAAGCTCCTTTGGACTATAGGAAATAAGTGTGTTTGGATGATGCTATGTAAATAGTTCAATTCAATTCAAGAAGATTAGGTCACTTTTTAAAAAAAAACTAGTTTAGAAATGGGTTTGGTTTCCTTACCCTCAATCTTAAGCACCTATGCAAAGACGTACTTCTCTAAAACTCATCGGAGCTGCTGGACTTGGCATTGCTGGTCTGGCAGTAGCAGACTGGAAATGGCAGTTGGTGGATAAAATTACCCATACTGGCTTTTTCACTTTCGATCAGGAGCGCCTTATCGCTTCTATAGCGGATACCATCATTCCTCAGGGAAGTAGCAGCACTTCTCCCAGAGAAAATGCAGCTCCTATAGGGGCATTGAGTACGCAAACAGATCAATTTTTGATTAAATTTTTTGAAAAATGCCTTGAAAAAGAGGAACAAGAAATATTGATCAAAGAACTTGATGCTTTGCATCAACTGGGTTTTACTTCCGTGAGTAAAGAAGAAAGGGAAAAAACTTTACTTTCCTATAAGGATGATGCCTCAGAAGACAAGAAGAAGTTTTACGAACTCGTTAGATCCAATACCATTTTTGGTTTTACCACAGTAAAAGAAGTTATGGTGGATTATCGGGGCTATCAGGTGGCTCCAGGATTTTACAATGGCTGTGTGGAGGTGCCTGCCGAAAAGGCTTAATTAGCTATGCTACAAGATTCAAAACAAAATCGAACCTACGATGCCATTGTGATTGGCTCAGGAGCTTCTGGAGGATGGGCGGCCAAAGAGCTCACTGAAAAAGGCTTAAAAACCCTGGTATTGGAGCGCGGACGGATGGTTCGCCATATCGAAGATTATCCCACTGCCTCCAAGGCTCCTTGGGAATTTGAGTTTCGCGGCGCCGTACCGGTAGATAAGCGCTCTGGATTAGGGGCGGCTTCTTGGAAGAGAGAGGAGACCATGCATTGGGCTTTGGCAGAGGACGAGCAGCCTTACATTGAAGAAAAGCCTTTTCGCTGGTTTAGGGGATACCATGTAGGAGGAAAATCTCTCCTTTGGGCACGAGGTACTCAGCGTTGGTCAGACTTTGATTTTGAGGGTCCTGCCCGTGATGGTTATGCAGTAGATTGGCCCATACGCTACAAGGACCTAGAGCCTTGGTATACCTACGTAGAAACATTCGTTGGATTTGTAGGTAATAGAGATGGCTTGGATGTACTTCCCGACCAAGTGGTACAGCCAGGTTTTGAACTCAGTTGCGTGGAGCAGTACTACAAAGAGAAGCTCAAGGAGATGTACGGATCAGAGAGGCACCTGGTCCAGGGTCGATGCGCTCACCTCACCGATCCCCAGCAGATCCACAGAGATCAGGGAAGGTCCAAATGCCAAAATCAAAACATGTGCAATCGGGGCTGTATCTATGGGGGGTATTTTTCTGCCAATGCTTCTACCCTTCCATGGGCAGAGAAAACGGGCAACTTGACGCTTCGTCCCGATTCGGTGGTAGAATCTGTCTTGTATGACGAACAGAAAGGGAAAGCCATAGGAGTGAGAGTCATTGACCGGCTGACCAAAGAGTCGATAGAGTTTTATGCCAAAGTCATATTTCTCAATGCCTCCACCTTGAATTCCAATGCCATTTTACTCAACTCTACTTCTTCTCGTTTCCCCAATGGCCTTGGCAATGACAATGGTTTGATGGGGAAGTTTATTACTTGCCACAATTATCGAGGCAAGGGATATGCCACCTTTGAGGGATTTATGGACAAAGCCAACCTAGGTAGAAATCCAGGACATGCCTATGTGCCTCGTTTCCGCAATGTGTACAGACAAGAAACGGACTTCCTGCGCGGCTATGCGATAGGGATGTCGGCCAGTAGACAGTTGGAGAGCAACGAGGACCTGATTGGAGATGCGCTTCGAGAAAAGTTGCTACATCCAGGCTATGGGCTCTGGGGAATGGCGGCGTGGATGCAAGGAGAGATGGTGCCCGAAGAATCCAACCACCTGCGACTAAGTAAAGACGAAAAAGACAAGTACGGTATTCCCAAAATCATCCTTTCGGTAGAATGGAAAGAAAATGACGATAAAATGACTCGAGATTTTGTGGAGCAACAAAGCGAAATGTATGAACGGATGGGATTCAAAAATATCAAGGTGGAAGATACTGGAGCCCCTCCAGGTTCAGATATTCATGAAATGGGTGGGGTTCGCATGGGCAAGGATCCCAAAACTTCCTTGCTCAATTCCTTCAATCAATTGCACACCTGTACCAATGTTTTTGTGACAGATGGAGCTTGTATGACTAGCGCCAGTACTCAAAATCCAACCTTGACCTTTATGACCATTACCGCCAGAGCAGCCAATCATGCCGTGGAGGAATTGAATAAGCTTAACCTTTAATATGAAAATTTTATACGTTTTATTAAAACGTCAATGACCCAAAAACCTATGAAAAAATACATTTTACTATTCGTTTTTAGTTTGCCTTTCTTCTTCTTTACAGGAGAAGTCAGGGCCCAAAAAAAGGGAGATGCTCTCTTTCAGGCACCCTTGGGAATTGCGGCGTACACCTTTCGCAACCAGTGGAAAAATGGAGTTCCTCAAACCTTAGATATCATTCAAAACTTAGGTTTTGTGTCCTATGAAGGAGGGGTGCCTCAAGGCGTAAGTCCCGAGGAATTTGTAAGGATGTTGTCTGACAGAGGCATCGTTATGCCTTCTACAGGTACTGGATTTGAACAGTTGGAATCCAATCCTCAGGCGGTGGCAGACTACGCGAAAGCACTAGGGGTGAAGTACGTGATGTGTGCCTGGATCCCTCATGCTCGGGGGCAGTTTTCCAAGGCGGATGCGGATCGAGCGATCAAGGTCTTCAATGCTGGAGGAAAGGTCTTGAAAGAAAATGGAATCACCTTCAAATACCACGTGCATGGCTATGAATTTCAACCTTACGAAAAAGGCACCTTATTTGATTACTTGGTTGAAAATACGGATCCCAACTACGTATCCCTGCAAATGGACGTCATGTGGACCCATTTTGGGGGAGGGGATCCTGCAGGACTATTGAAAAAGTACGGCAAGCGATGGGTGTCTTTGCATCTCAAGGATTTTAGAAAGGGTGCGCCTAAGGACATGACTGGATTGACTGGACCAGAAAATGACGTGCATTTGGGTCAAGGGGAACTTGATTTCCCATCTATCTTGCGAGAAGCCAACAAAATTGGGATCACCCACATGTTTATCGAAGACGAAAGCGAACACGAGCTGGAGGCGCTACCCAAAAGCATTGCCTATTTAAAAAGTCTCAAATACTAGTCCCACCGGAACTTCAAGAAATACAGATAAAAATGGATTAAGGTGGAGAAAATTCCGCCTTTTTTCTTGGTATATCATAGAAGGGGTGTGTCAAATTTTTAAAAAGACAGAAGTAATAATTTTAAATTAACAGAACTTAACAAGATAAAATGGAGGCCTTTTCACTCCATTGATTTCTTTTGTAAACTAATAACCAACCAAACCATGAAATCTCTACTACCCTTTCTTTTCATTTTATTCTTTTTATGCTTGGGAGTTCAGTCTTCCTCTGCACAAGGAATCACCGGAAGAGCTTATTACAAGTCTTCCTCCAGTTTCTCCATTAAAATGGATTCCACCAAAATGGCTCCGGAGCAAATCGCACAGATTCAGGCTTCACTCAAAAAGCAAATGGAACAAAATTATGTGCTTTCCTTTACCCAAACCGAGTCTACTTGGAAGAAGGAAGAAAGTCTGGGAGGGGGTCCTGCCACTGCTGCTGCGGGTGGGGCTGTATTTATGGTCGCTTCCAGCGGAGAAGGTTCTTTGCTTTATAAGAATATCGCGGATCAATCTTACGTTCAAGAACAAGAAATGATGGGTAAGGAATACTTAATTCAAGATAAGTTGGAAGCACCAGAATGGGAACTATCTGAAGAAATTAAAAAAGTAGGCAACTATACTGCACAAAAGGCGAGCTTCACTCGCATTATAGATGCAAAGCGTTTCTCAACTGGAATGACGGAAATGGAAAATGTGAAGGATACCCTGCAGGTCACGGTTTGGTTTACCCCGGAAATCCCCGTTTCCCATGGGCCTGAAAACTATTTTGGCCTTCCAGGCTTGATTTTGGAAGTTCAAAATCAAGGAAGAACACTCATCTGTGAAAAAATTGAATTGAATCCTTCTGCCGAGCCTGTAGTCATCGAGCGTCCTTCTAAAGGTAAAGAAATTACTCAGGCCGAGTTTCGAGTAGTGCAGGAAGAGGGGATGAAGCAAATGATGAACCGGTACCAAGGTAAGCCAGGTAGTGGAAACAGGATGGAAATACGGATAGGGAATTAATCCCAAAATCTGAAGCCTCATTATTTTATAGAAGGTCCTCATTTTGGCCTTCTCCACCTTATTTCCTCATTTAGTTGATGTTACGATTCAAACGAATAAGTCTGCTCGCTTGCTTCTGCTTGCTTGCTGGATTTTCCATGGCCCAAACCAAGCCGTTCATCGGGCAGGTGCTGGATAGCCTCAATCGGCCCATTGCCTATGCCAATGTGGTGGCCATCAATCAAAGCACGCAGAAGATTGCGGGATTTGGTATCTCCAACAACGAGGGTAAATTTAAGGTGACCTTGCTTGAAGGACCTTCTTACCTGATTCGCATTTCTTTTGTGGGTTACCGGCAGTATGAACAAGCACTCAACTCCTGGGATTCGGATACCCCACAGTTGGTTATCCTCAAGCAAAGTGATACCCAACTTGGATTGGTGGAAGTGGTGTCCGAAATGCCTGTCACCATGAAAGGGGATACGCTTACCTACAAAACCGATGCATTTACCACGGGTACCGAGCGTAAGCTGGAGGATGTCTTGGAAAAGCTTCCGGGATTTCAAGTTTCTGAGGATGGGGCTGTTAAAGTGCAAGGGAAGAATGTAGACAAAGTGTTGGTGGACGGCAAGCCCTTTTTTGATGGAGACACCAAATTGGCCACCAAAAATCTGCCTGCCAATGCTGTGGATCGGGTACAGGTGTTGAAAAATTTCAATGAAATTGCTCCCATCCGTGGGATGGATACCAATGAGACCTTGGCGCTCAATATCCAACTGAAAGATGGAAAGAAAAATATGGTTTTTGGAGATTTGTCTGCAGGAATTGGTCCTCAGAAACGGTATTTAGCCCATGCCAATACCTTTTATTACACCCCCAAACTGAACCTCAACCTCATCGGAGGTACCAACAATGTGGGAGAACAGCCCTTTACCCTGCAGGATTATTTCCGATTTTCGGGAGGCATGGGTGGACTTGCTTCTCGTGCTGGATCCCGTGTACAGGTCAATGGGGAGGATTTGGGGATTCCATTGGCCACTCGCTCCAATGCCAACTCCCTTGAAACCAACTTGGCTGCCTTCAATTTGAACTACTCTCCCTCCTCTAAGTGGAGGCATACGGGATTTGTCATCGGGTCTACCTCAACCAATGAATTGGGCAGCAGTTCCCTACGCACGTATTTGAATTCAGGGCAAAACAACAAGGAAGAACTCCTGTCTGCCTCTTCGGTAGAAAACAAGTCTGGTTTGGCCAAGTATGCCATTACTTTCACACCCAAAGAAGAGACCTACTTAAAATATAGTTTTTTTGGAAAGCTTTCTGAGATTCAGAATGGAAACTTGCTCAATTCTAGGTTTGGAACTTTTACCCAGATCATTAACACGCGTTCCTCACGAAGTCCCTATGCCTTGCAACAAAAGTTGGAGTGGTATCGTGCGCCAAGTGAAAGACAGGTATATAGCATGGAAATAAACTGGGAGAAGAAATTTTCAAACCCTTTCTTAGACCTTAGCTCCTCGGTCAAGCCACTGGTAGGCTTGTATGCACTTCCTAATGCAGAAACTTACCGCCTCCTTCAAAACCAGGAATTGCATACGGGTACCTTGGAAGGAGTATTCAATTACTATTACATTCTCAATCCTACCAATCACCTGAATTGGTCCTTGGGGATGCAGCAACTCAACCAGGATTTTGTGAGTGGTCTGAATCAAGCGGGTTCGAGCCAGCGCTTTGATGCGTTTGTCAATGACAATGCCTTTGATTTCCGAGACATCTACCTCGGCATGAGTTGGAAAACCAAATGGAAGGATTGGATACTTAGTCCTTCGGCCAACCTTCACCGCTACCAATGGACTGATGTGCAGTTGGGAGAAAAATTGGCACAAGATCGATTGTTGCTGTTGCCCGCGATGTATGCAAAGTGGAACATTACTTCCAATCGCTCCCTGACCTACCGCTGGGGTACAGAGGCCAACTTTATGGATAGCCAAAAGCTGGCTCAAGGATTGCTCTTGCAAGATTACAATGCACTGTTTCGAGGAAATCGGGCATTGGATAATGGTATTTTCAATACCCATACACTTTCCTACACGCATTTTGACATGTTCTCCGGTTTAATGGTCTTTGGAAATGTCAACTACCAGTGGAAACGAAACGACTTGGTGACGACGACTGACTTCATCGGAATCAACCGCTTGTTTTCAGTACTTAACGTGGAGCCTGTCAACAAGACCTTAAATGGGGATGTTCGGGTGGACAAATCCTTCAATAAAATGAAGTTTGAGTTCGGTGGAAATTGGAATGCTTTCCAAACCAATTTGTTTTTGGATGACCAACTCACCCAGAATCAGCAGTTTTCCCAGACTTACGACACCAAATTGACCAGTACCTTCTTTAAGGTCTTGGAAGCCAAGATTGGCTATTCCTTCACGGCAAACCAATACGTCTCAGGAAGAATAGATAATACCTTTACCACACATAGTCCCAAATTAGAAATAGACTTGGATCTGCTGAAAGGAGTAAAGCTACTTGCAGATTATACCTATTCTGCTTACCTGAATCAGGCCATGGGTACACGAAGTGATTTCGATTTCTTGAATGCATTTTTAAGTTACCAGCGGGAAAAAAGTCCTTGGGAATTGAAATTGTCGGTATGGAATATCGCCGATACCCGAGCCATTCGGAGAGATAGTTTTAGTGAGAGTGTGGTGAGTACCTATTCCTATTTGGTACAGCCTCGCTATGCCCTGCTAACCCTCAAATACGACCTCTGATTTAAGTCCTCCCAATTTTAAGCATGAATAAAACATAAAAAAAGCTCCCAAGGTTACTTGGGAGCTTTTGCATGGGGAAACCATCTAAATTTTAGATGGTAGCGACCAGTTTCACATCCAACTTCACCTCGTCGTAGATCATTTTGTCTGCAAGGTCTTCGAAGTAGCTACCTGAGCGGTATTTGATATCAAACTTGGTGCGGTCAAAGGTAATTTTTCCGCTTGCTGTTAATTTTTTTCCAGCTACCGTAACGGTGGCCGGAAAAGAAATCTTTTGAGTAATTCCTTTGATGGTCAGGTTGCCGGTGATGGTGTAATCTTTCCGGTTACTGGTCTTTGCCTCGGTAATGGTAAAGGTGGAACTATTGAATTTTGCAACAGAGAAAAAGTCATCCGACTTCAAGTGTCCAGTCAAGTTTCCTTTGGATTTGGCATCGGTGAGATCCTCTACCGTCAGGTTTACCATATCCATCTCAAAAGAGCCTCCAGTGATTTTTCCTCCCGAATAATCCAAGTTTGCATTTTTGAGCGGAACATATCCCCAATGCGTCCCGGTCACCTTGGAGGCTTCCCAACGCACTTGACTTTCAGGGATGTTGACAGATGCTGGCGCCGAAACATGAGCTGCCATAAAAACGGTACTAAGTCCTAAGACTAGAGCAGTTAGTAATTTCATGAGAGGAATGAGTTGTTGTTGTGAATAAAAGGTTGGAATAAGTTTGTTTTCAAACTTTGAAATAAACGGGGAATTGAACAAAGAGTTTTACATGAATAGAAAAAAATATTGGTAGAATAGATTCCTTCCATAGAAATTAAAAATCATTTTGCGTTCTTTTCCTAAATTTTCAAAAAATACATCCCATGAAAAATATCATCTGGATCCTTTTCTTTTTTCCTGTGCTGGCTTTTGCGCAAGGGCATGAAGCCAAATTGAAAACGATTTACACGACCGAACTTACCGATGGACATACCTATGAAAATCTCAAAACCCTGTGTAAAGAAATAGGAAATCGACTAGCCGGGTCTCCCGGTGCTGCTGCTGCCGTAGAATGGACCAAACAAGTGATGGAGCGCTATGGCTTCGATACGGTGTACCTTCAGCCAGTCACGGTGCCGCATTGGGAGCGAGGAGGAAAGGATATAGCTAGAATTATTGACTCTAAAACCCATGGAACAGTGGACTTGTCTGCCTTGGCTTTGGGAAATACGCAAGGCACTGGGCCTGGAGGATTGCTAGGGCAGGTGATTGAGGTTAAGGGCTTGGCTGAGTTGCAGGCTTTAGGGAGTCAAGTAAAAGGGAAAATCGTGTTTTTCAATGGTCCCATGGATCCAAGTAAAATCGATGCTTTTGAGGCGTATTCAGGTGCTGTGGGCCAACGTAGTTCTGGAGCTGCTACGGCAGCAAAATGGGGAGCCATTGCGACGGTGGTGCGTTCGATGAGCAATAGGGTGGATGATTTTCCTCATACTGGAAACCAGCGCTATGCTCCAGAGTATGCTGCTATTCCCGCATTGGCCATCAGCACCCAAGATGCAAACCTTCTCAGCAAGCTACTTGCTCAGCAACCCGATCTAAGTGTTTACCTAGAGTCTCACGGAGAAATGAAAACAGAAAAATTATCTTATAATGTGATTGGGGAGCTCTGGGGATCAGAGTACCCAGAGGAAATCATCGCTGTCGGTGGCCATTTAGATTCTTGGGACGTGGGGGAAGGTGCTCACGACGATGGAGCAGGATGCATGCAGGCCATAGAAGTATTGAGGTTGTACACGCACTTGGGTTGGAAATCTAAGCGAACCCTCAGAGCAGTCATGTGGATGAATGAGGAAAACGGACTTCGTGGAGGACAGGAATATGCTCGTTTGGCCAAGGAAAATGGAGAAAAACACATTGCAGCGATTGAGTCTGATTCTGGAGGATTTTTACCCATAGGCTTTTCCTCCACGGGCACAGATGCGCAGCGTAGTAAACTTTCTTCTTGGGCTGATTTATTGCGGCCCTACCAACTGTGGAACCTGCAAAAGCCAGGTGGAGGAGCCGATATTGGCCCCCTTAGGGATCAGGGTACCTTTTTGATCGGACTATTGCCAGATTCTCAGAAGTATTTTATTTACCACCACACCGAAGCAGATGTGTTTGAAGCCGTAGACCAAAGAGAACTGGAATTGGGTGCGGCAGCTATGGCTGCTTTGGTTTACCTAATCGATCAGGAAGGGATATGATAATATCATCATTTGGAAAAGTAATAAGGGATTTCGTTTATGAAATCCCTTTTTTTGTCAGGCTTATTATTGATTTTAGTCAATAAGGAGGTTCAAAATTGTGGGTACTATTGGAAAAATAGACCCTATTTCCGATGAACACACCTAGATTTTCCAAAGCTTTACTGCTTCAGGCGTGTATGCGTAAGCAAGACCAACTCATTTCAGATTTTGAGCATGAAATTTCCCATCTCCAAGAGGCCATTACCCAGACTGAGGATACTCCTAGCCAGGAAGAAGAAAGAGCTTCTTCTCAAAACGAATTACTGGTTCGGCTGGAGCACGAAGTTCATTTTTTAAAAAATGAACGAATAATTTTGGAACTATTGGAAGTAGAAAAAATATGTGATCGTGTAGAATTGGGAGCTGTAGTGGTCACCGACCAACAGGTATTTTTTATTTCTACCTCTGTAGATGTGGTAAGTATCGAAGGATTGACATTTTTTGGGATTTCGACCAAAGCACCCATCTATGCGGTAATGAAGGATAAGCACGCTCTGGATACCTTTGACTATGCAGGTGTGAAGTACCGCATATTGGAACTATATTGAAGCGCACCCAAGCAGCTTGTCGCAAGTTCAGATGTGTTATCGAAGGGCCTTGGAAATATTTTTTCTCTTCCTATTTATTTAAAATCCTGAGCCACAAGGAAGGAAAAAAATAGGACTTCCAAGGGCCTGAATTTCCTAGAAGTAAAAAATCCTAATTACCTGATAATTGATTATCAGGTAATTAGAGAAAATCAAAATAAATTTTTGTAAGAGGGTAAAATTTTTAAAAGGTTAGGATAGAAAAAATTTATTTTTCCATTCATGTAAAAATTGGCTTTAAACCATCATAAACGAAAGATTCTTCAAAAAAAGTTAAAAGGCCCTCTTGTTTTTTGAAATTAAAATATGATATCTTTAAAACTCGATTTAATCTGGAAACCATTTAACCTTAATCAAAGTCAATTAAAAAACACATTATGAGAAAGTTAATCGCTTTGTTCATGCTTGCAGGTATCCTTTTCGTTCCTGCGTTCGCTAACGCTCAAAATGCTCCTGCAAAAGATGCAGCAGCGACAGAAGAATCTCCTACCGCTGTTGACGACGAGATCGTCGCTGAGGAGCAGAGCTTCCACCAAGTGATCAAGGAGAAATTTATTGAAGGTGATCCTTTGTACATGACTCCTGTATTGCTTTGCTTAATCATTGGCCTTGCCATCGCGTTAGAAAGAATTATTACCCTCAACCTAGCCACTACCAATACCAAAAAATTGTTGGCTAAAGTGGAAGAAGCTCTTGCCTCTGGTGGGGTTGAAGCTGCTAAAGAAGTCACTAGAGACACCAAAGGCCCAGTGGCTTCCATCTTCACTCAAGGCTTGATGCGCTATGCAGAGGGCATTGACATGGTGGAAAAATCTATCGTTTCTTACGGTTCTGTAGAAATGGGTCGTTTGGAGAAGGGATTGATTTGGATCTCCTTATTTATCGCTCTTGCTCCAATGCTTGGATTCTTCGGTACGGTAGTCGGTATGATTTTTGCCTTCGATACCATCGAAGCTGCTGGAGATATCTCTCCATCCATTGTGGCAGGGGGTATTAAAATCGCCCTTTTGACCACTGTAGCAGGTTTGATCGCTGCGATGATTCTTCAATTGTTCTATAACTACTTGGTGTCTAAAATCGACTCTTTGGTAAACGACATGGAAGACGCTTCTATTACTTTGGTGGATATTTTGGTGAAGCACAAATTGACTGGAAAGTAAATTTTTGGTTTTTCCTTTGCGCAATCCAAACCTTAACATTTAAACCACTGATACTATGGATGTTTACGATATTATGCTGTACGGTACTTACGTATTAGCAATTGTGGGCACGGTACTTTCTATTTTATTGCCATTGATTAAATCTTTGGATAATCCCAAGGGTTTGATGAAGTCTGGACTTGGAATAGTTGCACTTGCTGTACTTTTCTTCATTTGCTTTGCTCTATCTGATAGCGAAGTATTACCTAAGTTTGAAGGGGAACCTTTTAACCTAACATCAGGAATGTCTCAACTAATTGGTGGCATGTTGATTATGACATATGTTTTGTCTATTATCACTGTGCTTTCAATTATTATTACAGAACTTACTAAAGCCGCAAAATAAAATGGCAAGAAGTAAAAATAGAATGAGTAATGAGATCAATGCAGGATCAATGGCTGACATCGCCTTCCTGTTGTTGATCTTCTTCCTCGTGACCACCACCATTGCTTCGGACAAAGGGATTCTAAATTTCCTTCCACCCAAGCAAGATCCAAACGTGCCTCCACCTGACATCCAAAAGAATGAAAGAAATATCTTTAATGTCTTGATTAATGCAAACAACGATTTGCTAGTGGAGGGAGAATATAGGAGAAAAGCTGATGGTCTTGATGAGGAGTTTAAAGCTTTCATTTTGAACTTTGGTGCTCCTGATGAGGAGGCTGCTGCCTTGTTCAATTCCCTCCCAGCGGAATTAAAAGCAGAGGCTCAAAAGAGATCCAATTCCTCTGACCATCCTGGGGAAGCTGTCATTTCCATCAAGACCAATAGAGGTACCAGTTATGCCGTATTCCTTGAGGTATTCGATTTGGCCAAGAAAGCCTATTTCGATATTTATGCTAAAAGAGTTGGATTAACTGCAGACGAGTATCGTGCCTTAACTGGTGATGATGAAGCTTCAAAAGCACTTCAAGATAAAGGTAAAGAAGGGATTCCTATGGCGATCTCTATTGCAGAACCTGATAAGATAGGAGGAAATTGATATGGCAAAGTTTAAAAAAGAAAGAAAGGGCCAAGAGCAAATTAATACCTCTGCGCTTCCCGATATCATTTTCATGCTTTTGTTCTTCTTCATGGTAACTACCGTGTTGAGAGAGCAGGACATCCTAGTGGAACAAAAAATTCCTCAGTCTACTCAATTGCAGAAACTTCAAAACAAAACCTTGATTTCTTATATTTTCATAGGAAAGCCTAAGAATACAGGGTTGTATGGTTCTGAACCACGTGTTCAAGCCAATGACGTGTTGATCAGCACACCTGAAATCGTGCAATGGGTGAATCAAGAGCGTGACAAGTTGGCAGAAGCGGATAGAGGCTCCATCACCATTTCCATGAAGGTAGACAAGGATGTAAAAATGGGTCCTATCTCCGACGTGCAAACAGAACTTAGAAATGCAGATGCACGAAAAGTACTGTATGCTTCTATCGGAAAGATTTACGAAGATTAATTCTCTTTATGTGTATATTGAAAGCCATACGCTCAAGCGTATGGCTTTTTTATTGAAAAAAAATGAAACCACCCCTTTCTTCTTCCAAAAAAGTCCAAGGTGCATGGGCCATGTACGATTGGGCAAACTCTGTGTATAGTTTAGTGATCACTTCTACCATTTTCCCCGTATACTACAATGCGGTGACGATGCGTGCCGATGGGTCTGATCGTGTTTCCTTCTTCGGTTGGGAGGTGGTCAATACGGTGCTTTACTCCTATTCTATTTCTTTTTCATTTTTGATTATAGCCTTGCTGGCTCCTTTGCTGTCGGGTATAGCAGATGCCTCAGGGAATAAATTGAAGTTTATGAAATTTTTCGTTTACCTAGGATCCACCTCTTGTGCAGGGTTATATTTTTTTACGGGGGAGAATGTGGAATTCGGAATTATCTGCAGCATTTTAGCCAGCATAGGATTTTCCGGTAGCATCGTGTTTTACAATGCCTACCTTCCTGAAATTGCTAAAGTCGAAGAATTTGATTTATTGAGCGCTAAGGGCTTTGCCTTGGGCTATATCGGTAGCGTGATTCTTTTGGTATTCAATTTACTCACCATACAGAATCCAGAGTGGTTTGGGGAATACTTTCTTTATATTGAATACCCTATAAATTTACTCACCATACAGAATCCAGAGTGGTTTGGGATTCCTGAAGGCAGCTATGCTCCTCGCATTTCTTTTTTGGTCACAGGGCTCTGGTGGGTAGGATTTGCCCAAATTCCTTTTCGGGTTTTACCCAATAACCCTTACAAAAAAAGCCTTCCTTCCAAGTTTATTTTAAAGGGGTATCAGGAAATTACCCAAGTCTTCCATCAAGTCAAAAGGTCTCCCGTGACGAATCGGTTTTTGGCTGCTTTCTTTTTTTATTCTATGGGAGTGCAAACCGTCATTTACTTGGCGGCCTCTTTTGGAGACAAGGAGCTGGGAATGCCAGGCGACAAGCTAATTCTTACGGTTATGATCATTCAATTTGTGGCTATAGGGGGAAGCTATCTGTTTGCCTTTATCTCCCGTAGACTCGGCAATAAGACCAGCTTGATCAGCATGGTGTTTATTTGGATTGGCATCTGTGTAGCCGCCTACTTCGTCGTTTCCATCAATCAGTTTTATGCCTTGGCCTTTGTGGTGGGGATGGTGATGGGAGGAATCCAATCCCTCTCTCGCTCTACGTTTGCCAAGTTGATTCCTGCACAAACCACAGACCATGCTTCCTTTTTCAGTTTTTTTGACATTACCGAAAGAATTGCCGTGGTTCTCGGTACCTTCTCCTATGGGATTATCGAGCATTTCACTGGAAGTATGCGAAACTCCGCCCTATTCTTAGGGGTGTTCTTTGTACTTGGAATCATTTTTCTAAGTCGTCTCTCCCTTCCAAAGCAAGAACTTAAATCTACCTCTTCGCTCGCCTAGCCCATGCTCAAAATCCTTCCCGGTTCGGATGGTGCTGCTTTAGATCGTCTCCACATGGAGAAGGAAGGAATATCTCCCCTTGAATTTATGGAAAGGGTAGCCCAACAGGTAGTGGACTGGTTTATGCGTAGTGCGTATTCCAAAGAGGAGAGGATAGCTGTATGCTGTGGTGCGGGCAATAATGGAGGAGATGGATTTGCTATCGCTAGATTGCTTCACCAAAAAGGGTACCGCGTAGCGGTGATTCCTTGCTTTTCTCCAGGAACACGTTTGAGCGCAGATGCTGAAGCCAATTTCCGAGCTTTGCCTGTGCAGATCCCTCAATGGTCTTGGGATTCCATATCCCCCGACAGCAGCCAGGTATGGATAGATGCCTTCCTAGGGGTGGGGTGGAAAGGCCCGCTCCGTGAAGAGGCCAAGCAAATTATTGGAAAAATTAATGCCTGCGCTGGCATAAAAATCGCCATTGACCTGCCTAGCGGTTTACCCACGGATACGTCCATCACCGAAAATTCAGTGAAAGCCGAGGTGACCCTTACCTTTGGATTTCCCAAGCGCTCCCTACTTTTTCCAGAGCATGCGCAGTTTACGGGAGAACTGGTCCTACTGGACATAGGAATAGACGAGGCAACGCTCGATGCTTTTGCTTCGACTACCTACTATTTACAAGCCAAGGATATACTTGCTCACCATCGAATTTTTGACCGATTTTCACACAAGCGTAACCGAGGAAAAGTATTGCTCCTGGCTGGCAGTAAAGGAAAAGTAGGTGCAGCTATCCTTTCTTCAAAAAGCGCCTTGCGTACTGGTTCTGGCTTGGTCACTTGCTGCCTACCCGAAGAGGAGCGCTGGGCTATACAAGCAGCTGTCCCAGAGGTCATGTGTACCTTTGGGGAGGATCAACCCTGGTCTACCTACGATGCCATTGGCCTAGGCCCTGGTATGCAGGTGGAGCGGTGTAAGCTCCTCGAGCAAGTCTTTTCCAGCTTTTCCAAGCCCTTGGTGCTCGATGCAGATGCCTTGACTTACCTTGCACTGCATAAAGAACTTTGGGCCCTCATACCCAAGGGAAGCATCCTAACCCCTCACTTGGGGGAATTTGAACGGCTTTTTGGACCTTGTGACAGCCATGCAGAGCGCATGGCTAAAGCCAGTACCTTTTGTCAAAACTACGGAGTAAACTTGCTTATTAAAGGGGCACATTCCCTGTGCTGCTTTGCTGATGGAAGACAGGTTTTTAATAGTTCAGGAAGTAAGTATATGGCTACCGCAGGTTGTGGAGATGTGTTGACAGGTATGCTTACCTCCTATCTTGGGCAGGGCTATACTCCTGAGGATGCCTTGCTTTGCGGTGTGTTTCACCATGGCTGGGCTGGGGAGCTTGCTGGAGAAAACTACCTTCGGGGCTTGATGGCTCATGATTTAATCGAATCCATTCCAGAAACCTATCGCCGCATTGGTTTGAAGTAGGTTCAGTCCCATTTATTTCTACCTTATTTCCATTTTATTTCCATTCTATTTCCACTTTATTTCCATTCTATTTCTACCCTATTTTTAGTTTTAAATTTTCCATGAAGCAAGAAAAAGCCTTACTCTGGACTTTGGCCGCCATCAACTTTATACACATTGTGGATTTTATGATCCTGATGCCTCTGGGTCCGCAATTGATGCGCTTGTTTGATATCAGCCCCAGTCAGTTCGGGTTTTTGGTGTCCTCCTATACCTTTAGCGCTGGAGTATCTAGCTTTTTTGGAGCCTTTGTGTTGGATAGGTTTGACCGCAAGAAGATATTACTTTGGGTCTATGTGGGTTTTACCCTAGGAACCCTAGGCTGTGCCCTTTCCCCCAATTATGCCGTATTGCTCTTGGCAAGAGTGGTGTCCGGGATTTTTGGAGGGCTTACTTCTGCTTTGATCTTAGCAATTATTGGTGATGTGGTGCCCCACGAGCGTAGAGGAAGTGCCATGGGATTGGTGATGTCTGCCTTTTCCTTTGCTTCGGTGATGGGGGTCCCTTTGGGACTTTTCTTAGCAAGCTTATCCAATTGGCATTTGCCTTTTTATATCTTATCGATCTTGTCTGTGCTCAGTTTGGGAATGATTGTAAAAAGTATTCCCTCTATCAAAGGACACCTCCGTGTAGCGCAGGCTCGCCCTCATCCGTTTGCGGTCATTTCCAAGGTCACAAGCAATGCCAATCAAATGCGGGCCATCACGCTTTCCATCATGATGATGCTGGGACAGTTTATGATCATTCCCTTTTTGAGTCCCTATAATGTGGCCAATGTGGGGTTTTCGGAGATGCAGCTTACCTATGTCTATATTACGGGGGGTGCTTGCACCATCTTCACTTCCCCATGGGTAGGCAAATTGGCAGATAGAAAGGGCAAATTGAAGATTTTTACCATTTTCATGCTCTTAAATTTGATTCCCATAGCCATCATCACCCATTTGGGGGTCACCCCCATAGGCTTGGTATTGCTGGTGACCACGCTGTTTTTTGTTACCTCTAACGGGCGGTATGTACCCGCAGCAGCCATGATTACGGGTACCGCACAACCAGAAAATCGCGGGAGCTTTCTCAGTTTCAATTCTTCAGTACAGCAATTAGCCTCAGGGGTAGCTTCCTTGATTGCAGGGATGATGATTGGAGAAAATGAACTGGGCCAATTGACTAATTTCAATTACGTAGGGTATTTGGCCATAGCTTTCAGCCTGATCTGCATCCCCTTGGCCAGAAGGATACAGGTGGTCAGTTGAGCACAAAAAAAGACCCTAGTCACTTGGCCTAGGGTCTTGAAGTAGCTATTAGGATTTAAAATTCCGCATTTCCTGGTGTTCTAGGAAAAGCAATTACATCTCGGATATTGCCCATGCCAGTTACAAACTGCACCATGCGCTCAAATCCCAATCCAAATCCTGCATGAGGGGTAGCTCCAAATCTTCGGGTATCCAAATACCACCACAATTCTTTCTCGGGGACATGCATTTCTTTCATGCGCTGGGTGATCTTATCCAGCCTTTCTTCTCGCTGGGAGCCCCCTATGATTTCACCTATTCCTGGAAATAGGATGTCCATCGCTGCGACAGTTTTTCCGTCCTCGTTTTGACGCATGTAAAAGGCCTTGATGTCCTTGGGGTAGTCGGTAAGGATCACTGGCTTCTTGAAGTGCTTCTCTACCAGGTAGCGCTCGTGCTCGGATTGCAAGTCGGTGCCCCAAGATTCAATCAAGTAGCTAAACTTCTTCTTTTTGTTGTGGTTGGAGTTGCGAAGGATGTCTATGGCCTCGGTGTAGGTCAGGCGAACAAAATCGTTGTTGACCACAAAGTGCAATTTATCAAGTAGTCCCAATTCAGCTCGTTGCTCCGCAGGCTTCGTTTGTTCCTCCTCTGCGGCACGTTGATCAAGGAAGGCAAGGTCTTCGGCGCAGTGCTCCAAGGCATAGCTGATGATGTACTTGAGGAAGTCTTCTGCAAGGGTTTGATTGTCTTCTGCATCGTAGAAGGCCATTTCGGGTTCAATCATCCAAAATTCCGCCAAATGCCGGGTAGTGTTTGAATTTTCTGCTCTGAAGGTAGGGCCAAAGGTATAGATTTCAGATAAGGCCATGGCAGCAAGTTCGCCTTCCAGTTGACCCGACACGGTAAGGTTTGTTTCCCTTTCAAAAAAGTCTTGGCTGTAATCGATACTTCCATCTTCCTTTTTTGGGGGTCGATTAAGGTCTAGGGTGGTTACTTTGAAGGTTTCTCCCGCTCCTTCGGCATCTGAAGCAGTAATGATGGGGGTATGGATGTAGAAAAATCCTTTGGTATGGAAATAGGTATGTACGGCATAGGCGAGGGTATGTCGTACTCGAAATACTGCTCCAAAGGTATTGGTTCGCATGCGCAGGTGGGCTATTTCCCTTAGAAATTCCAAGGAGTGCTTTTTAGGTTGTAGCGGATATTTTTCTGGATCGGCATCGCCTAGTACCTCTATGGATCGGGCATGAAGTTCCGACTGCTGTCCTGAACCTTGAGATGCCACTACCGTCCCCTGGATTTTCAGGCAGGCTCCTGTGCTACATCTTTTGAGCGTTTCTTCAGCAATTACCTCAGGGTCTGCGACTACCTGGTAGTTGGTCAGGATGGATCCATCGTTGAGGGCAATAAAGGATACATTTTTGTTGCTCCGTTTGGTGCGTACCCAGCCCATCAGGGTGATTTCTTGTCCGATAAGGTCCTGCTGGAGGACGTTTTTGATTTTTACCCGATTGTTGAATGCCATGCGTGAAGGAGTTAAGGAAATAGAATATTTCCTATAGAAATTAGTTGGAATGCAAAAAAACGATTAAATCACCTTTTTATCAAAAAATTGCCGCTTTTTCCTAAATTTGGCTAGGAAGCTTTCTCAATGAATTTGCTTTTTTTAAGTCAATTAAATGATTTCATTCATTTCAATGCAAAAGTTAACCCTTTCTCAGACCCTTTCTCAAAAACTTTCTCCCCAGCAGATACAGTTTATCAAGTTGCTGCAAGTGCCCACGGCTGAATTGGATGCTAGGATAGAGGAGGAGTTGGAAATTAATCCTGCGCTGGAAGAGGGAAAGGAAGAAGCTCCCGAAACCAGCACCGAAGAGGACTACGAGGATCCCTATGCAGAGGAGTATGGAGACGACAATGCGGAGGTCAATCTGGACGATTACCTGGATGATGAATATGGGGGCTATAAAATGCAGGGTGATGGCAATTACTCTCCCGATGAGGAAGATCATGAATTTCCCATTTCTTTTCAGACTTCCCTGCATGAGCAATTGATTACCCAATTGAATTTTTTGAAGCTGGACGAGAGACAAAAGCTCATTGGGCTGCAACTCATCGGCAGCATTGAAAACGATGGATACATACGAAGGGAATTGACCTCCATCATCAATGACCTGGTATTTTCACAAAACATTGAAACCGACATCGATGAGATGGAGGAAATCTTGCGCAAGGTGCAAACCTTTGATCCCGCAGGCATTGCAGCGCGTACCCTTCAGGAATGTTTGATTATCCAATTGGAGCGCAAGGAGCATCCCGATGACCCAAGCGTGTTGCATGCCCTTGCGATAGTACAGGATTGTTTTGAAGAATTTACCAAAAAGCACTACCCCAAGATCCAAAAGCGACTTCACCTTAATGAAGATGAAATCAAGGATGCCGTGCAACTGATCACCCGCCTCAATCCCAAACCGGGAGGAGTTGCCGACGGAATGGTCCGTACCCAATATGTGATTCCTGATTTTATTTTGAATTCCAACGGAGGGAAATTTGAAATCAGTCTCAATTCCAAAAATGCACCCGAATTGCGCATTTCTCGTTCCTATGCAGAGCTTTTTGATACCTACGACAAGAGCGACAAAAAGGACAAAAAGCTGAAAGAAACGGTGTCCTTTGTGAAGCAAAAATTGGATTCAGCCAAATGGTTTATCGATGCGATCAAGCAAAGGCAAAACACCTTATTGAAGACCATGGAGGCAATATTGGAATACCAACACCCTTTCTTTATCGATGGAGACGAGGCGGCCCTTCGCCCCATGATTTTAAAGGATATTGCCGAAAAAATTGACATGGACATTTCCACGGTCTCCAGAGTAGCCAACAGCAAATCCATCCAAACCGAATTTGGAGTATTTCCTTTAAAGTATTTTTTCTCCGAAGGCATTGCGACTGAGAGCGGGGAGGACGTGAGCAATAGGGAGGTGAAATCTGTATTGCAAGGTATGGTGGACGGAGAAGATAAAAAAAGACCTCTTTCCGACGATAAATTGGTAAAGATGCTCAACAAAAAAGGGTATACCATTGCTCGTCGTACGGTAGCCAAGTACCGAGAGCAGCTGCAAATTCCCGTAGCTAGACTTAGAAAAAAACTGTAGTGTTACGTCCCCTTGCCCTAGCGCTAACCGTGCTTTTCCAGCCCCTGGTGATGCCCACCTTAGTCTTTGGGACCTTGCTTTTTGCTGTTCCCCAGGCCACCACGCTTCCTGAGGAATTTAAATCACGTTTGTTTTATGTCATCGTGCTTTCTACCTGGCTGCTACCCATGGCGCTCATGCTAGGCTTACGCTGGGGGGGATGGATCAAAAGCTTGCATTTTGAAGAATTGGCTGAACGCAGGATGCCCTTTGTTCTGTTGACCTTGGTGTACGTGTTGACCACTGCATTCTTTTATCAAAAAACAGAGTTGGATCCCATTCTTTGGCAAGGAATGGCTGTGATGACAGGCACGGTAGTCCTATTGACTGGGATTACTTTGGTTTGGAAAATGTCTGCCCACCTGACCGGATTGGGAGGATTACTGGGCGTGGTTGGGGTCTTGAGTACCTTATTTCCTGCATTTACCTCCGTCTACCTTCTTTTGGGGGCCCTGCTATTGACCGGGGGGGTAGCCTCCGCCAGGTTGTACCTGCATGCCCATCGCCCGGTAGAGATATATGCTGGTCTAGCGATGGGATTTGTTTGTTGCTGGCTAGGGTTTCAATGGATTTATTCTTGAGGGCATAGGTGCCGAGAGTTCCATTTTCTAGGAAAAGAGACAAAAAAAATACACCTCCATAGAAAAATGAAGGTGTATTGCAATCAATAATGTTTTAGGGTATTAGAACAAGCCTATGGCAAGCCCAAAATTGACTTGGGTGGCCTCGGTGGCGAAAGGTCCTCGGTTGGCTTTCCACATGGGATTGAGGTAGTAGGTAGTCCATACGTAAAATCCTGGGCTGCCAGCTTTCAGGTTGATGCCGTATCGCACTTTTTCCAATCCGTAGTTTTCGGCCTGTTTGATTTTTACATTTCCCGTTGAAGGGGAATCGTAGGAGATTTTGGTATGGGCTCCGTAGAGGAATCCGACTTTGGCGCCTAAGCTTACGCGAAAACTTTTGCTATAGTCTTGTTTGTTGAAGTGGTATTGAAGGTCTAGGGGCACCTCTACGTAATTTACCGCGAAGCTATTTGTATTGATGGTGATGGACGTGCCATAGACGCTTTTTAGTTCCTTCAAGGTGGAGGAGTTGGCTCCTAGGGTACTATTTCTGAAGAGGTTTTTATCTCCGTCAAAAGAAAATTTATTGGCAGAAAGACCTATTCCTGGGCTGAAAACAAAGCCCGACTCTTCGCCCAAAATAGGGATGGGAGCCTGGTAGTAGGCATTGAAACTTCGAGAGCCAAAGAATTTCAGTTGTAGGTCTGCCGGTCTATTGGTGAACTGGTTCCATCCAAATTCCACAGTCAAGTCATTGGGGATATTGGGTCTACCTCCTATGGGTGTTTTTGGCTTAGGCGAGTCATCTTGGGCTTGGGCTCCCCAGGTAAGTGCTAGAAAAATAAGAGCGAGTAAATTTTTCATTAGATGAAGCTTCTTGTCGAATGAGCTGTGGGCAAAAATATAAAATCCCCAAGGATTTATCCGCTTCTCCCTCTTAATTATTATTAAGGTAGGGTAGCTGCGCCAGGGGAAAATGGAATTCTTGGGAGGGGATGGTTGTTAGGAAAAATTTAATGTTAATTTTGCCTCAAGATATGGCTTCGTAGCTCAACTGAATAGAGCACCTGATTACGGCTCAGGAGGTTTCAAGTTTGAATCTTGACGAGGTCACTAGCCCTAGCTTTTAAGAAGTTAGGGCTTTTTTTGTGCATTTTTTAATGAATGAGAGAAGTATAAAAAAAGCAGCCCGAAGGCTGCTTTTTACATTTAATGTCCTGCTCCTGCCGCAGGCTTGACTCCCCGCTGCCAGAAGAAGAAGATGATAAAGAGGACGATTAAGATGCCTGGGAAAAGAATCATTTTTTGAAGGGTAGCCTGGCCAGCAGCTAAATCCAAAGAAGATCCTGTGTATCCAGCTTTTGTAGCCACTTCCTTGGCTCCATCTATCCAGCTCCCAATGATGGGTTGGAAGATGGCGGTAGAGAACATACCCACCCCACCGATGATAGACATGCCAAGAGCCCCCGACAAGGGTACACGCTGAGCCACGGCCCCTACCATTACTGGCCAGAAGTAGCAAACCCCAATGGCAAAGAAAAGGGCAGCTACGTAGGCCATATTGCCGGTAACCGTGCTAAACAAAAATACTCCTATGGAAGCAAAAATGGCTCCACCCAGTAAGACCCCAGTTTGTCCAAGGGCTTTTACCACCGGACCAGCAAAGAACCTACCTATTGCCATCACGCCAGTGGTCAAAGCCAAGATCAGCATACCCGAAGCTCCACTGGAGCTCAATACGATATTGGCCCATTGCTGAGGACCAAATTCGGAAATGGCCGTCAAGGCCATGGCAAAGAAAAGGAAAATAAACACGGGGCTAAACATGGCCTTGATGTTAGAGCCTACTGAAGTCACTCCTTCTACCGAAGGCTTAGGAAAGGTTTTGCCAAAGAACAAGATGGCATAGGCAAGGGTAGGAATCATCATAACCCAAACCTGAGCTTGCCATGTAAAGCTCCCTGTCTCACCAATGATGTTTAGATTGGTTAAAAAAGAAATCTGATCTTTAGTTACGTAAGTAAACCAGGAAAAATCTGTCATAAACTTAGACACCAAACTTCCTAAAACGATCCCTCCTGGGAACCACATGTGGAATCGATTGAGCATTTTATTCAGCGTAGTACCCGAATACATGTCTGCAATCATGGGATTACAGGCGGCTTCCGTACAGCCATTGCCGAATCCTATCATGAGGGTTGAGATCAAGAGGGTAGTATATCCATCGGCATAAATGGTGGTCAGAATTCCTACGGTGTGGGTAAGGAAGGCGATGCGCATGATATTGGCAGGTCCGACGATGTGGTAAAATAATCCTCCCAAAATCATAGAAATGGGGAATCCTAAAAACCACATGGAATTGATAAAGCCAAGTTCCTCTGCAGAAAGGTTAAAAGAAACTCCAAGCTGTGGCAGAATGCCAGCTCGAATGGAAAAGGAAAAGGCGGTGGTGATGAGCGCCAAACAGCTTGCGTTGAATAAGGCGCTTCGGTTGATAGTTTGCGTCATAAGGTAGTGCTTTAGGTTTTTGGGTTAGGTCAAGATGACGTGTTACACCAGACAAAGTAGGGAAAAAATTAGAATTCGACCTCCTTATTCCTAAAAAAATTAACCCGCTTAGCCTAAAAAAATACTTTTAGCACCTAAGTAATGCGATGGATTTTCGTTTCTATCGCACAAAAACCCAGTCCTTTGGGCTACTCTGACTTTCTGCAAATTCGTACCGCTCCCTTTGAAATCCTTTGAGCTCCTCAGGGGAAGTAATTCTATTTTTTATGGCGTAATCACTCATCAAGCCTCGGGCTTGCTTGGCAAAAAGT
>Ga0194133_10001926_pt1 | contig 33907 bp, 32 predicted proteins | sample TA2KigOf40mmetaG_FD_155448 | JGI IMG/M metagenome (GOLD analysis project Ga0194133, IMG submission 155448) | Freshwater microbial communities from Lake Tanganyika, Tanzania - TA2015055 Kigoma Offshore 40m | ecosystem: Environmental > Aquatic > Freshwater > Lake | place: Tanzania: Lake...
AAGAAAGTGTAAACAAATGTTTCTCTAAAATTAATTCTTTTTTTTATTTTTAAATTTTTATAATAAACTTTTATATTATTAATTAGGCTTAAAAGATTATCTTTTAAATCACTATCGCAATTATTGATGTATATTTTTTTAGTTTTTTTAATTTTAGCTAAATCTTTTAAAGCTAAAATTTTAAGTAAACTATTAATTTCAAAATTTTTATAAATACTACTCTCTTCAAACAAACTCATGTCCCAAAGTGAAAAATTTTTACTTATCAAAAAGTGATTTCTCATACTTTTTCCAAGTATTTTAAAATTTTTTATTGTATTTATAAGTTCAAAGTATTTTTTTTTTAATTTTATTTCATTTTTTTCTATATATGTAATCAAGGAAATATCTTCAGACAAAGAAGATCTATTCCAATTTAAATAAATTATTTTATTGTTATTTTTTTTTTCTTTGATTAGATTTTTATAATTATTATGCAGTACAAAATTATTCATTATTGAATTTTTTCAATTGAATATTTTAAAAAAAATTTTTAAATGTTTAATATTATTAATTTTTTTTAAATCACAACAGTAGTTTCTGTAGAAATAAAGTTATTTTTACAAAAATTAAGATTAAATAAATAGCTTTTTTGTTAATATGTTACATAACCTTGCACTATAATTCAAATCATCATGGTATAGTATATTTTGTCTTTTTTTATCAATTTTTTCAATTTTAATTTCTTTTTTTAAAAAAATGTCGAAAAAATTTTTTTCTAGTTCGTTTAAATTTTTGCAAAATTCTATATTAACTAGCTTCTCAATTCCTCTAAAATGCAAATATGAATTGTATACAGTTTTCATATTTGAGAAATTTACTTCATCATCATATACTAAAGCTAAATAATTTTTACCAAAAATCGTACTTTCAATCATCATCGTTTGGGGGCCACCAAGAACAAACCGAGAGTTACTTATTAGGGAAGGATAATAATTTAAGTCTGGTTGGTTATGAGTTTTACCTTCTAATATATTTAATATTTGCGGATCATATAAAATATTATTATAATTTATTATTTTTGTTTTATGACCCTGTCTCCATGGATGTGGTCTATAAATAATTTTGAAATTACCTAGATTGGTAGCCCTATTTATGATCTCATCTAATTTTAAAAGCGTTGTATGTTCATCCCAATGCCAAGATGTTCCTAAAAAAAGTGCATAATCAAAATTGAAATGACTTTTGATTTTTTTTTTTCTTAAATCAAAATATTTTTGATATCTTGCTGTACCTATTTTAAAACATTTATCAGGATTAATATCCTGTATTTTAACAGCATGATCTTTTGTTTGCTCTCCCCATACACCAATATAATCAGGTTTTCTCCACATTATAGATTTGGTTGATAAATTATCCCAATTATCTATTAGACAAAAAGTCATAATTTTATTTATTCTAGCTATTTTAATTATATCCATAACTACTGTATGGTATCCGGAGGTTGGTATTAAAATTAAATTAAAATTATTATTTTTAATAACGTGGTCTAAATTTTCGTCTACTGGAAAAAGATCAAATACTTTATTAGATAAATATTTTGATCTTAAAATTAGACTTAAAGGATATCTAATACTTAAAATTCTAAATGATCTATACAATCTTAATAAAATTCTAAATATAATTTTATAATATGGTTTTCGTAAAATATTTCGAAAGTTTAAATTAAATCTCATAATAAAACGAAAGGCAAAGCTTGATGATTTTTTTTTATTAGCTATTAAAAGAGCATCGTATAAAATTTTGTGAAGAAATAAAAATTTTTTTTTTAAAGTGATAGACTTAATATAGTTTTTTTTTGACTCTATATTTTGTTTAAAGAATTTTACATCATCAGTTATCAAATAATATGTATCAAAATTTTTTTCAACTTCCGAAAAGCTATCATTCGTTAAATAATTTCTTACATATAAATCATTATATAAAACGATAAGAATCTTTTTCATTTTTTTATAATTAATTTAATATTACAAAAACTTAACTTGTTTTTTTTTGGTACTGGGCAAACCTTCGCCACTTTTTATTCCATATTTTTTTTCAACTCTTACTCTATCATTGAAATGAGGGCTCGAAGCTTCGATTATTGTACAATTTGTTAATGCTTCTTCCTGATGAACCGCACCTGGAGGAAAATGAAAAGTTTGTCCTTTTTTTAAAATTTTCGATCTCAGTTGACCATTACCTTTATCAAATCTGACCTTTAGTCTACCTGATATAATTATTCCACACTCATTTTTTTTATGGTGATATTGCAAACCTCCCTTAAATCCTTTTTTAATAAATAATTTTTTTAATGATAAAACTTTTGGTATAAGGACTAGCAAATCCTCTTTCCCCCAAATCCTTTTGCCTACAGTTTTAGTTTTAGGAAATTTTACAAAAATTGTTTTTTTTTTCATTTAAATAAAAAGTGTTTTTTTTCCTTTAAATAAAGTAAATTGTAGTTTTATTTGTTATTAGTATTTTATTCTATATCTTTTAAAGAAAAAAAATCATCTTTTCTTAATTTTTTTTTTAATTTTTTTCCTAAAAGAAGTTTATCCTCATAAGGTTTCATACCACCACTTGGTGATTTATAATCGATGTGCGACTCGCAAATAATTGTGCCAATTTCCATATCCTCTTTAGCGGTGATAGATTTTGCCATTTTGAATATCGGATCTTTTTCACAATCTAACATTTTTTTTTCGCTATTACCAAGCATAACCGGAATCCTTCCAAGGTTTCTTATTAATTTAGATAAACCCTGAGGTTCTAATGAAAAAGCTTGGTCTGTTCCTTTCCAAGCTCTGTTAAGTGTAAAGTGTTTTTCAAAAATTCTTGCACCTAACATATAAGCAATTGATACTGCATCAATACCATTTTCATGATCCGATAAACCAATTATGTTTTTAGGAAATCTCGCTTTTAAAGTTTTAATGCAATTAAGATTCATATCTTCAATATTTGTTGGATAAGAAGCTGTACAATGCATAATTGCAAGATCAGTGTTAATTTGAGTTATATTTTCATAAGCTCTTTCGATATCCTCCATAGTTCCACCACCTGTACTAAGTATCAAAGGCTTTTTAGTTTTGGAAATTTTTTTTTGCAAAGGAGTATTTGTTAGATCAGCTGAGGCAATTTTATAACAAGGGACGCCAATTTTTTCTAAAAAGTCTACGCTTTCAAAATCAAAAGGTGTAGCAAAAAATATTATATTCCTATCTTCAGAATATTGCTTCAGATCTTTGTATTGATACTCATCAAACTCTAAAAAATCACGATGCTCACCGTATGTTTTTCCATAACTGTTTTCACTATTGTAAATAGTATTGTACATTTCATCTGTATAAAGTTTTTTATTTGTTCTTTTTTGGAATTTTACTGCTTTAGCTCCACATTTTTTTGCGACATCTATCAATCTTATTGCGGTTTCTAAAGAACCTTGATGATTATGACCAATTTCTGCAATCACAAATGGGAAATCATTAAATAGCATAATTTGATTAAAAGAGACTAAATATAAGATTTTTTTATTATGAACAATACAATTGTGTAAATATAAATTTTATTTTCTTATTAATTTACCATCTTTAATTTCAACAATACGATCGGCATATTTTAAATTTTCTTTGTTATGTGAAATAAAAATTATTGTAATTTTTTTCAAATTATTAATTAATGAAATAATTTGGTTTTGATTTTTTTCGTCTAAAAAATTTATTTCGTCTAGAATTAAAATTTCAGAATTTTTATATAAGGCTCTAGCTATAGCAATTCTTTGTTTTTGTCCTCCAGAAATATTTGATCCACTTTCTCCTATTGTCTTATTTTTAAAATTAAAATATAGATCTTCTAAAGAGCATTGTCTCAGCACGCTTTCAAAATAATCGCGGTTGATATTAACAGAGTTAAATTTGTCAGTTAGGCATATATTATTTTGTATAGTGTCGTTGTATAAGTAAGGCGCTTGGGGAACAAATCCGATTTTTTTTTTCCAAGAATTTAAATTGGTATTTATGTTTACATTATCACAATAAACCCCTCCATATTGGGGTTCTATTATGCCCGCAAGCAAATCTACAAAGGTGCTCTTACCGCTACCAGATGATCCAATAATACCGAGATATTCATTTTTATGAATAACGAAATCTTCTATTGTTAAACAAAAACTTTTATTTAAATTATAAAAAAATTTCAAATTTTTAAAAACTATTTTTTTTTTAAAAATAATATTTGAGGCTTTAACAAAATAATTATTTTGGTTTTTATTTTTATTTTGTTTTATATTTTGAAGCTCATTAAATATTTTTTCTATTGGTAGTTTGCTAAATTTATAGGACTGGTAGTACTCTGAAACTTTATTCAAAATTGGAATAATTCTAAGAATACAAATAAAATAAAAACCGATCTGTATTAATAATTCTTTACTATTCAATCCTGATTTAAGTGCAAAAACTATAACTATTGAAAAAAAAATGACAATAATTAACTCAATAAAATAAATGGGAACTTGTCTTAATAATATGTATTTTACTTTTGACCAACCATCAACATCTTTATGGTGTATAATTTTTTGAATAAAAAAATCTTTCAAATCAAATAATTTTATTTCTCTTAAAGAGTTAAAAGACTCAAAAACAGAAGATATTAATTTTTGATTATGTTTTGATCTTTTTTTTCCAAGTTCATCGAGTTTGTTTCTAAATGAGAAAATATAAAATAGATAAATAAAAAAAAATATTAAAAATGAAGAGATTGATACTTTTGGATTAAAAATAACCATTAAACTCAGAATGCCCAAACTTAGAAATAAATCGCTTACGAGTCTAAGAAGTATTGAAAAGTTTGAAACAACAATGCCAACTTCTGTAAAAATATCTTTAAACATTTTCGTGGGTGTACTTTGATTAGATGTGTTAAAAGGTTGGTTTATGTATTTGCTAATCAGGTTTCTACTCAGATTTAACCTAACATTATGTTGATATTTTTGTATAATAAAAAAATAAAATATTTGAAAAAAAAATCGAAAGATAAAAATAATGACAACTATTCCTATTAAAAAAATAGATAAATTTTTTGACGAAATAAAATTGAAATGTGTAAAATATTCAATTAACTTGTAAAATCTATAATTATCTGGGTCAATTAATATCTGAATTAATGGTATAAAAATCCCTATACTTAAAAGTTCAATAAGACTATTTATAAAAATTAAAATAGAAACGTAAATAATTTTTTTTTGGTCTTTTTTATCAATACAGAAAATAATTTTTTTAAAAAAATTTATCATATTTTAATAATTAATAATAATATACTTATAAGTTTAAATTTAACTACATTCTAAAATTATTTTCTTTAACTGACTATTTCCTGAATCAAAATATACTTTTTCATCATTTTTATTTGTTAAACGATGTGTATTGCGCCATGCATATTTGGTACTAAAATCTAAAAAATTTAATATCCTTGAAAAATTATTATAATCATTCTCTTCGGTATAAATTTTTGTTAAATATTTTTTTTTTTTGAACATTGTATGATAGATTTTATTTTGAATTAAATAGTTAAAAAAACCAGTCCTGTTTCCCCTACTTAAATTTTCAAGTAATAAACTAGATGTTAATCCGAAAACAATTTTAAAAGTATCTAGCATTTCATAATTAGAATATTCGTCCATTTTATATAAAATCTCTATTTTCTGATTCAATTTTTTGGATATTTTCTTAAAAAAATTTTTTTCATATTGATAGCTATCACTATTGTGTTCGTTGTATGGCATAATATAAAGTTTTTTATTTTCATAATGGTTTGAAAAGTATTCAATAAGTCTCGTGGTCTCCATTTCAAATATTTCAGATATTTTCTTTGATTTGTTTTCATCAAATCTCTGGTCACCATAATTGGATATTTGCGATACTAAGGCATATCCTCTTTTTTTTTGGTTTTTTATTTGAAAATTGTTATTAATTATTGATCCATGAACAATAAATTTAGTATCGATATACTTTGCAAGTTCTTTTTTTATATATTTATTCCATAAAAAAAAATAATCTATTTTTAATTTATTTCTAATTTGAGTTTTAATTGCACTAATAAATAAACTAGTTTTAGTTAGTTTTTCTCCTTGAATAATAATAATTTTTTTTTCTGGAAAGATTTTTTTTAACTTCCAATAAAAAGAATTAGAACTAACAATTGAAAATATAATATTTGGTTTTGCTTCTTTAATGCATTCAATGATGTAATTATTCATAAATTGTTTAAACTTAAATTGAAAAATAGTCTTTAAGAACGGTTTGACATAAAATTTTTCGCCTCTAGTATGTAAAAAAAAGAATTCCTCATTTTTTTGCAAAGTTAGAATTATTTTTTTTTTTAAAACATCTAAAATAAGAATTTTTTTGTTAGGTAGTTTCGATATTGACCATTTTGCTTTGGCAAAACAAAATAAGTATTTAAGTATTTTTTTCATTTGTAATATTTTGATCAAATGTAGTTTAAAATTTACTTTTTTTGCAAAAAATACACTCTGAATAATAACTTAGGAATTTCATATTTATATAAGATTTAATCTATATATTATTAATTTTAAAGTGATGGGCAAGTGAAACAGCTAAATTGCTTGTCGATGCACAACCCACAGAATTAAATTTTTTTTTAATTGCGTATCTTAAAGTTGCTATACTTTCCCTATCTTTATGACTTCCTGTTATGTTGTCACACTCCAACTTAAGCCAAATATTTTTTTATAATTTTTTAGAAATATTTTTTGCAAAAATTAATCTAGTAGGTTTCATATTCGAATAAATTTGATTATAATTTTTTTAAATTCCTCTATATTTTTTATAAATAGAACTTTATTTTTAACTAATTTGGCAAAAGACTTAATGGGTTCAATCATATTATTAGTAAAGCATATTATAAGAGTGTCCTCATTATTTATTAACTCATCAAGTGGCGTAGATAATTGATCAAGGATAATTATATTTAAATAATTTTTTTTTAGAACATTGTTCCAATCAGATCTTGAAATTGTTTCTTTTTTACAATTTTTTTTCAAAAAAAAATAAAATGGGAAATAAGCTTCTGCATAGTTATTATCTTCTAAATTTTTGTTGATTTTTATTAAAAAATTATATTTTAAATTTTTTAAAAAAAAATAAATTTGTTTCTGGAGTTCAAACATTTCATTGCTGTTTATGGTTAGCTTTGGAAATGTAACGCTTTGTGTAATATTAGGTACGTACACTATATTGATTTTTTTATTTGTTAAAATTTTATAACAAACTTTAAAGGGAATTTTCCTTTTAAAAATACATAATTTAATTTTTTCGAAAAAATAGTTAATTTTTATTGTTTTTTTATCTAAATAAGTTTTGCAGATAAATAAATCGCAAAAATTGTAATCTGATAAGTAATGTAAAATATTATTTAAATTCTCTCGTAACTGTCCGTAGCCAGCACCATGCTGAAATCCAATTACCTTAATATTTTTGTTATTTAAATTTTTTATTAAAAAAGGAAGAGAATTGTGATTAACTGGTGGTAACCCCCAAAGTATTCTTTTTATTCTTTTTTTTAAAATAAAGCTTTCAAATTCTTCTTTCTTTTTTAACAAATCATCAGATTTAGAAACAAAATCATTAATCAAAAAACTAAAAAATAATATGTCTATTTTTTTATTTATTTTGATTAAAATTTTTTTGTTGGGAATGTATTTTTTTTTACAATTATGCAAATCAAAAAATCTACTACTTATCGTTATATAATTTTTTTTTACAAAGTTATTTATTTCATTATAACTATAAGTAGGTAGAATTACTAAGTCTCTGTTTTCGTGGTTTAGAAGGGTTTGGCAATAATTCCTAATTTTATGCTTAAGACTCAAAAATAAAAAAAAATTATTTTTTTTTTTTATAAAAAATTTTTTCTTAATAATTTTAACTTTGACGTTATTTTCTCTAAAAATTAAAATAAAAAATTTTAAATTATTATTATGTATAGAACTTTCAAATAAAATAATTTCTTTAACTTTAAATTTTTTGATAAATTTTTTGATAAGTTTGGATAATAATTTAATACCTAAATAAAAATGTAAATAACTATATCTATACAAAGAATAAAACGGTGATGAGTTATTAAAATCATTGATATTTAAAAAGCTTGAAATATTAGTATCTAAATAATTGAGATTATCTAAATATAGTTTTAAATCTTTTGTAAATAATTTCTTTGTAATTGCATCACTTTGTAACAAATTTAAATCAAAAATATCAAATTTATATAAAGTTTTTGCAACATAACTAACAGAGGTGAGGTTTGTAAAAAGAAGATAATTAGCTTTATTTAAATAATAATACTCTAATTCTTTCAAATTTTGTATAAAAATATATTTCATTTTTTTAATCACTTAGCCACTTGATTACTTTCTGGTCGTGATCTTTGCAGTATTTTTTAAAGTCAACCAACTTTTTTTTATGTACTGACATAATATATATTTTTTTATATTTATTTTTTACTATTGCAGTTTTAAATCCTTGTTCAACTAGACGGCCATTGATAGAGGGGGTAACATAAAAACCCCAGTTTTTTTTAGTAAAATCAAATTGTGATTTTTTAAATAAAAAAGTTACTTGTTGATTAGTTCTTAATTTAATATCTGCAACGTGAAAAATTTTTATTTTTATTTTTTCACCAACAATAAAACTTCTTTTTTTTTTTAATATTTTCATTTGGTAGCAAAACAAATATTTGTGTATTTGCCTGATTTTTCTATAATGTTTTTTAATTTTATAATCTTAAATTTACAATTTTCGAGCATGTGTTTTAAAGATATTTTTGAAAAAACATGGTAGTGTTCAATAAAAAACTCTTCTTAATTGAAATTGATTGGGATTATAATTTATCTATTTTATATTTAAGTCTATGTTATCCAACGATAAATCTATTTACAATATATAAGTTTAAAAAAAAATAGTAAAATAAAGTATAATAATGATAATTATATTTTTTTTGTATTTTAAAAATAGCATTAAGTAAGAAAGTCTTATAAAAAATAATATGAAAATCAAAAATATAAAAATTTTTACCTTTCAGGCTGGTTGGAAACCTTGGAAATTTTTAAAAATTGAAACCAATACAAAATGTTTTGGATGGGCAGATTGCACCGATACATTTGGTAATCTTAATGGTTTTATAGGTATATTAAAAGATTTTAAAAATATCTTAATGAATGAAGAAATTACAGATGTAAACAAAATTGTAGTGAAATTAAAAATAGTATCTAGCTCTAATCGTGGATCACTTGTACAAAGGGTTATATCGGCAATTGAAAATGCTATTTTAGACATCATTGCAAAAAATAAAAATGTCCCTGTCTTTCTGCTGTTTAAAAAACCTAAAAGAAATGCTATCGAATTATATTGGTCCCATTGTGGCACAACTCGTGTAAGGACGCCTCAGTTTTTAACAACACCTGCAATTAAAAAGTTGAGCGATGTTAAGTATTTGTGCCATGAAATTAACAAAACTAAATTCAAAGTTATAAAAACTAACCTTGCTTTATTTGAAAAAGGATCTGTAATTTATATGCCAGGGCACAAAACTGAATTTAATAATTATAATCTTGATTTAAAAAACTCCGTGTTAAGAGAAATAAAAGCATGGATTAATGAATTTAATAAATATCTCAATAAAGATATTTTTATTTCAGTTGATTTAAATTTTAATTTTAAAAAAAAAGACTTGGTCAAAATTGCAAAGGCACTTCAACACTACCGGATAAAGTGGTTAGAAATTGATACTTATACACCAGAGCCTTTAAGTTATTTAAAAAAATTTACTAATTTAAAAATAGCAACTGGAGAAACAATAATGTTTCTCGACGAGCTCAAGCTATTCATTGATTCTAAGTGTTGTGATTTTATATCTACTGATGTGGTATGGTCGGGGTTTCATGAGTCACTTAAAGTTTCAAATTATGCTAATAAAAAAAATATTCCAATAACAACACATAACTACAATGGAGATTTGGGAACTTTCATGTCGTTAAACTTAGCAACCATAGTTAAAAATTTTTCTATTTGCGAGATTGATATTGATGAATTTGAAAGTGCGAAACAAATTTTCACAAAAAATATAGCTATGCAAGGTAACTACGTAAAAATACCTTCGGGCCCGGGTTGGGGTACAAGCTTAATTGAATCTAAAATTAAATTAGAATTCAATGCAAAATTTTAAAATTGGAATAGTTGGTATTGGTGGTATAGGGGGATTGTTAGCTGTATTATTAAAAAATAAAAAATATCAAATTTTTTCAGTAAAAAAAGGTAAAAAAAAAATTTTTTTGCATTTAAAAAGTAATTTCTACGGAAATATATCTGAAAGCATTAAATTAAATAATAATTTGAGGAATTGCAGAATAATATTTGTTTGCTCAAAATATCCTTTTTTGAGTAAACATGTAAAAAAAATTAAAAATAATAACCAAATAATAGTTCCTTTATTAAATGGAATTCTACATTATGATATTTTAAATAAAAAATATAAAAATGTTTTTATAGCAAATATTGGTAAAGTAGAAGCATTTAAAAAAAAAAATCTTATAATACATAATTCAAAAAATACTCCAGAAGTAATAATTTCAAAACTAAATAAAAAAGATAAAGATATAAAATTAATCAAAAAAATACTTAAAAATATATTAGTGAATGTAAAATTTTACCAGAATGATAATTTCGTCTTATGGAAAAAATTAATTAGAATAGCCGGGATTTCTACTTTAACTGCAATATATAATAATAACCTTGGTCAAATAAGAAAATCAAAACAAAAATTTATGATGTTAAAACAGTTAATAGAAGAAATCGTTTTCGTTATTAACAAATTATACAAAACAAAATTTAAATTAAAAAAAATAATGGATGAGATAAAAAAATTTCCTAATAATTTAACTACATCTTTACAAAGAGATATATCTTTAGGTAAAAAATCTGAGGTGGAGACTCAAATAGGTGCGATTTATAATATTGCAAAAAAGAATAATATAAAATGTTTAAAAATTAGCAAAGCTTACAATAAAATAAAATTAAAATGCAAATAAAAAAAAATTTCAACATATTGGCGGTAATCGGTTTAAGGTCAGGGTCTAAAGGATTAAAAGACAAAAATATAAAAAAATTAAATGGAAAACCTTTGTTTTGTTATATTGCTAATGTAGCAAAAAAATCAAAATTTATTAATAGAGTAATTTTCTCAACGGACTCAAAAAAATACAAAAAACTTATAGAGTATTATGGTTATGAAAGTCCATATTTAAGACCAAAACAATTATCCCGTGATAGCTCTGATGAAATTGATTTTATAAAAGATTTATTAATAAAACTTAAAAAAAAGCAAAATTATTCCCCTGATATTTTAGTTAGATTACTTGCCACATGCCCATTACAAAAAGCAAAAGATATAGATAACGCAATTAAATTAATCCTGAAAGGAAAATATAAATCTACTGTTGTTATCTCTGAGGCAAAACAACATCCTGAAAAAGCTTTAAAAATTATCAATGGGAAAAAAAAATTTGTCACATCTTACATCAGCGAAAACTACTTAAAGGTTGGATCAAAATTAAATAGACAGCAATATCAAAAAGCTTATTTTAGATCTAACGTAATTGTATGTGCCAGCCAAGTTATATGGAAATATAATTCGCTTACTTCAAAGCGTCCTGGATTTATTATTATAAAAAATTGCCACGATATTGATAATCTGGAAGATTTTAAATATGTAAACTTCCTTATTAAAAATATTAATCATTAGTAAAAATTTATATTTTATAAAATACATCTTTTAATTATCTTAAAAATATTTTAAATTTGGTGAAGCAAAAGAAAAAAATATAATTATACCTAATAAATATTTTCTAAATCACCCAAAAGAATTGGATGGGCCTATTTTTCTTAATAAGTATGTGGAATTTATTAAAAAACAACTATTGTTGAGTTCAAAAATAATTTAAAATTAACACTTCTAAATACCATTAATAATCACCAAGAAGCTATTGATTTTTTATTGATTTTTTTTTTGGAAATAAATTATATAAGAATTCATCAAAAAAATTAGCTTCTTTTTTTAAATTTTAATTTTGAAAAACTTATAATTAGATCGTGTTTTTCCACAGTTACTGTATGTAATAAATTTTTTTATTATTAATAAATTCATAGTATATAAACATATTAATTATTTTGTTAAAAAAGCGTAAATTGTAAACTTGCCACTTGGTTCTATAATTGATTTTACTATCTTTAAATTCAGATTAATATTTTTTGCTAAAAAAAATAATGACTTTTTTGAAAAAACATGTAAATGATCAATATGAAATTCTTCTCTATTCTTCCCTTTCTTACCTGCAAGAACGTCGGGAACTTCAATATAAATTATGCCATTTTTTTTAAGAATTGATTTAGCTATCTTTAACATTTTTTCTGGTTTTTTTACATGCTCGATAACTTTATTAAACGTTATAACATCATACTTATTTTGAATTTTTTTTTTTAAAAAATCTCCATGAATGGCATTTATTTTAAGATTATTTTTTAAATGCAAACAACTTAACTTATCTGGATCAAGTGCAGTGCAAATAAAATGTTTGTCAGAAATTGCATAAGGAAATATTCCTAATCCAGAGCCAACATCTAATAAGGTTTTTTTTTTTATTTTATGAATTTCTCTATTTACGAAATCTACTACACGCATAACTCTAAAATAATTGTCAGATTTATTATGAGGTAAATTTTTAATTTTTTCAAAATTTTTTTTTAGATCACCAGAATATGTAGATTCATTATATTGCGATGAATAGAGATTTTTTAATTTGATTTCAGAAATACTGAAGCAATGATGGCAATAATTGCATTGTAAATAATATCTATAATATTTATTAATATTAATGAAATATTTAGTCTCTCCTTTAGGTGGTGTAAAATATTCAAATTTTTTTATAAAATTATTTTTTTTACAAAAATAACATTGTTTCATAATCTATATTTCATCTAACCAAATTAACAATCTTTGATCCTCTTTTTTGCAGTAGTTCTTGAATTTCTTCAAATACATTTTTTCTACAACCATAATAAATAATGTTTTAGAAGAGTTTATCACTAAAGCTGTTTAAAAAATTTTTAATCTAAAATTAATGGATTACGTGGCATAAAATCCCCAATCTTTTCTGGTAACATCATGTTCACCAAAATCTTTTGTAATAAACGTCACTTGTTCATTAGGTTTTAAATAAATTTTAGCAATATCACTTATTAAGGTTTTTTGATTCGCTCCTACTTTAAAATTTTTTGGTTTCTTATTAATTCTAATTTTCACTGCCAAACCCAATTTTTTATTGGAAAATTACGAATTTTCCACTTTTTATCATGATCTTTAAACCATATTTTCTTATTTCTAAATCTGTTGCAAATTTTAAAAAAATCTGAATTTTTAATATTTATATATCTACAAAAATTATTTATTTCTTTTATAGGTTTTTGATTTCCAATTTTCTTTGCTATTAACAAAGCTTTAACTCTACTTAATCTTTTATTCCTAATCTCTATAGAAAGATTGTCCCAAATTCTAGAAAAACCAAATTTATACCATTTCATAAAATGATGAATTGTTATTAAAAAAGCATCATCTATATCTGCAAAATTATAAATTCCAGTTTTAGGTTTTTTTAAGTTTCTGAATCCATTTTTTTTAGCTATTTTAAAAATCTTTTTTGGATCCCATTTGAAATAATAACCTAAAAATACTTCTATAACATTATTTTTTCTAATCTCATTCTGAGTTGGTATTTGATACAAATTTGAATTTTTTTTATTAATCTTTTTATCAAACCAAAAACTAATTTTGGTTCCATTGTTGACGCCATAATATTTTCTCCAAAGATTTGTCATATATTTTCCTTTTAAATTTTTTTTTCCTCCATATTCATCTGCTGCATTTTCACCCCATATAATTAACCTAATTTTTTTTTCTATTGCAGTTCTAATTGTAATCGCATGTAGTGCCATATGCATAGGAATAAGAGGATTTCCAAATTTCTTAAAAGTTTTGTAAGTAAAATATTTTTCCAATTTTGGATTAATTGTTACATCTATATGATCAACTCCTAGATTTATTAAATTGTCCAAATTATTCTTGCCAATTAAATTTCTAGCTGGCGATTTCCAAGTAATGCAAAGTGGTCTTAAATTAAATTTAATAGCAGTTAAAACTTGCCACGTACTATCTTTTCCACCACTAACTGGTATTAAACAATCATAGTTTGAATTGTTTTTTTTAATTTTTTTTAAAATATTTTGAAACTCTTTTTTTCTTTTTTCCCAATTTATTTTTTTACTTTTGTTTATTATAGGATTGCAAACACTGCACAAATTGGTTTCTTTATTTATGTCTAGATTAGGTCTGGTGCTGGGTAGAATACAATTCTTGCACCATAGTATTTTATTCATATTTTCATATCCAAAAAAAACTTACCATTTATAAATGAAAAAATAAATTTACTATAGTGATTCAAGCTAATATCTTTTGAAAATATTTTTTTAATTTTTTTAATGTCGAAAATATTAAATATTTGACTTTTTTCATTTAAAATCTCATCTATAAATTTTTTATCAGAAAAATCAAAAATTGAACTAATGGATGTATTAAATCCTTTTTTTACTCTGTCAGTTCTTACAATTTCGTGCAAATAATTTTTTACTGACTCTCTCAAAATAAATTTAGCATAACCATTTTGTATAAGTTTTTCTGTTGGTACCGAATAAAGAAGGTTTACCAAATTGCTATCTAAAAAAGGGCTTCTATTTTCAACTGAATAATACATAGAATTGGTATCGTCTTCGTTAAGTATTACAGGTGTGGTTTCGTAAAATAACTCATTCAAAGATCTATTCTTGAGCAATAGAGATGTAAATTTTTTTTCACTAAAGATTAAGTCAACTTTAATATCTTTTTTAAGAAAATTCATAAATTCATTTGAGTTATCATAGATATGATCTCTAAAATGACTATTTTTAATATATAAATCAAAATTTTTCAGATAATTATTTCTAATTAATGGTTTAACTAATTCTTTAAAATTTTTCTTATATAAATTAAAATTTTTTTTATTTCTGGTGTCGTATAAATATTGCAGATGATGATCATAATAGCCTGAATAAACTTCATCTGCTGCTGTGCCTGAAATTGAAACCCTAAAATTATTTTTAGAAATATTTTCTGATAAAAAAGAATATAAAAAAGAAGTTATAGTAGGTATTGGAGCGCTCTTATAATTAATTAATTTTTTTATTTTATCTACATTTTCGGAATTATTTTTAATGTTTTCAATTTTAATTTCATGATGGTTGCTAGAAATATCATTAACTACTATGTCAATATTTTTTTTTTCATTATATCTAGTATCTAAACTGTCTAAAATTGAAAAAGTATTTACTTTAATATTAAATTTTTTTGCAGCCACGGAAGCCAAGGCACCGGAATCTATTCCTCCGCTTAAACAGAATGCTATCGGCACATCCGATCTTAATCGAATTTTAATACTATTAAATAAAAGCTCTCTAGCATTATCAATTATTTCTAGGTCATTTTTAAAATTTATATTCTTTTTTTCTACTTTCCAATATTTCTTAAATTTAAATTCTAAATCGTTTTTAATTTCAACGTAAGTTGATTGTGGTATTTGAAATATGTTTTTGAAAAAAGTTTCAGTAGGATTTTTATATAAAGATTTATATCCACAAATTATTCCTCTTGTTAGTCTTGAAATATTATGGTCGTAGTTTTTTCCACTTAAACATTTGACTACACGAATATCTGAAGAAAAATATATTCCGTCACTATGTATACTATAAAAAAGAGGTTTCTCTCCAAATCTATCTCTTGCTATTACCAATTTGTTATTCTTTTTATCCCAAATAGCAAACGACCACATACCCTCAATTTTTTTAAAAAAATCAATACCATAAAAAATATAGGTTTTTAAAAGAACCTCTGTATCGGATGTCGTATAAAATTTTAAACCTTTTGAAATAAGATCTTTTTTTATTTCCAAGTAATTATATATTTCACCGTTAAAAATAATTGAATAATCACCATCCTCAAATGGTTGATTTGAACGTTTTTCAAAATCAATTATTCTTAATCTAGTGTGTAAAAATAATACATTTTTGTATTTTTTATTATTACTTGAATATTTTTTTACATCTTTAAAATCCGGTCCTCTATTTTTAAGTAGATCTAGAGATTTATATATTAAATAATCATTAATAATTTTCGACCCAATATAACCTGCAATCCCACACATAATTTTTTCTAAGGGTATAACTATATAAAATAATTAGGTAAAAAAACTTTATATATCCCAATTTTTCTGTTTATTTTTTTATTTAAAATTTTTTTTAAATCATTGGGTTTATAAATATTAGCAGGTCTTAAAATTTTTATCATATTTTTTTTTATAATAGAATTTTTGTTCAAACTATTTGCTGAATAAATTGATCTTCTTATCGAATCTAAATTTTTAAATTCGCTATTTTGGATTCTTTTTTCTTCAAAGCCCAACATTGATTCTGTTTTCCTTATAGACGAAACTAATTGTTTCATATCTTGAGGATTTAAAGATATTTGATGATCTCTAAATTTAGAAAAATTGTTACTAAGAGTAAAATGTTTTTCAATAATCTTTGCACCTAAACAAACTGCAATAACAGGAGCCTCTTTGCCAATAGTATGATCTGAATATCCTATTGTTAATGGCAATTTTTTTTTAAGAAATTTTATAGATAGTAAATTTGCCTCCTCGTAAATCACCGGATAATCAGTGACACAATGAAATAGGGAAAGTTTTGAAAAATCGAATCCTGTTTTTTTTATAAATTTTACTAAATTTTTAACTTCAGTAAAATGCAGAAGGCCAGTTGAAATAAATGTTGGTTTGTCAAAGTTTAATACTGCTCTAATTAAATCATGATAATTATTATCTCCAGAGGCTATTTTAAAACAATCAACGATGTTATTTAAAAAAATAGCACTATTAATGTCTAAAGGAGTTGAAATAAACTTTAGATCATTCCTTTTTGCAATAACTGATAATTTTTCGAAGTCTTCGTAAGATAATTCAAATTTTTTTAATTTTTTGAATCTTTTTCTTTCGTGTGGACTTATAAAGTCTTCGGTTTTAAATGTTTGAAATTTTACAGCATCTACTCCTGCTTTTTTTGCTTCTTTAATAAGTTTGCAAGCAACATTAAAAGATCCTTCATGATTGTTGCCAATTTCAGCAATAATAAAAGTTTTTTTTAAATTGTTTAAATTCATTCTTCTAAAAAAAATTAACAACCATTGAAATGATAGACATATTTCTTGTATTTTACTTTAAATTTATTTTTAGTGTATAATTTTATTGAATCTTTATTGTCGGACTGAGTAGAAGCATAAATTTTTACTTTATTCTGCTTCAAAACTTTATTTTCAAGAAATTCTATCATTTTTGTTCCAAGTCCTAAATTTTGATAATTTTTTTTTACCGCAATCAAGTCAATAATGTAATCTTTTTTATTTTTTAATACTAACAAAAAACCTGCAACTTTTTTATTAAACTCACTAACAATTAAATATTCTCCTCTTTTTTCTCTAAAAAAATTCGATACCCAATTACGTTTTATTTTTATAGCCACTGTCTTTTTAATATTATTATCTTTAAAAAATCTACTTTTGATAAAAGAATTTCCCGCAATATCTAAAATTGATTTTTTATCAATGATATTTGTAAGTCTTATATTTTTAAAATAATTAATCTCTATTTTTTTTTTTCTTGAATTTTTAAAAAAAGTCAAATTTTTTTCTATTAATTTTATTTTATTTTTTTTTACAAATGAATTTTCTATTTCTTTATTTGTTTTAATAGAGATTAAAATATTTTTATGTTTATAGTTTAAAAAATTGAAATTTTTGTAACTTACATTATTTATATTATAAGCTGAATATCCAAGTTGACTGGAAAGCCATTTATCTAATTTCAACAATATGAATTCTCTAAATCAATTTATCTTTATTTTTATTAAAAAAATCAACATACCACTCTATATATTTTTTATAACCTTTTTCTAATTTCCAGTTAGACTTAAAACTCAATAATGATTTTGCTTTATTCATAGAAAGAGTGCCTCTGTAGGGCGTAAGGTTATCGCGGTCTACTTTTTTTACTTTTAATTTTGGAAAAGATTCTTTTAAAATATTAATCATTTCATTAATTTCTCTTCCTTCCCCGTAAGTTAAATTAAATATTTGATTAATTGAATTATTGTTATTGATAATGTTCAAAATTCCATCTGTTAAGTCTTCTATATATGTAAAATCTAATTTTTCCTTGCCATCACCATTAATTACTAACTCTTTATCAAACAATGCATTTTCAATAAAAATCTGCCCTACTCTTCTGCTAATACATCGCTCGCCATACAAAGCTGAGGGCCTTAAAATTGTATAAGGTAAATTAAATACCTGATTATATGCTATAATAATTCTTTCTGCGGCATATTTTAGCGTGCCATATATTCCAATTGGTTCACATACACTTTCTTCTGTTACTTCTTGTTTTTTAAAATTCCCATAAACCATACTGGAAGACAAAAATATAAAATGTTTAACACTGTCTCTTGATGCATCTAGAGCATTTTCAAGTGTTCTAAGACTATGGTCAAATGTATTGTAAGGATTCTTATTAGATCGTACCGCATGAGATACCGCTGCTAGGTGGATTATAACTTCTGGTTTTATTTTTGATATAATGTAAGACAATGAATAATAATTTCTTGCATCCTGCACATATAAAGATATTTTTTTTTTACTTAATAAATCTAATCTACTGTCTATAATTTTTTTTGAAAGCAATGGATAAGGAAGATTGTCATAATTTCCAATTACAGAAGTTAAATTATTCACCTCTAATCCATCAACAATACTAACATCAAAATTATTTTCTTTTAGTTTTATTCCTAAATTATGACCAATAAAACCTGCGCCTCCGATAATAATGATTTTTTTATGCATGATTAATATTTTTGATTACACTAATAATGTTTTTAGCAATAAATATCATATGATTTTGATTTAAATGTGGACCTACAGGAAAACAAATGCTTGTATCACTAAACATTTCAGCATTCTTAAAATTATTTTTATTATAACCATATTTATTCTTGTAATATTTCATTCTGGGCACAGGTTGAGGGTAATATATACTTGTTCCGATTCCTAAATTATTTAATTTCTTTACTATCCGCATTCTAAATTTAGAAATTTTTTTATCTAATAAAATAGCCAAACAATAATGAGAGTTTTGTGATATTTTTTTACCTGAATCTATTACGCGAATATTTTTAAAATCTCTCAATAAAAAACTCAACTGTTTAAAATTTTTTTTTCTTTTTTTTAAAAAAGATGGAACTTTCTTAACCTGTTCAATACCAATTGCTGCATTTAATTCACTCATGCGATAATTAAATCCTAAAGTTACACAATCATAAGATCCTGGAATTTTTCTTTCACTAAAGGTCTTGTTAACTCCAAATGCTTTTTTTAGTCTAAGTTTTTTTATTAAATTTTTATTATTAGATATAATTATTCCACCTTCTGCCGTTGTCATATGCTTTACGGGATAAAAAGAAAATACTCCTACATCTCCAAATAACCCAACATGCTTATTATTAACTGTGGAGCCTAGAGCTAAAGCGCAATCTTCAATAACAAATAGATTATATTTTTTTGCGATTTTATTAATTTTATTCATATCGACAGGAATTCCTAAATAATGAACAATAGCTATAGCTTTAGTTTTTTTTGAAATAGAGTCTTCAATTTTATTAATATCAATATTTCCATCTTCAGAATTAGAATCAACAAAAACAGCTTTTGCTCCTGTTAGTTCTACTGCATGGGCTGTAGCGACATGTGTTTGGGCTGGCACAATAACTTCATCCCCAATTCCAATACCTAATGTAAAATAAACCAAATGCATTCCTGCAGTACAAGATGAAACGCTCACAGAAAATGGTGATTTTGTAAATTTAGAAAAAATATTTTCGAACTCTGCTGCTTTTGGACCGTGTACTAAAATATTTCCTGATAAAACTCTTTGCACAGCTTTTTTTTCAGCTTTTTCAATCAATGGTTTTCCAAAAGGTATTTTCATTATTTTGAGTAATTAATATACTTAACTTTTTCCCACTTTTTCGTCTTAAGAGATTTTTCTATAGCAAAACAAACGGACATTAAATTAATTATTTCTTTTTCATGGACTATTTTAAGATCTTTTTGATAATAAACGCTATCAATAAATGAGTTTAAAATTTCAGATTTCTGTTTATTGGAAAACTTAGATTTTTTGTTTTTAATATTTAAATCATCTCTAGATTTATAAAATTTAATTTCTTTATTATTATAAAAAAAAGTAGATTTAGTTCCATAAATACTTAAAATATGATGATGCGGAGCTACAGACGCAAAATTCGAAGTTACTTTGCCAATCATGCCATCTTCAAACTTTAATAAAGTAGAAACTAAATCATAATTTTTAAACTTAGTATTCTTTGTTGATATTTTATTTCCTTCAGCAATTACAGATCGTACTTTTTTATTAGATAACCAGATAATTAAATCTATGAGATGTATAGAGCCTCCCAAAACTACAGAGTAAAAAGGAATTTGTCCTCGCCAACCATATAAAATTTTATTGATTCTTCCATAATTGTAATCTCCTTCGCAATAATAAATTTCACCTACAACTTTTTTTTTAATTTTTTTTTTTAAATCGATAAATGAAGGATTATTTCTAAGTACAAGATTAGAAGAAAAAGATATTTCTTTATTTTTTTTAAGACTTGAGTAGATTTTTTTTAGTTCATTAATGTTTAGGCAAAAAGGTTTTTCAACAAAAAAATGTTTTTTGTATTTTATAGCTTGCAGGATATGTTTTGCATGAAAATTATCGTATGAGGCTATAGAAACAATATCTATAGTAGGATTTTTGAAAATATAATCAGAATTATTAGTGAAGTCACAATTTTTGTATATTTTTTTATATATATTTATTTTTTTATTATCAAAGTCACACAAGCTAACTAAATTTACTTTTTTATTTAAATGCAAGGCATGGGCATGTTTGGCTCCAACACCAAGACCAATTACGCCTACATTTAATTTATTTTTCATTAAATAATTTTTTATAAATTAATAAAATATAATCTAGACTATAGTTCTTATTCTTGCAAAATTTTAAAATACTTTTTGCTTTTATAAAATCAGCGAAACTATCTATGCTAAGATTTATATTGCTATTATTTATTTTGTTATAAAAATTTTTAATCTTAAAATTCTTATAATTGTCATAAAAAAAACTAGTTAAGTGTTCTTGATGTCTTTTTTTTTTAATCTTTGATAAAAATTCTAATATTAATTTTGAATTAACGACTTCAACTGAAAATCCCTTTGGAAAAGTACGCGGAAAGACGTTAGTGACGATTTCGTATCGATTTTTGTTAAATAGAGTAACCGCCCTATCTATTAAAGAAGGATCTATTAATGGACTATCTGCGGAAATTCTTATAAATGATTTATAATTTTCCTGGACAATAATTGAATAGAACCTTTTAAAAACATTATTTAAAGGACCAGACATGCAGTGAATTTTATTTTTGTGACAAAAATTAATAATTTTTTTATCAGTTTTATGTTTTGAAGTTGCGATAATTATCTTGCTTATTTTTTTGGATTTTTTTACTTGATTAATAACTCTTTGTAAGACTGTGGTGCCTAAGATCTTTTTCAAAACTTTACCTGGAAGTCTTTTAGAAGAGTATCTAGCTTGTATTATGCAGATCACTTATAAGCTCCAATAATCGAATTTATTTTTTATTCGTTTATCATTAAAAATAGATTTAACATCCATAACGATAGAATTTTCATTCTTTAGCATATTATTTATTTTTGTATAATTTAATTTCAAAAATTCTTTATGGGAAACCGCAACAATTAATGCATCTAATTTTTTATTAATTTTTTTAATTTTTAATTTTGGATAGTGTTTATTAAAATCTTTTTTAGAAACTACAGGATCGTAAACATTTAATTTAATTTTAAACTTTTTAAGCGTTTTTATAATATCAAGCACTTTACTTCCTCTCAAATCATTGCAATTTTCTTTAAATGTAACTCCTAAAATACCAACTAAACATTTAGATAGTTTTAAATTATTTTTTTTTAATTTTTTTAATAGAACACGGGCTACATAATGGCCCATTTGATCATTTATATTTCTTCCAGATAAAATAACTTTTGGTGAGTACTTAAGTTTTTTTGCTTTGTATGTTAAATAATAAGGATCTACAGAAATACAATGGCCACCAACTAAGCCTGGTTTAAAATTTAAAAAATTCCACTTAGTATTTGCGGCTTCTAAAACGTCGGATGTGCTGATTCCTATTCTTGAACAGATCAAACTTATTTCATTTATAAAAGATATATTTATATCTCTTTGTGCATTTTCTATAACTTTTGATGCTTCTGCTACTTTAATACTTATTGCTTTGTAAACTTTTGCTTTAATAATTTTTTTATATAAATCATATACAAATTTAGCTGTTTTTGGATTGCTTCCGCTTACGACTTTATTAATATTTTTAATATCCTTACCATCGCCGGGACTAATCCTTTCAGGACTATATCCTACAAAAAAATCTGCATTAAATTTTAAACCAGAAAATTTTTCTAAAAAAGGAACGCATTTTTCTTCTGTCAAACCAGGATAAACTGTTGACTCGTATATTACTAAATCATTTTTTTTTAAACAGTTACCAACTATTTTACTAGCGGAATATAAATAGCTAAGATCTGGTTCTTTATTATTTTTTATAGGAGTTGGGACAGTAATAATAAATATATTAATATTTTTTAAATCTTTTTTATTTGAGGAAAATTTTAATTTTTTTGATTTATAAAAAGATTTTTTTTTTGATAATAGGTTAGAATTGTTCTTATTTTGAAGTTCCTTAATTCTTTTTCTATTGATATCAAACCCAAGAGTTTTAAATTTTTCACCAAAAGCTAAAGCAAGTGGCAAACCCACATAGCCTAGACCAATTATAGCTATTTTATTGTCTAACATATTAAATTTTATTATAGTTTAAGAATATTTTACAGTTATTCTTGAAACTTTTTACCAACATGCAAAACGACCATTCAGACAAAAACTTACCCCTATAATATAACTGCCAGCATTTGATGCTAGTGATTTATAAAAACCTCCTTGAGTAACTAAAGAGTCAAAAATTATTGCTTCTTTCATAAATTTTAAAATAAACAAATTTTATTCTAACAAAAATGATTTATGTTGGTTTTTTTTTAAGTGAAATTATAATTTTGACACTCAATAATAAATTTTATAATTGTCACCTCTAAATATATTTAAATATTTTACCAAATATATACTGTGTTATCTGACATTAATATATCCTTATATGATATTAAATAATGAAAAAAATATTACTCTGCATCACTAATTATCATAAAGAAAAATATCTGGAAAGAGCTTTAAGGTCCTGTCTATCTCAAATTCCTAATGGCATTATAATTAAGACAATTGTTGTTAATGACGGAAGTAAAAAGTTTAATGAAAAAAAAATTTCAAGAGAATTTCCTGAGGCACAAATTATCAACTACAAAAAAAATAAAGGAGTATCCTATGCTTCTAATCAGGCTCTTTTTTTTACAGCATCTGACTATTTCATGAGAGTGGATGCCGATGATTATTTAAGTATGAAATCTAGTTTAATTTTGAGTTCTATTTTAACGGACAATTCGAAGATACCATTTGTATACGGGGATATTCTTTTGATAAAAAAAAATTTTAACATAAAAAAAATTTTAAGAAATAAAAGAAATTTACTTTTAGAACACGGAGCTGGAATTATGTTTAGAACTAAATATTTAAAAGAAATTGGCGGTTATAATACAAAAATTAAGAATTGTGAAGATTTTGACCTAATTATAAGAATCGAAAAAAAATATGGAAAAGGATTTTATTTGCCGATTTCGTATTATAAATACTATAAACAAGGTGAGAAACATTTAAGTAATTCGAAAAATAGAAAGCATTCTTTGCAAAAATTAAAAAAAAAATATGAAAAATATTTATGAAAAAATTCAAGCTAAGCAACCAGTTATTATTGCTGAGGCTGGCGTAAATCATAATGGCAAGATTGCTATAGGGAAAAAATTAATTAAAGCCGCTAAAAGAGCGGGTGCAGATTGTATAAAATTTCAAACATATAAAGCCAAAAAACTTACTATAAAAAAAGCAAAAAGATTTTGGAGTTGGAGTGGAGAAAGAAAAAAAAAAGGAACTCAGTTTGACAGTTATTCTAATTTAGATAGCTTCGATTACAATGAATATAAAAAACTTTTCGATTATTGTAAAAAAATAAAGATTGAATTCCAATCGACGCCCTTTGATTTGGGCTCCGTAAAAATATTAGAAAGACTAGGTGTTCAGACTTATAAAATTGCAAGTTGCGATATAACAAATCATCAATTGATTAAAGAAATAGCCAAAACTAAAAAACCTATCTTCTTATCAACAGGTGCTGCAAACATTTCAGAAATAAATGATGCTATTAAAATAATTAATAAATATCACAAAAAAATTGTAATTATGCACTGCATACTATGCTATCCGACTAAAGTTGGTGATGCTAACTTAAAATCTATTCCTTATTTAAAAAAAAATTTTCCTAGTTATAATATTGGATTAAGTGATCACACTCTAGAAACTCTAACGCCTTCTTTGGGAGTTTCACTAGGAGCAATGGCAATCGAAAAACATTTTACAATAAATAAAAAATTAAAAAAAAGCGCAGATCATTGGCTATCAGTTGATGAAAGCCAACTTTCAAAAATTGTTAGCGAAACTAAGTTTGCCAAACTAGCTTTGGGAAAAGAAATAAAAATACCATTTGAATGCGAATTGATTGCTAAAAAAAATGCAAGAAGAAGTCTGGTTTCTAGTACAAAAATAAATAAAGGAGAAAAATTTACTGAAAAAAATTTAACATGCAAAAGACCTGGTAATGGGATTTCTGCAAGCAAATTTTTTAACTTTCTTGGTAAAAAAGCAAAAAAAAATTATGAATATGATGATTTAATAAATGAATAAGAATAATTTTAACATCGAAAATAAAAATATAATAATTTGCGGTGGGTCAGGACAGCTTGGTATTTCATTAATAAAATTCTTACTACAAGAAAAATCAAATATAATTAATTTAGACGTTTTTAAAATAAAAATAGAGAATCCAAATTATAAATTTTTTAAGCTAGATGTAACTAATGAAGATAATGTCTTTAAAGTTTTAAATAAAATAAATAAAAAATATAAAAAAATTGATATATTAATAAATCTATTTCATTTTAAAGGTGATAGAAAACTTAAACCTTTTGATAATTTTTTTAGCGAATTTCATAATTACCAGTTAAAGATCTGGAAAAAAACATTAGATGTCAATTTAAATGGGCTTTTTATAATTTGTAAGCATGTTTTAAAAAATATGCTGAAACATAAGAAAGGAATAATTGTAAATACCTCTTCTACTTATGGTATTAATTCACCAATCAAGAGTATTTATGGAAAATCAGGTATTAATAGCCCTATTGGATATGCGACAACAAAAGCAGCAATAATTAATTTTACTAAATATATTGCAACACATTATGCAGATAAAAACATTCGTGCAAATGTATTAAGTCCAGGTGGAATTTATAATAAAAATCAAACAAATTATTTTAAAAAGGAATACAATAAAAGAACCCCGATGAATAGACTGGCAAATGTAGACGAGTTTAATGAATCTGTACTCTACTTAATTTCGGATGCTTCTAGATATGTTACAGGATCTAATCTAATTGTAGATGGAGGTTGGACTGCCTGGTAACAAAAAGTGTGTTATTTTAATCCAGGCTAGAATCAATTCGACCAGACTGCCTGGAAAAGTTTTATTTAATTTTTTTAATGACACTATAATTGAAAGAATAATTAAAATTGCAAAAAAAACTGCTAATCATAAAGACATATTTATTATTTCTGGAGATAAAAAAAAAAATAATATTTTATTAAATCTAGCAAAAAAAAATAATATAAGAATATATTTTGGCAATGAAACAAATGTATTTTTGAGATTTAAAAAATTTTTAAAAACAAATTATGCAAAAAAATATGAATATGTTTACAGAATTACGGCGGATAATTATTTAGTTCAGCCTAAAATTATAAAAAAAATGATAAATGATGCCAAAAATAAAAAAAAAGATTATGGTTTTGTTAAACCTTTATCTCACTATGCTGGAGAAATTATCTCAAAAAAATTATTTTTTAAGAGATCAATTATTTCAAAGCATAGCAAAGAACATGTCACATGGGATTTTAGAAAAAATAAAAAAATTAATTCATTACAATATTCAAAAAAATTTATGAATTTAAACCATGAAAAGTCTGTAACATTAGATACAATCAAAGATCTAATAAATATGAAAATATTTGAAAATAAATTTAAAGGTTTAAAAAGTATTGATAACTACAAGTATTTAAAGAAAATACAAAATGATTTGTGGCATAATAGGTAAAGGTTCGATTGGTATAAGACATTCCAAAATTTTAAAAAATTTAAATATCAAATTTTATTTTTTAAGACAAAAAGCAAATGGTAAAGTTAAAAATGAAATAACCTTTAAAAATGAGTTAATAAATAAGATTGATTTTTTTATAATCTCAAATCCATCATCTCTTCATTTAAAAACAATTAAGAAAGTTATTGTTTATGATAAACCAATATTAGTTGAAAAACCATTTGTTACACAAAATAAAATACCAAAAGTTATAAAAAATTACAAAAAAATTTTTGTTTTATATCAAATGCGTTTTGATCCTAGAATTAATTTTATAAAAAAAAATTTAAATAATAAAAATTTAATAAAAGCTAATTTTATTTGGAAAACATTTTTACCTAACTGGCATAAATACGAAGATTATAGAAAAAGTTATGCTGCTAGAAAAATACTAGGAGGAGGTGCAATTTTTACTATGAGCCACGAGATCGATACTGCAATATACGTTCTTGGAGGAATTAAAGAAGTTTTCGTAAAAAGATATAAAAATAAATTAAAAACAGACGTAGAGGAAAATGTAAGGATTTATTTTAAACATATATCTGGTCATAATAGTTCGATTATTTTAGATTTTACATCTAAAAATAAAATTAGACAATTTAATTTCAAGATAAAAAATAAAATTTATTTTAAATGGAACTTTTTCAAAAAAAAAATCAAATTTAAGAATAAAACAGTAGCTTTTAATTTTAATAATGATGATATTTATAAAAAACAGTTAAAGAATATAATTTTACATATTAAACAAAAAAAATATAAAAGTTCTCGTATTCATTTAAGCAAAATACTACACACTCAAAAAATATTAAATTTGTGTATTGTATCAATGAAAAAAAAAAAAATTATTAAAATAATTTAAATTATATAATGAGGTTGATTATATTAATAATTAACATTTCAATTTGTATCTAAAAGTTTTTTCAGTGCATAAATCAAGCCAATTGAGCTATTAGTAACGGTAAGCTTAACGTGTTACCACGCTTCCACGCCCGTCCTATCAACGTCGTAGTCTACGACGGCTCTATAGGAAGAACTAGTTTTGAGGTGAGTTTCTCGCTTAGATGCTTTCAATGACCCTTAATCTTTTCATAATTTTTAATTTCTTTTTTAGATTTAATATTAAAACACTTGCACTGAAGCAAGTCGCTTAAAAATATGTCTTTTTTTTTTAATTTCAAAATTATTTTTTAAATTTAAATTAAATGAGTTTCATCTGTTATTTATTTGGAAAAAATAAACATCGTTCAACTTTTTCTAGGTTGTCATTGATTTCATCTATGCAAAAAAATTCTCTATTAAAGTTTTTGCTAAAATCTTTATAATAATTATTACAATAATAATCATCAATAACTATATCAATATTATTTAATTTATTTTGAACCAAATCACACTCAAATTTCATAACTTTATACGAGTGGTCACTATCATGAATAAATAAACCAATATCTTTTTTATTTTCTGAAATAATTTTTTCTAAAAATTTAGAAGATGGCCCTAAATACAATTCCCAAGAATTTATTAAATTTTTAGGTATCACCCATCCAGGTTTTTGCTCCTCAATTTCAAATTCAGTATCACCACCAGGTCCAAATGGTTTATTACCAAAATACTTTTTCCAATCTCTTCTAGGAAGATCTATTGAAATTAATTTTCCATATCTATTATCCTTCAAAGCTTTTAATATCCAGGCAGATGTCAAACCATGCAAAACTCCTGTTTCAACAACAATTTTAGGTCTTTTGTTTCTTATTAATGAATAAATAAAATTTCTATAAACGGAAAATTCATATATTGCATTAAAAGATCTTTTTTTAAAAATAGAGTTTTTTTGAATTGATTTATTTATTCTTTTCAAAAAATCTTTATCTTTATCTAATTCTTTTAAAAAATTTTTAAAATTTAATTCGTCGTGTATTTTATTTAAAAGTTTTATAACTTTATCTTTTTTATTCACTTGGTAAATATATTTCTTTTAGCGGTATAAATTCTTTTTTATTTATTGGATAATATCTAAATAAACCACTTATTCGTACCTGATTAGATATGTTTTTGCCACTCTTGTGAATCATTTTCATTGGAAAAATTAAGATATCTCCTATTTTTGTTTTGAAAGATTTTCTCTCAAAAGAACTTAGGAGTTTCTCATTAATTTGATATGAACCTGAATAATTATTTTTTCTTTTTTTTAATACAATAGGTATTTTTTTTTTATGTGAATTAATTAAGAAAATTGGTGAACCATGAATGATTTCAGTATCATGAAATGAAACAGTAACTGTAACACCATTTATAGGATTCATTTTCAATTCTAAACCTGGATACAAATCATAATGCCAGTCAACAGTGTTTCTTTCATCGAATGGTGGGTCGAATCTAACAATTGAATTAAATCCAACAAAATTTTCTCTTTTTAGGTTGGTATATTTTTCTACTAAAGATAAAATACTGTCTGATGTCATCATACTTTTTAATGATGTTGTTAATTGTAGCGTATCATAAATTTTTCCAAACTTTTTTTTTGAAATTTTTCTAGCTTTAATAATTGAATTTTGAAATTTTCTAGATTTCCAAATTGTAGAATTAATTTTTTTAGGAGTCCACTTAAATAATTCTGGATAATTTATTTTGAATAGAGCAATAATAGTTTTATATATTAAATCAATATTTTTAATATTTATTTTATTTCTGTAACAAATTATTTTTTTATCAATCTTTAAAGATTGACTTTGATTTTTTTCCATATACTCCATATTTTTATTGAATTAACATGTTTCAATTTATTCGAAAATTGTTTTAAATTCGAATTAATAAAATTTTTTTCCTCCATTCCTCCTATTAATGAAGATGTGATAAATGGAATGCATCTTAAAAAATTAATATTAATACCAAAAATATTTGTATTTTTTGGATAATTTAATTTAATATTAGCTAAATTTATATTATTTTTACGAAAATTCTCTAATAGAATAAACAATCTTCTTAAAGAATTTTCACTTTGAGGAAATGAAACATTTGCTTTTTTGGTTTCATTGGATAAATCTTTTTTTATAGAGGTTGAGTTAAAAATTTTATTTAATTCAACAAGCTGTTCTAATTTACCTTCATATAGTGATGCACTTGAAAAAAAATTTATTTTATTTTTAATCAAAAATTTTTCAAAATTAAAATTTTTACTAGTTTTAAAACTTAAAATATCAGGCATGCCAATACTAATTGGAGCCTCTATACATCTAAAACCGTGATCTTCACCAACCTTATTTTTTAAAGTTTTTAAAATTTTTTCGACATTCAGTTGTTTATTGTTTTTACTAAACCTTCTACAGCCATTCCAGGTTGCAACACCATAATATAATATTTTCTTTTCTTTTCTTTTCTTTTCAAGAACATATAAAGCATCAATTATCTTATTATGCCCATCTTTTAATAAAAGAGCTATTTCGGGATTATGTAATAAATAAAAGTCAATATAGTCTGTATTCATAAGTTTTAATGAGTTTTCTACTGACCAATTTATGAATTTAGGGTCAATACAAAAATCCATTTCAATAAGACAATTTGATTTTTTTACAAATAATTTTTTTAAAATTTTTTTTTTTTTAACATAATTTGGTAATAATCCTACCTTAGATAATATTACTAAAGTTTCCCTCTTATTTTTTTTTAAAACTTTTCTAATTAATCTTTCACTTCTTCCATTTCTATACTTTTGAGCAGTGTCAATTACGTTTATTCCTCTTTTTAATCCGTAAAAAATAGACTTTAAAATTTCTTTATCTTTTAAATTTGTTTCCTCGCCTTTATACAAACCAAAACCAAAATTTGAAATTTTCTTTCCATCAAATAAATTATTGTATAGCATTAATTAAAATTCCATTTACTTAACCATTTTTCTAAACTATATAATTTCCAAATAAACATCATATGATCTTTTTTTTTTAAAAAGTGTTCTTTGAGAATAAAATTAAGTTTTTTTTTATTTATAAATGAAATTTCTTCCCGTTTTAAGAGACTATTAACTGTTTTCTGTAAATTTTTTTTTAAATCATTTCTAAACCATATGTTGGCTGGTGCATTTAAACCTACGTGTTCTTTTTTCCACAAAACCTCTTCCGGTAAATAATTTTTTAATGAATGTCTAATCAACCATTTAGTATATCCATCCTTAATCATCAAAGTTATTGGCAAATTCCAGCAAAATTTTACTACATCTTCATCTAAAAAGACTGATCTACATTCAATATTAAATTGAGAAAAATTTGGTATCTCTGCTCTTGTTGAAGGTGGAGATGATGTAAAATGTAAATCTTGAATTAATTTACTTTTAAGGAAACTTTTTGTAATTGATGGAAAATTACCAATTTTTTTAATTATACTTCCTTTTTTTATTAAATGTAAGTATTGATTATTATTCCTAATCAAATCTTCATCCCAGGTATAATTTAATATTTTTCCTTTTTTTTTCTTGTCAAAGCACTTTTTTAAATAAATATTAAAAATTTTCAAATTTTTTTTGTAAATAGGATGGTCATGCATATTCATCCATTTATTTAGCTCATTCTTAAAAAGTTTTTTATTTTTTCCAAATTTTAGATCTGCTAAAAAATAAGGAATGTCATCATAGAGACCTGCCAAGATATGGTCTCCTCCATCACCCCCAAAAATATATTTAATTTTATCATAATATAATTTTTTGCAGAGGATATAATGCGCATACCATGTGGGAGATGAAATTGGTTCATCATGAATATCTAACATTTCATTAAATATTTTTTCAAATTTTTTTGAATTAGGGTAAACAAATTTAGAGTCAAAATTTTTATATTTTGATATTTTTTTTATTAAAGTGGACTCGTCATAAGAAAGTTCTTCTTTTATTTCATTGGATTTTTTATAACCTATTGAATAGGTCTTAATTTTTGTATTTATATTTTGAGAACCGATTGCTGCAATTGTAGGTGAGTCTAAACCTCCACTTAATAGAAACGCTTTATTACAATATTTTAAATCTATATTTCTTTTTTGGAAACTTATATTTAATAGCTTTAAGAATTTTTTTTTTACATCATTAATATTATTAATTACTGTATTTCTTATATTAAAAGAAAATAGCTTTGATATTTTGATCTTATCTTTTATAAAAATATAAATAGAATTATTTTGAAATAAATATACGTCCTTAAAAAAAGTTTCTGTTGTTGCATATGAATATCTATAATTTTTAAGTAAATATATCCTAATTAAATCCCAATTAGGCTTAAGTTTAATTATAAAATTTTTTATAAATTTTATTTTAGTAAATATTAATAATAGATCATTTTTTTTGTAATAAAAAAAAACGTTTGAACCATGTCTATCTCTTAAAGTAAAAATTTTATCTCTTTTTATATCTAAAATTAGAATTGCGAAATTACCATCTAATTTTTTTAAAAATTTCATACCATATTTCAAATAACCATTTAAAATTAGATTAACTTTTGAATTTTTATTTTTGTTTGATACATGAAGATTAAAAATATTTCCTTGAAATAAAATCAAAGTATTTTTTTTTAAATAATATATTTCATTAACTTTAATTCCATTTAAAATTAACTGGTAATTATATTTTTTGGTTTGAAAACTAATTAATTTATTTTTTTTAAAAAAATACTTACTCTCTAAATTTTTAGCAGTTTTAAATAAAGTTTTTACATTTATTTTTATTTTTGATCTTAAAAAAAAAAAATCTGACATACTTAAATCATAATATTTTGAAGTTGAACTAAGTTTTTAGAGGCACTACCTGTAATTATGCAGCAAATATTTTTTTCTTTTAACTTATCTAAACATCCTATTATAGAAGCTGAGGAAGGTTCACATGTCAAACCTTCTAATTTAAGAAGTTTATAACCTTTGGAAATATCCTTATCCGTTGCTTCTATAAAGTCTTTTTGTAAATTAAAAAATTTTGCTAAATTTTTATATTCATATTTGGTGAAAGAATTTATACTGGTTGCTAATTTACTATAAGAAAAAACTCCATAGACTTTATGGTTATTTTTAATACCTTGTTTTAAGCCAAGTATATGAGAGCCGTTATTTACACAACTTATAAAGGTATTTATTTTTTTATTTATATTATAAATTTCTGAAACAATTTCTTTATTCGCACAATACTTTAAATTTGAATTATTTGGGTTTGCATTAAAGACTTTGCTTTTATTCATTTGCGCAGAACTATAGTCATATAAATCGCTCAAATTGGCAGTTTTTTTTATAAATACTTTTCCGCCTAGTGATTTAATTAAATTCAAATTATTTAAATTTATGTCTTGTTTTCTTAGCCAAATTTTTGACTTCATGTTATTAATTTTTGAAAAAAAAGTAATTGATATTGCTAGATTACCTGTGGACGCACAGCCTATCGACTTAAAATTATTTTTTTTTGCTTGATTAATAAGCTTAATACTTTCGCGATCTTTATGACTTCCAGTTGGATTTAATATTTCAAGCTTTAGCCAAACATTTTTTTTATAATATTTTGAAATTTTTGATGCATATATTAATGGTGATTTTAACATGAAAAATATTATATATTTAAATTGCAAAGCTTAGAACTGATAACTTCCACCATGAATTTTCAAAAAATTTATCTGATATATAATAAAATATTATATATAAAAAAAAATTTTATAAGAATTTTAAAACGCAATTTTTTGAAATTTACAGTTAATTGATTTTTAAGAAAATTTTAACTAGTGTCATTATTAAATTTTTTTTGTTAGATTTATTTCCATTTCTATGGATCCATCTTAATTATTATAACTAAATGTTCCAGTTCTTCCTAAACAATAGATTTCTTTTTTTTCTCAAAAAAAATTAATTTAAGTAAAAATTCAAAAGTTGTTATAATTTGTATCAATAAAAATTTTTTCAGTGCATAAATCAAGCCAATTGAGCTATTAGTAACGGTAAGCTTAACGTGTTACCACGCTTCCACACCCGTCCTATCAATGTCGTAGTCTACGACAGCTCTATGGGAAGAACTTGTTTTGAGGCGAGTTTCTCGCTTAGATGCTTTCAGCGATTATCTCTTCCGTATTTAGCTACGCGGCACTGCAGCTGGCGCTACAACCGCTCC
>Ga0194133_10001930_pt1 | contig 33812 bp, 25 predicted proteins | sample TA2KigOf40mmetaG_FD_155448 | JGI IMG/M metagenome (GOLD analysis project Ga0194133, IMG submission 155448) | Freshwater microbial communities from Lake Tanganyika, Tanzania - TA2015055 Kigoma Offshore 40m | ecosystem: Environmental > Aquatic > Freshwater > Lake | place: Tanzania: Lake...
TTGCGCTCCTGCGCGACGACGGGTCAACCGCGTGCGGCAACTGGATCTACGGTGGCTGCTGGTCGCAGGCGGGCAACCTCACTGCGCGCCGCGGCACTGCCGATCCAACCGGCTGGGGTGCCTACCCTGAGTGGGGTTTTGCCTGGCCAGCCAATCGCCGGGTGCTCTACAACCGTGCCGCAGCAAGTCCCGAGGGCAAGCCGTGGGATCCTTCACGGCCCTACCTTGCATGGAACGGGCAGCGCTGGGCAGGCGCCGACATCCCCGACATGCGCGCCGATGCGGCACCCGAGGAAGGCGTGGGTCCTTTCATCATGAACCCCGAGGGTGTTGCGCGGCTCTATGCGCCAGCGATGAACGAGGGGCCGTTTCCCGAGCACTACGAGCCTTTCGAGACGCCGGTGGGTGCCAACCTGATGTGTCCCGACAACCCGAAGGCGGTGAGCAATCCGGCGGCGCGGGTCTACAAGGGCGATATGGAAGCCTTCGGCAAGGCCGACAAGTTCCCGTATGCGGCAACGACCTATCGACTCACCGAGCACTTGCACTTCTGGACCAAGCATGCCAAGAGCAATGCAATCACCCAGCCAGCGCCCTTCGTGGAGATCGGTGAGGACCTCGCCAAGGAGAAAGGTATCCGCCAGGGCGACAAGGTGAAGGTCACCAGCCAGCGTGGCGAGGTGGTGGCCGCCTGCGTGGTTACCAAGCGCATCAAGGGGCTCAACGTTGCGGGCAAGAAAGTGCATCATGTGGGGATCCCGATCCACTGGGGATTCAAGGGTGTGACGCAAAACGGCTATCTTGCCAATGCGCTCACGCCCTACGTGGGTGATGCCAATTCGCAGACGCCGGAATACAAGGCGTTCCTGGTCAACATTCAGAAAGCATAAGGAGGCGACCATGGCGAGTTTGCAAAGTCTTGATGTGGTGGCCCGCTCGGCCACCACCACCCCCACGCCTTCGGTGCGTCAGGTCCCGCAGGTTGCCAAGCTGATCGATGAGTCCAAGTGCATCGGTTGCAAGGCATGTCAGGTCGCCTGCATGAACTGGAACGATCTGCGCGACGAGGTTGGCACCAACATCGGCGTCTACGACAACCCCAGTGATCTCACCCCGAGTTCCTGGACGGTGATGAAGTTCTTTGAGGTGGAATCGAAGGAAAGTCCGCTCGAGTGGCTGATCCGCAAGGACGGCTGCATGCATTGCGAGGATCCGGGCTGCCTGAAGGCGTGTCCTTCGCCGGGGGCGATCGTGAAGTACGCCAACGGCATCGTCGACTTCATTTCCGAGAACTGCATCGGTTGTGGCTACTGTGTGAAGGGCTGTCCCTTCGATGTGCCGCGGATCAGCCAGAAGGACAACAAGGCCTACAAGTGCACGCTTTGCTCCGACCGGGTTGCGGTGGGCCTCGAACCGGCCTGTGTGAAGACCTGTCCCACCGGTGCGATCGTCTATGGCCCGAAAGACGACATGGTGAGCTACGGGATCAAGCGCAGCAAGGAGTTGCAGGAACGCGGCTTCAGGAACGCCGGGCTCTACAACCCCGAGGGGGTGGGCGGTACCCATGTGATGTATGTGATGAAGCACGCCGACCGGCCCGCACTGGTCGACCTGCCTGCCAATCCCACCGTGAGTCCGCTCGTGAGTTTGTGGAAGGGCGCTGCCAAGCCGCTTGCCATGCTCGGCATGCTCGGCGCGGCAACGGCAGCCTTCTTCCACTACATGAAAGTGGGGCCGATCGAGGACAAGGACGACGAGGACAAGGTGGTCGAGGCCAACGGTGCACCCGGTCCATCCAGCGCACCGAGGGGATCCAGCGTCTCCAGTGCACCGACAGGGAGGGGATGATGTCGAAACTGATACGCCGCTACGCCGATTCCGACCGGATGAACCACTGGTTGATCGCGCTCTTTTTCGTCCTTGCGGGTCTTTCGGGGCTGGCCTTCTTCCACCCGGGCCTGTTCTTCCTCAGTCACCTTTTTGGAGGGGGTAGCTGGGCGCGCATCCTGCACCCCTTCCTCGGGGTACTCATGGCGTTATGCTTCCTGGTGCTCTTTTTGCGTCTTTGGAAGGACAACGTGATCACCGACGCCGACCGCGAATGGCGCAAGCACATGGGGGAGATGTTCCGCGGCAACAAGGAAGCGATGCCGCCCGTGGGGAAGTACAACTACGGGCAAAAGGCTGTGTTCTGGTTGATGAGCGGGAGCTTGCTTGTGCTCTTCATCACCGGGTTCCTCTTCTGGCGGCCGTTTTTTGCGCCCAACTTCGGCATCGATCTGCAGCGGGTGGGCGCGCTGCTCCATGCGGTAGCTGCGGTGGTCCTCGTGATCAGCACGATCGTGCATGTCTATGCGGCGATCTGGGTGAAGGGCACCACCAGGGCCATGACGCGCGGCACCGTAACCGACTCCTGGGCGCGTCGCAACCACCCCCTGTGGCACGCCGAAGCCGGGGGGGAACAGCGCTGAAAGGGACCGTCGGGCCGGACCGGGCAGCGGGGGTCCGGCCGGTGGCGCTTTCCTTTCTTTCCTGAAGGGGCCTGGCGCGGTGGAGTCCAGACCCGCAGTGCGGGTGCTGTCGTCGGAAGAGATCCTTGCGCAAAAGGCACTGGAGATCCCCTTTCTCCAGGCTCCGGATCTGCGTACGGTCTTCGCCGAGCGCGCGATGCGGATGCGGCAGCTGGCGGCGCAGAGCAGCCTTGGAGAGTTTCTGCGTTTTCTTGCGGTGCTTGCCCAGGCGCAGCATGAACTCGCGCAGCACTACCCGCAACTCCCGTTGATCGACGAGGCCGAAGCCGCACGGCTTCAACGGGTGGCGGGCGTGCCGTTCGTGGCGGCGCAGTGGTATCGCGATCCGGTCTGGCGACAGAAACTGCTGGAACTTGGCGAGCGCTGCGCGTTGCATGCGCCTGCTGCGCTGCGCGATGCCATCGGTGGTTTGCGCGCCCGCTCCCACACCTGGATCGAGGCACAGGCCGACCTTCTGCTCACCGGCTCTCAACGCGGGCTCGATCTTGCGCTCGCGCCGCTGATCGGCGCAGCGCTGCAGTTGCACTTCACCGCGCTGCTTGCGCAGTGGGAGGCGGCTTCGCAAGCACAACCCGCGTTGCGTGGAGCCATCGGCCGAACGCTGCTCGAGGGACATTGCCCGGCCTGCGCAAGTCCGCCAACGGCCAGCATCACGCTTGCGATCGGCCCGAGCGCAGGGCACCGCTACCTGCACTGCAGCCTGTGCAACGCCCGCTGGCACATGCCACGCAACAAGTGCGCGCACTGCTTCCGCACCGATGATCTGCGCTACGAAGCCCTCGAGCTCGCCGATGCGGGCCAGGATCCGCGCGAGGAGGCAGAGTCCACGGCCGTGGGACGCCGCCCGGCCGTGCTCGCGGAAGCCTGCGGGCACTGCCTTCACTACCTCAAGATCATGCACACCGATCGCGATCCCTTCGTTGATCCGCTGGCCGATGACCTCTACAGCCTTTCGCTCGATCTGCTCCTGGGCGAGGAGGGCTTCGAGCGCTACGGCAACAACCTCATGCTGCATCTGGCCCGTCCGGAAGATCCATGAGCGCGCGGCCCACTGCATCCGTGGTCCACGGTGTTGCGGCCGACTTCAGGAGCATCCCCTCGGTTGATCGCCTCTTGCGTCACCCCGCTTCGGCGGCCCTTGCGCTCGAGCACGGACACCGGCTCACACGGGATACTGCGCGCGTCGTTCTCGAAGAACTCCGAGGCCGCGCGGATCGCGGCGAATTGCGCGCCAGCGAACCCGAACTCGATCAGCTGACAACGGTGCTCGCCGCGCGTTGCCAGGCGCAGCTTGCCTCGTCGGCGCGTGCGGTGATCAACCTCACCGGCACGGTGATCCACACCAACCTTGGACGGGCACCACTGCCAGCGCTTGCGCTCGAGCGCATCGTTGCGCTGGGCGGTAGTGCCAACAACCTCGAGTACGACCTGCAGCGAGGTGCGCGTGGCGACCGCGACAGTCTGGTCGAAGCGCTGCTCTGCCGCCTCACCGGTGCGCAGGCCGCCACTGTGGTCAACAACAATGCCGCAGCGGTGCTGCTCATGATCGCCGCGCTGGCGCAGGGCCGCGAGGTGCTGGTGTCGCGTGGCGAACTGGTGGAGATCGGCGGAGCCTTCCGCATGCCTGACGTGATGGCCAGCGCCGGTGCGCGTCTCGTGGAAGTAGGCACCACCAACCGCACGCATCCGCAGGACTACGAGCGTGCCATCAATGCGCATACCGCAATGCTGATGAAGGTCCACACCAGCAACTACGCGATCCAGGGGTTCAGCAGCGCGGTCGACGAGGCAGTGCTTTCGGGGATCGCCCGAAGGCACGGGGTGGTGCTTGCCTCGGACCTGGGCAGCGGTTCGCTGATCGATCTTTCAGGCTACGGACTGCCGCGCGAGCCGCTGCCGCAGGACAAGCTTGAGGCCGGCTGCGATGTGGTGAGCTTCTCGGGCGACAAGCTGCTTGGAGGACCGCAGGCCGGCCTGATCGTGGGCTCGCGCGAGGTTGTGGAGCGCATTCGCAGGCATCCGCTCAAGCGCGCCTTGCGGGTGAGCAAGCTGCCGCTGCTCGCACTCGAGGCAACCCTTCAGCTCTACCTGCGCCCCGAGTTGCTCGCGCGCGATCTGCCGGTGCTGCGACTCCTCACCCGGCCGCGTAGCGCGATCCTGCGGCAGGCACGGCGGTTGCGCGCCGCAGTGGCCGAGGCGCTTGCGCCGCGCTTCACGGTGGAAGTTGTGCCGCTGATGAGCCAGATCGGTTCGGGCTCGCTCCCGGTGGACCGCCTCGCCTCGGCGGGATTGAGGATCGTGTCCAGCGCTTCAAGGCACGGCGACCGCGAACTCGAGACGCTCGCGCAGACACTTCGCGCGCTCCCACGCCCAGTGCTCGGAAGGATTGCCGACCATGCGGTGCTCTGGGATCTGCGCTGCCTCGAGCACGACCGGGAACTGCGTGTGCAGTTGCCCCAACTCCGGGCTGCGCTCACATGATCGTGGGTACTGCGGGTCATATCGACCACGGCAAGACAACGCTGGTGAAGGCGCTCACCGGCGTGGATACCGACCGCTTGCCGCAGGAAAAGGAGCGCGGGATCACGATCGAACTCGGCTACGCCTACCTCGATCGCGGCCCGGGACTCGACCCGCTCGGATTTGTGGATGTGCCAGGCCACGAGCGGCTGGTGCACACCATGCTCGCGGGCGCAAGCGGAATCAGCTTCGGAATGCTGGTGGTGGCGGCCGACGACGGGCCGATGCCGCAGACGCTCGAGCATCTGGCGATTCTTGCGCTGCTCGGGATCGAGCGGGGTCTTGTGGCGCTAAGCAAGTGCGATCGGGCCGATGCGACCCAGCGCGCTGCGGTCGGTTCTGCGGTCGAGGCGCTACTGCTGCAGGCAGGACTGCCTGCGTACCGGGTCTTCGAAGTGTCTGCGATAAGCGGTGAGGGTCTCGAGGCGATCCGCAGTCATCTGCTGGCGCAGGCCAGTGTGGTGCGTGACAGGGCAGCGCAACCCGACCCTGAGGGCTCGCAGCCGGGCCCCTCGGCGCTGGACGAAAGCCACGAGGCGCCGGGCGCCAGCCCAAAGGCGCAGGATGCCAGCCACGCGGCGCCGGGCGCGGCAGCCCAGTGCGGATTCCGGCTTGCGATCGACCGGGTGTTTACGCTGGAAGGACACGGCAGCGTGGCTGCAGGCCCGGTGCACGCCGGCCGGGTGGCCCCTGGCCGGCTGCTGCGCCTGATCCCCGGGGATCTGCAGGTACGGGTGCGCAGTATCCACGCACAGGGGCGGGCAGTATCCGAGGCCTCCACGGGTCAACGCGCTGCGCTCGCACTCGCCGGGCTCCAGCGCCAGGATCTCTCCCGCGGCCAATGGCTGGTCGACCCCGGGATCGTGTCGGTGTCGGACCGGATCGATGCGCGCGTGCGTCTTTGGCCGGGCGAGCGGCAGGGACTGCGAAGCGGCACCCAGGTGCATCTGCATCTCGGTGCCGAAGCGGTCACCGGGAGCGTGGCAAACCTGGACCGCGATGTGCTGCTACCCGGAGAGGAGGGGCTGGTGCAGCTGGTGTGCCACAGGGCGATCGGCGCATGGCATCGCGACCGCGTGGTGCTGCGTGACGCATCGGCGAGTCGAACCCTTGCGGGAGGGATCGTTCTCGACCCTGCGGCGCCAGTGCGCTATCGGCGGACAGCCCAGCGGCTTGCACAGCTTCGCGCGTTGGCGATCGAGCATCCTGGCCAGAGGATTGCAGCCTTGCTCGAATCGAGTCCACTCGGTATCGGGGCTGCAGACTACCTGCGGAGGCAGGCCGGCCACGCGGCGGTTTCAAGCGCTCCCTCGCTGCGACTGGGCGAATGGCTGCTCGATGAGCAGCACGCGAAACGGCTCATGGCTGTGATCGTGCAGCAACTCGAGGAGTACCATCGGTTGCATCCGCTCGATGCCGGCATCGAACTGCAACGCTTGCGTCGCCTGGCGTGTCCGCGTTTCGATGCCGATGCTTTTCGTGCGCTGATCCAGGTCATGTGCGCGCGCGGCATGCTGGCAGTGCAGGGGGCCTTCCTGCACCACCCGGAACATGCGCTGCGGCTGAGCGCGCGCGAACAGGCAGTGTCGGAGTCGTTGGCTCCCCACCTGCGCGCCGCCGGATTCCACGGCGCCTGGGTGCGCGATCTGGTGAAACACTGCAGGCACGAGGAAACGATCGTGCGCGCAACGCTCGCGACGATGGCGCGTGCCGGGCAGGTCCATCCGGTGGTGAAGGACCTCTACTACGCGCCCGAAGTGATCGATGAACTGGTGGCCATCGCCTTGCGCCTCGCCGAGTCCACCGGCGAGCGGGGGGTGCGCGCCGCGCAGTATCGCGATGCCATCGGGCTTGGTCGGCATCGCGCCATCCAGATTCTCGAGTACTTTGACCGGATCGGCGTGTTGCGCAGAGTGGGTGACCTGCACCGGATGCGCGCCGAAAGCGCATGGGCGCGCGCTCCGGTTACGATGCGCGTTGAAGTGACCGAACGATGATGCGTGGAACTTTCCGCGTGTGGATCCTGGCGCGAAGGGTGAGCCGTCAACGGAGGGGGATCGATCCTGGTGGGTCGGCCGGGCTTCAAACCCGGTGGGCGACGCCATGCGTTGCCGGGTGGGTTCGACTCCCATGCCCCTCCGCCATCTGAGCCTGCCATTACGATGCAGATCGAGTCCTTCGCCTTTCCAGACGACCGCCTGTATCTGCTGGAGCATCAGATGTGGGCGCTGCCGCTCAACGACGGGACGGTGCAGGTGGGGGGTACCGAACTCGGCATGAACATGGCGGGCGACATCTACATGTGCCGCGTGAAGGCTCCGGGTACGCTGCTCGAGCAGGGCAGGGGGATCGCGATCGTGGAACTTGCCAAATCGATCATCTCGGTGAAGTCGCCGCTGTCCGGTGCGATTGTGAGGATCAATCCGCAACTCGCGTCCGAACCCGCGTTGCTCAACCGCGCGCCCTACGGCGCAGGCTGGATGGCAGTGGTGCAGCCGAACAACTGGGACCATGAGCTGCAAGCCCTGATCGGCACAGGGGATGCGTTGCGGGCGGCGGTGGAGGAGACCCTGCGCCTTTACCGGCTCAACGAAGATTCGCGGAACTGAGCACCCGATGGTGTCTGGCGCCCAGGGCTATGTCTCCGGAGCCTGCCGCGGCGTGGCGATCCTGCTGTGGTCGGCCGACCCGAAGGTGCCCGGGCGGTTGAGCACACCCTTCTTTCATGCCGCTGCGGCAGCGGCGCTCGAAGTGGAGGTTGAGCTCTATTTCAGCGCGGCAAGCGTGCAACTGCTTGCGCCCGGAGTGGCCGACAGTCTGCGGTCGAGCGAGCATTCCGACAGCACCGTGGGCGAGGCGATGCGGCTTGCCCATCAGCATGGCGCGCGTCTCTACGCTTGTGCGGATGCACTCAAGGCTCAGGGATTGCAGCTCGATGCGCTGATTTCGATGTGCAGCGGACTGGGTGGGTCGGTGCAGTTCATGGCGCGCACCATCGATCCGGCGTGGCGAACGCTGGTGTACTGACGGCACCGTCTCGGCTGGGTTCCGGGCTCGCCGGGGGCATGCCAGGGGTGCATCGGCGGCGCGGGGAGCGCACCACCGTCGCGCCATCGCGCGAGCCTGCTTCAGCCATCGAAGGCGCGAGGCATCCTTCACCGCACGAGGCAACCGCAGCCCCACGCCTGCAAGAGCAGGCTACCGCCTGCGAGACTCAGCCCCTGCATCGGGGAGGCAAGTATCCGCAGGGCGCCAGGATCCGGGCGCTCCAACCCCGGCCGGCCAGGCTGATCCGGCAGGAGCATCTGGCTGGCCAGTTCCCGCGGGTCAACGCTCAGGTCAGTGGCGCTCCAGTTGAACACGCAGAGCACGCGCAGATCCCCGAGCGTGCGCACGAAAGCGAGAAGCCCGGGGCTTGCCGCGTTGGCCGACAAACCGGCTTCGATCTTGTGTATCGATCCCCCGATCATGTGCATCGATCCCTCGAGCATCACCGGGTTGGCACGGCGCCAGGCGATGAGCGCCCGGTAGTAGCACAGCAGCGACTGGGGGTGCGCCTGCTGATCGGCCACTGCGTTGGCGCGGTGCTGTGCAGGGATCGGCAGCCACGGCTTTTGCGCTCCGCTGCCAAAGCCCGCGTCGATGGCAGCGCCATCCCAGGGCATGGGCGTTCGGCACCCGTCGCGCCCCTTGAAGCGCGGCCACATCGCGATGCCGTAGGGATCCTGCAGCTCCTCCTGGCGAAGTTCCACTTCCTCGAGTCCCAGCTCCTCGCCCTGGTACACGCAAGGGGTGCCGCGCAAGCACATCTGGAGCGCGGCCGCGAGGCGCAGCTTGCGCTGCCGCAGGCTCCCGGTGGCTGCGTCAGCCGCCCAGCGGGTAGCCACCCGGACGACGTCATGGTTGCCAATCGCCCAGGCGGGCCACCCGTCGCTCACGATGCGCCCGAAGCGCTCGAAGGTCTGGTGCAGGAAGGCTGCGCTGTGATCAGCGCCGAGCAGATCGAAGCTGTAGGCCATATGCAGGCGATCTGCGCCTGCGGTGTATTCCGCCATGCGCGCCAGTCCGTCGTCGTCGCCGATCTCGCCCAGCAGTACCGTGTTGGGATAGCGATCGCAGAGCGCCCGCAGCTCGCCAAGAAAACCCAGGTTCTCGGGACGGCTCTTGTCAAAGAGATGCATCTGATACATGTAGGGATTGAAGTCGCCCACACTCATGTCGCGCCGCGGGCCGGTTTGGCGGTCGCGCGGGGGGTTGTTGCGCAACTGCGCATCATGAAAGAGGAAGTTGGCGGTATCCAGCCGGTAACCGTCGACGCCGAGTTCAAGCCAGAAGCGTACCGTTTCGAGGATCGCCTCGCGTACTTCGCCGCAGTGGAAGTTGAGGTCGGGCTGACAGTCGAGGAAGTTATGCAGGTAGTACTGGGATCGTCCGGTGTCCCATTGCCAGGCGCTCCCGCCAAACACCGAGAGCCAGTTGTTGGGCGGAGTGCCGTCGGGTTGCGGATCGGCCCAAACGTACCAGTCGGCGCGGGCGCCCTCGCGCGATGCCCGGCTGTCGGCAAACCAGGGATGCTGGTCGGAAGTGTGCGAGAGGACCTGATCGATCATCACCCGGATTCCGAGCGCATGGGCCCGCTCGAGTAATGCACCAAACGCCTCGAGCGTTCCAAACAGGGGGTCCACCTCGCAGTGCGCGCGGATGTCGTAGCCGAAATCCTTCATCGGGCTGGGGAAGAAGGGCGAAATCCAGATGGCATCCACCCCGAGCCACGCGATGTAGTCGAGCTTTTGCGTGATTCCGGCAAGGTCACCAACACCGTCGCCGTTGGTGTCGGCGAACGACCGGGGGTAGATCTGGTAGATCACCCCGCCACGCCACCATGGCCGTGCCGGCAGTGCCTTCATTCCCGGTGGATCTGCGCGACGACCCTGAGGGCAGATCACGCCAGGGCGCTGACCGATTGCAACCGGACCGGCGGGCACCTCCAGATCTGGTCCACATATTCGGCAATCGTCCGGTCGGCGGAAAAGCGGTGGGTGCCGGCGATGTTGATCAGGCTCTTGCGCGCCCAGGCCGTGCGATCGAGGTAGCAGCGGTCCACTTCATCGTGCGCCTCGACGTAGGCGGCAAAGTCGGCGAGCAGCAGGTAGTGGTCGCCCCAGCGCACCAGCGCATCGTGGATTGCGTGGTAGCGACCGGGCTCCCTTGGCGAGAACATGCCCTCGCGCACCGCATCGAGCACCCGGCGCAGACGGGGATTGCCTTCAACGACCTTGGCGGGCGAATAACCGCATGCGCGCTGATCGCGCACCTGCGCCGCAGTGAGGCCGAAAACAAACATGTTGTCGGTGCCCACCGACTCGAGAATCTCGATGTTGGCCCCGTCGAGTGTGCCGATCGTGAGCGCACCGTTGAGGGCAAGCTTCATGTTGCCGGTGCCCGAGGCTTCGGTGCCGGCGGTGGAGATCTGCTCGGAGAGTTCGGCGGCCGGAATGATCAGCTCGGCGAGGCTCACGCTGTAGTTGGGGATGAAACACACCTGAAGGCGGTTGCCGATCCGCGGATCGCTGCGCAGGGTGGCCGCCACATCGTGAATCAGGCGGATGATCAGCTTGGCCATCGCATACGCCGAGGCGGCCTTTCCCGAGAAGATCACGGTGCGGGGCACCCAGTCGAGCTCGGGCTGATCGAGGATTCGAAAGTAGCGGTCGATCACCTGAAGCACATTGAGCAGCTGCCGCTTGTACTCGTGGATTCGCTTGATCTGCACATCAAAGAGGCTCTCGGGGTTGATCCGAACCCCGAGTTGCTCGCCGATCCAGCGCGCAAGCAGCAATTTGCGCCTGCCCTTGGTTGCGAGCAGCGCGTCGATCGCGCGGGCATCGCTTGCGAAATTGCGCAACTCGCCGAGCTGCCCGAGGTCGCGGCGCCAGCCGGTGCCGAGGCGCTGGTCGATCAGGGAGGAAAGCTCAGGGTTTGCCTGCGCAAGCCAGCGTCGCTGGGTAATGCCGTTGGTCTTGTTGTTGAAGCGCTCCGGCCACAGGCGGTGGAAGTCGGCGAAGATCGACTCGGTCATCAGTTGGCTGTGCAGTTTCGACACGCCGTTGACCGAGTAGGACGCAAGCACTGCAAGGTAGGCCATGCGCACCCGGCGGTCGCCGTCCTCGCTGATCAGCGACATCCGGCGGATCATGTCGCCGTCGCAACCCTTTGCGCCGAGTGTGGCAAGAAACTGCGCATTGAGGTCGAAGATGATTTCGAGATGCCGCGGCAGCACATCGACGAGCATGGCCACGGGCCAGGTCTCGAGCGCTTCGCTCATCAGCGTGTGGTTGGTGTAGGAGAAGATGCGCTGGCAGTGCAGCCAGGCGACGTCCCAGTCCATGCGGTGCACATCCACCAGCAGGCGCATCAACTCGGGTACCGCCAGGACCGGATGGGTGTCGTTGAGATGAATGCAGATCTTGTCGGAGAGTTTGCGCAGGTTGTCGTGGGTGGAGAGGTAGCGCCGGAGCAGATCCTGCACGCTCGCACTCACGAAGAAGTACTCCTGCTGGAGGCGCAGCCTGCGACCGGGGTCGGTGGAATCGTCGGGATAGAGTACCCGCGACACATTCTCCGAAAGATTCTTCTTGGCCACCGCTTCGATGTAGTTCCCGCGGTTGAAGGCAGCCAGATCGATCTCCTCGTCGGCACGCGCCGACCACAGCCTCAAGGTGTTGGTGGCGAGCGTGTCGTAGCCGGGCACGATGATGTCGTGGGCCACCGCCTTTACCGGCGCGGTATCCACCCAGCGGCGCGCGCTGCCGTCGGCCACCACATGACCGCCGAAGTGCACCCTGTAGCTCACTTCAGCGCGCACAAACTCCCAGGGATGTCCGTGCTTGAGCCATTGGTCGGGCGCCTCCTGCTGCTGGCCCTCCACGATCTTCTGGCGAAACATCCCGTAGTCGTAGCGGATGCCGTAGCCGAAGCCCGGCACATTGAGCGTGGCCATCGCGTCGAGAAAACACGCGGCCAGGCGTCCGAGACCTCCGTTGCCCAGCGCCGCGTCGTTTTCCATGTTGAGCAACTGATCGAGGTCCACGCCCATTTCGGCCAATGCCTGGCTTACCCGGTCGCGCAGGCCGAGTGCGAGCAGCGCGTTGCTGAAGCTGCGCCCAATCAGGAACTCCATCGACAGGTAGTACACGCGCTTGCTGTCCTGCGCATACTGCGCGCGGGTGGTCTGCATCCAGCGGTCGATCAGGTGATCGCGAATGGCGAGCGCGCTGGCCTGAAACCAGTCCTCGGGGCGCGCACTGAGCGGGTCCTTGCCGACCGAAAAGCGCAGCTTGTTGGCAATCGCCCGCTTGATCGAACGCAAATCCCGCGCCGGAGGGTCGAAGTCGAAGGCGGGGTTGACTTGTACAGGACTATCCATGGGCGTGGCCGAGTTGCTGGTAGATTCGAGTGTACTGCCGCGCGGATTCATCCCAGTCGAATGCAAGCGACATGCCAGTGCGCTGCAGCGCCGCCCACTGCACAGGCTGCGCCCAGCATGCCAGCGCCTGCGCCCAGGCTTCGAGAAAGGCGCCGATGTGGAAGGTGGCAAAGGCAAACCCGCTGCAACCAGTGGCTGCGGGGTTGTGCGGATCCCAGGGATGGACCGTGTCGGCAAGGCCCCCGACTGAGTGCACCAGCGGCAAGCATCCGTAGCGCATCGCATACATCTGCGTAAGGCCACAGGGCTCGAACTGCGAGGGCATCAGGAGCATGTCGCAGCCTGCCAGCAGCCGGTGCGCGAGAGCTTCGTCAAAGCCAAGACGCACCCGGACCTGATCCGGGTGGCGCTGCTCCAGCTCCAGGAAGGCCTGCTCGATCGATGCTTCGCCGCGACCCAGGATCGCCAATTGCGCACCCTGATGGAGCATTGGTGCGGCCGCTTCCAGCACCAGCCCGAGCCCCTTGTGCGGATGCAGGCGACTGATGATCGCGCAGCGCGGCGCTTCGTGATGCGCTGCAAGCCCGAGTTCCAGCCCGAGCGCCTTATGGTTTGTTGCGCGCGCGGTTAGCTGACCGGGGTTGTAGCGTGATGGCAGGTGATCGTCGTGCGCCGGATTCCAGATGCCGCTGTCGATGCCGTTGCGGATCCCACTGAGCTTGTGGCCGTGGTGCCGCAGGAGCCCATCGAGACCGAAGCCCTGCTCAGGCGTCTGAATCTCGCGCGCATAGCCTGCGCTCACTGTGCTCAGCCGGTCGGCATGCACGATCCCCGCCTTCATGTAGGAGATCTGTCCGTGAAACTCGAGCCCCTCGAGATGCCAGGCGTGCGCCGGAATCCCGAGCTCGGCTTGATGCACCGCGCGAAAGAGTCCCTGGTAGGCAAGGTTGTGGATGGTGAACACGCTCGGACGGCGCACGTGTGGCGCGGTGCTCCATGCCAGATAGGCCGGTGCAAGTCCTGCATGCCAATCGTGCGCATGCACCACCTGGGGTTGCCATGTTGGATCGAGTCCGCAGGCAAGTTCACGTGCCACCCAGCCAAGTGCTGCGAAACGCCGGTGGTTGTCGGCAAAGGCATGGCCCTGCGCATCCTCGTAGGGACTGCCCGCCCGCGCATAGAGCCACGCTGCATCGATCAGGTAGAGCCTGGCACTGGAGCCGTGGGCCTCGGCACCGAGCACATCCACTTCGTCGCCCCACGGAAGTCGTGCCCGTCCGATGCGTTCGGTGCTGCGCAGCGCCTGAAGGATCACGGGGTAGCCCGGAAGCAGCGCACGCAATTCCACACCACAGCGGGCGAGCGCGGCCGGAAGCGCACCTGCAACATCGGCAAGCCCCCCGGTCTTCACCCAGGGGACCATCTCGGAGCTGACCTGAAGAACACGCATCGGCAAAGGCTCAGCCGGGCGGCTTCCCGCTGAGACGATCGAGCATGCCGCGGGTGATCAGCACCACACCCTTCTCGGTGCGCTCAAAGCGCTGGGCATCGAGCGCCGGGTCTTCACCCACGACGAGACCCTCCGGGATTTCGCAGCCGCGATCGATCACGACGCGCTGAAGGCGGCAGCGCCGGTTGATGAGGACCTCGGGGAGGAGTACACAGGCATTCAACAGGCAGAAGGAACGGATACGCACATTGGAAAAGAGAACCGAGTTGCTCACCGACGAACCCGAAACGATGCAGCCCCCGGAGACGATCGTGTTGATGGTCTCTCCGTGCCGGCCCTGTGCGTCCTGCACGAACTTCGCAGGCGGCAACTGGCGCTGATGCGTCCAGATCGGCCACTGGGTGTCGTAGATGTCGAGCTCCGGCGTGACTGCAGCCAGGTCGAGGTTGGCTTCCCAGAAGGCGTCGATGGTGCCCACGTCGCGCCAGTACGGGGTGCTGCGCTTGGCCGAGGAAATGCACGACATCGAAAAGGGGTGCGCCACCGCCTGCCCCTCACGGACCACCCGCGGGATCACGTCCTTGCCAAAGTCGTGCGAGGAAGTGGGGTTGGCGAGATCGTCCTCAAGCATCTGGTAGAGGTAATCGGCGTTGAAGATGTAGATCCCCATGCTCGCGAGCGAACGCTCGGGATCGCCGGGCATCGAAGGCGGATCGAGCGGTTTCTCCACGAAGTCGGTGATCCGGCGCGATGCGTTGATCGCCATCACGCCAAAAGCGCTCGCTTCGCTTCGGGGAACCTCGATGCAGCCCACGGTGCATTCGGCACCGCGCTCCACATGATCCTTGAGCATCAGGGCGTAGTCCATCTTGTACACATGGTCGCCTGCGAGGATCACCACGAACTCCGGGCGACTGGTGCGGATGATGTCGAGATTCTGATAGATCGCATCGGCGGTACCGCGGTACCAGTGCTCCTCGCTCACGCGTTGCTGGGCCGGGAGCAGGTCGACCATCTCGTTGAGTTCGGCGCGCAGAAAGCTCCAGCCACGCTGCAGATGCCGCAGCAACGAATGCGACTTGTACTGGGTTACGACACCGATGCGACGTATTCCCGAATTGACACAGTTGGAAAGCGCAAAATCGATGATGCGGAATTTGCCCCCGAAGTAGACCGCAGGTTTGGCACGGTTGTCGGTGAGCTGCTTGAGCCGCGAGCCCCTGCCGCCCGCAAGCACCAGCGCCAGTGCGCGCCGCGCCAGGATGTGCGGCTGGATCTGCCGCGAAGACGACCCGAGGTGGCTCAGGTCCGAAGTACCGGCGTCGGTTGCGGTGTCCATCGCTTTCTCCTCGCGTCGATGCGCCACAGGAGCGCTGTGGCGCTGCACTTCGCTGTGTTTTCCCGCCTCAACCCGCCCCGTCTGCGCGATCGGCTCCGGGTCCAAGGGCGCGATCGGCTCCGGGTCCAAGGGCGCGATCTGCCCCGGGTCCAACGGCGCCAACCACACTGTACCCCGGCCTTGCAACCCGTGCCCCAAGGGGTGTTGCTGCGCTGTCGAAAACCGTGACCCAGTGGCCCTTGGGCAGGACAAACTCCACCGCCCCGGCATGGCCATTGATCACGAGGAGCGCATGCTCAGCCCTGCGATCGCTCCGGCACAGATGGAGCGTGAGGGCGCGAAGCGAGGGGTCTTCCCAGTCTCCTGAACGCAGCGGCCGCCCTGCGGGGTGCAGCCAGCGTGCCTCACTCGAGCGGTGCTGCGCGGGGCACAGCGCGTCTTCGGCGGGTTCGCGCCACCAGTGCGCGGCGAGATGCGCCTGCAAGCGCTTGCGCGCCCGCATCAGGGTACGTGCAAACGCAAGGAGCGCTTCGTCGCATTCATCCCAGCGAAGCCAGCTGAGGTCGTTGTCCTGGCAGTAGGCGTTGTTGTTGCCCCGTTGCGACCGGCCCCATTCGTCACCGGCCTGCAGCATCGGCGTACCCAGCGATGCAAAGAGGCAGGCGAGGAGCGCCCGATGCTTGCTGCGCCGCAGCCGCACAACTTCGGGCGGCGCATCCAGGCCTTCATGGCCGTGGTTGTGCGCGCAGGGATCGTCGTGCCCATCGCGATTGTCTTCGCCGTTGGCCGCGTTGTGCTTGCGCGCGTAACTCAGTGCGTCGTGCACGGTGAAGCCGTCGTGACTCGCCAGGTAGTTCACGCTGGCCAACGCGGAGTTCTTGCCGCCCGCGAAGATCGCCGATGACCCCGCCAGCCGGTCTGCGAGTCGGCCCAGCGGAGCGTCTTCGCGGATCCAGAAGCCGCGCACCTCGTCGCGGTAGCGGTCGTTCCATTCGAGGACCTGCGCGGGAAATCCTCCCAGCCGGTAGCCCTGCGGGCCAAGATCCCAGGGTTCTGCGATCACGAGACTCTGCGCCAGCACCGGGTCTGCGGCGAGGCAACTCCAGAAGTACGAAGCCGCGAGCGGATCCATGCCACCGTCGGCGCGATTGCGCGAGGCGGTGGTGGCAAGATCGAAGCGAAAGCCGTCGACCCCGTAGTCGAGGACCCAGTGGCGCAGGCTCTGCAGTACCCATGCGCACACGCCGGGCTCGGCGAAGTTGAGCGTGTTGCCGCATCCGCTCCAGTTCTGCAAGCCACCGCGAGCATCGTGGCGGTAGTGCAGTGCAGCATCGAGTGCGCGCAGATGGTAGGTGGGGCCTGCCGCGTCGAGTTCTGCGCTGTGGTTGTAGACCACGTCGAGGACCACTTCGAGGCCGGCTGCGTGCAGCGCGGCGATCGTTTCGCGCAAGGCAAGTCGCGCCGCTTTCCAGCGCCCTCCCGACGGGTTCCCCCGGGCCCCCAGCGCCCCCTCGCGGCCCGCTGCAAGGTAGCCCGGATGCGGTGCGCTCCACGCGAGCACGTTGTAGCCCCAATAGTTCGAGAGCCCAAGCCGAAGAAGCCTGGGCTCGCTCACATGCGCGCTGATCGGCATCAGGCATAGCGTGGTCACGCCCAGTTTCAGGAAGTATTCAAGGCTCCAGGGGTGGGCGAGCGCCTCGATCGACCCCCTCAAGGCCTCGGGGATCCGTGTCTGCAGTTGGCTGAACCCCCGCGGATGGAGCTCGTAGAGCAGCCGCATCGTTGCCCCCGGGTCGGCGCGTTCCGCAGCCGGCCGATCGTGGATCCCTCGACGCGCCGGGGGAAGCTCCTCCACGAGCACCGCAAGTGGCCGGTCGGGCCGATCCAGGTTCACCCAGCGCGCCATCGGGTCGAGCAGGCAAGGCGCGAGTGCGCCGTGGTGGGCAACGCCGAGCCTGAAGCCGTAGGCCGAACCAGCGGGCCAGTCGAGCCCGCTCGCACTCCAGTAGTCACCGTCGCGCCGAAGCGCGACCTCGTGGAGTATCCGACGCGTATCCGGCTCGATCAGGCAGGCCTGCAGACTTTGGGCCTGCCGCGACAAGACCCCGAGATGGGTGCCGTTTGCGTCCTGCCATGCACCGGTACGCATCGCAGCTCAGGCAGCGCAGGGACGAAGCCAGAGCACAGCGAGCGGTGGCAGATCGATCGCAAGGCTGAAGGGCTTGCCGTGCCAGGGCTCGGCAACCGCCTGGGCGACCCAGGCCTCAGGGATGCTTGCGCCACCCCCGTAGCGCGGATCGTCGGTGTTGAGGATCACCTCCCAGCGTTGCTCCGCTGAAACGCCGATCCGGTAGGCCGGCCGCGGGACCGGGGTGAAGTGGCACACCACGAGAACCGCATCTCCGCTCAGGTCGCGGCGGAGAAAGGCAATCACGGACTGCCGATGATCGTCGTGCGCGACCCACTCGAAGCCTGCCGCCTCGTGGTCGAGTTGGTGGAGCGGGGCCTGCGCGCGGTAGACGGCGTTGAGGTCCTTCACCAGATGCTGGATGCCGAGGTGCTCGCCCTGCGCGAGCAGATGCCAGGGCAGGAAGCTGTCGTGATTCCATTCGCAGTCGCTTGCCCACTCGCTACCCATGAAAAGCAGCTTCTTGCCCGGGTAGGCCCACATCAGCCCGAAGAGCGCGCGCAGATTGGCAAACCGCAGCCAGCGATCGCCGGGCATCTTGCCGAGCAGCGAGCCTTTTCCGTGCACAACCTCGTCGTGCGAGAGCGCGAGCACGAAGTTTTCCTCGAACGCATAGAGCAGGCCAAAGGTGAGGTCGCGCTGGTGAAACTTGCGGTAAAGCGGATCCCGGGCGAGGTACCTCAGGATGTCGTGCATCCAGCCGAGGTTCCACTTGTAGTGGAAGCCGAGCCCACCCTCCTCGAGGTCGTCGGAGGGTGGACGGCTCACCAGCGGAAACGAGGTGGACTCTTCGGCGATCGTGATGGCCTGAGGTGCCTCCTCACCGAGTCGCCGGCTGAGTTTGCGCAGGAAGGCGATCGACTCGAGGTTTTCCCGCCCGCCGAAACGGTTGGCGATCCACTGTCCATCGGGCCGGCTGTAGTCGCGGTAGAGCATGGAGGCCACCGCATCCACCCGCACCCCGTCGATCCCATACTGTTCGATCCAGAAGAGAGCATTGCCGAGCAGATAGTTGCGTACTTCGGGTCGGCCCAGGTTGAAGATCAGCGAGTGCCAGTCGGGGTGATAGCCCTCCCGGGGATCCTCGTGCTCGTAGAGCGCGGTGCCGTCAAAGCGCGAAAGCCCGTAGAGGTCTGCTGGAAAGTGTGCCGGGGTCCAGTCGAGAATCACGCCCAGTCCGTGCTGATGGGCGCAGTCCACAAAAGCTCGAAACTGCCCCGGGGTGCCGTGCCTCGCGGTGGGCGCATAGAGCCCCACCGGCTGGTAGCCCCAGGATCCGTCGAAGGGGTGTTCCATCACCGGCAGCAGTTCGAGATGCGTAAAACCCATCTCGACCGCATAGGGAACAAGCGACTCGGCAAGCTCGCCGTAGCTGAGCCAGCGCCAGCCTTCGGCCTTGCGCCAGGAGGCGCAGTGCACCTCGTAGATGCTGATCGGTGCGTGAAAGCCTTGCGGCACTCCCGGCTCGGCGAGTGGTCGAGGGATCTGGAGCCCCTCGATCACACTGGCCTGCTTCGGGCGCAACTCGGTGCGAAAGGCGTAGGGGTCCGACTTCATCACGATGGCGCCTTGGCTCTGCCAGACCCGGAACTGGTAGTGCTGTCCGCGGACAGCACCGGGAACGAAGACTGCCCAGATCCCGGAGGCTCCCTGGAGCGCCATCGGATGGGCTTCGGGTTTCCAGTCGTTGAAGTCGCCCAGCACCCAGACCTGTTGGGCGTTTGGGGCCCAAAGCGCAAACCGTGTCCCCGCCACGGCGGACTCGGTTTGCGGGTGCGCACCAAAGACTTCGTAGGGCCTCGCGTGGGTGCCCTCTCCGAGCAGCCACAAGTCGTGCGAGGAAATCAACATGGTCTGCGGAGGCGGCGGAAGCTGGCGCGGGGACTGTCCTGGTGCATCACTACGCAGCAAGTATGCACGAAGCGCCAAGAGGCACAGGCGGGCAGGCGCTAGAATCCGTGCGGCTGAAGTTCCGGATGCGGCACAGGCTTTGAACGACCGCACGCCTTTTCCAGTTGCATTGCGGAGAGTTCACATCATGGTTGACCGCCTCGTGCCGATTCGGTCCACACTTTCGCTCGAGGCCGCGCTGGCGATCAGCGTGGAGGCGTTGCGGTTGCGTCGCGAACTCGGCCTGCACCCGCTTGCTGTGGCGGTGTTGGATGCGGGTGCGCAGCTCGTGTCGTTCCAGCGCGAGGACGGCTGCGGTGCCCTGCGTTACGACATCGCCCTCGGAAAGGCCTGGGGCGCGCTTGGGATGGGGATGTCGTCGCGCCAGATCGGCGAGCGCACCGCGAGCCGCCCGGCGTTTCAGACTGCGGCATCGGTGGCTTCGCAGGGTCGCTTCGTGCCTGTGGCCGGGGGTGTGCTGATCCTCGATCGCGAGGGCGGAGCGATCGGCGCAGTGGGCATCAGCGGCGACACCTCCGACCGGGACGAACACTGCGCCATCGAGGCGATTCGCCACGCGGGCCTGCGCCCCGACCCTGAGCGGCCGGTTGCGGGCTAAGTCCCGCAGTCCGAACAGCGGCCATAGAGCGTGAGCTCATGGTCTTCCACGGTGAAGCCTTGCGGCGCAAGTTCGGAGAATTCGCCGGGGCAGGCGTGAATGTCGAAAACCCGGTTGCAGGCCCTGCACTGGAAATGGTGGTGGTGACGGTGGCCGCCGAGTTCGTAGCGGGGACTGTCTCCCGGCAGAAACACCGGCTGAAGTTCCTTCTCCTCCACCATCGCCTTGAGGTTGCGGTACACCGTGCCAAGGCTCAATGCCGGCACCGCTTCCTTGGCCTGATCGAGGATTTCCAGGGGGAGCAAAGGCCGACGCGAGCGCGCGATCGCCTCGCGGATCGCCGCCCTCTGCTTGGTCATGCGCTCCATGGATCGAGGATCTCGCGTTGGGGTTTTGTGGCGGGCCTTTGCACTGCGCGACAGCGCCCTTTATCTGTGTGATCCATGATGCTGTCGCGGGTGTGATCCGTGATGCTGTCGCGGGTGTGATCCGTGATGCTGTCGCGGGTGTGATCCATGATGCTGTCGCGGGTGCGATCCCGGATCTCAGTGCTGACTTCCCCGATGCGCCCACGCGGTGGTGTTCTTCTCGAGAGCGCTGAACAGTTCGTACATCAGCATCGCCATTGCGCCAACCACCACCAGTCCCGAGAAGGCAAGCCCCATCTGCATGGCCGAACCCGCGCTGATCAGGAGGTAGCCGATCCCCTCGTTGGCGGCGGTCATCTCCGAGACGGTCGTGCCCACGAAGGCAAGCGTGATTGCCACCTTGAGTGAGGCATAGAAGTAAGGCATCGATCGGGGCAGCCCCACCTTGATCAGCACGTCCCAGCGACGCGCTCCGAGTACCCGCAACACATCCTCGAGTTCGGGTTCGAGGGTTGCAAGCCCTGTTGCGATGTTGACCATGATCGGAAAAAAGGAAATGAGAAAGGCTGTGAGCACTGCAGGCCCCACGCCAATGCCAAACCACACCACAAGGATCGGCACGAAGGCCGCCTTGGGGAGTGCGTTGAAGGCGGTCATCAGGGGGTAGATTGCCGAATACGCAAGACGCGAACTCCCGATGGCAAAGCCGAGCAGCACCCCCACCAGGATCGCAAGACCAAAGCCGGCCATCGTGACCCAGAAAGTCCGCCAGGCGTGCGCTGCAATCGTGGCCTTGTGCTCGGCAAACTGCTCAAGAATCCGCAGCGGGCTGGGAAAGATGAATTCCGACACCTGAAAGCCGGAGCAGATGATCTGCCAGGCAAGCACCAGCGCGATGAGAAGTAGCCAGGGCGAGGCCCGTTCAAGCTTTCGGTTCATGGTGCGTGCCCTGCGGGGAAGGGTGGATCGGCCAGCCTGCCACTCAGTGCGCATCCGTGGCATCGGCCTGCGTACGAAGCGCGCCGATATGGTTGCGGAGTTCGTGCACGATGTGGGAGAACTCCTGGGTATAGGTAACCTCGAGGTCGCGCGGTCGCGGCAGATCAATGCTTCGCCGGGCCACGAAGCGCCCCGGGCTTGCGCTCATCACATACACCGTGTCGGCAAGGAACACCGATTCGCGCAGGTCGTGCGTGACGAGGATCACGTTGAAGCGCTGGGTACTCCACAGGTCGCGCAGTACACACCAGAGATCCTCGCGGGTGAAGGCATCGAGCGCACCGAAGGGCTCGTCGAGAAGGAGCATCTTCGGCTGATGGATCAGCGCCCTGCAGATGCTTACCCGCTGCTGCATTCCGCCCGAAAGCTGCCACGGATACTTCGATGCGTAGGCCTTGAGGCCCACCGCATCGAGCAAGGCGAGTGCCCTCACCTCGTACTCTGCGCGCATGCTCCGGTAGCGACTGCGGTGGGGTTCCACGATCTCGAGCGGAAGAAGCACATTCTGGAGGGTCTTGCGCCAGGGAAGCAGGGAGGGCGCCTGGAAGGCCATTCCGCTGATTTTCAGCGGGCCGTTCACCGCTGTTCCGTCCACCTCGATCCGGCCACGCGAGGGCGGCTTGAGCCCGGTGGCAAGTTTCATGAAAGTGGACTTCCCACAGCCGGAAGGTCCCACGATCGCGATGAACTCCCCCTGGTCGACCTCGAGGTGAATCCCTTCGACCGCATAGTGCCCCTGCGCTTCGAGAGCGGGACTGTAGGCCAGCCAGACGTCGTTGAAGCGGATGAAAGGCTGGCCCACTGGAGCGCTTACTTCCTGGGGAGGATGTCGAGAACCTTGGCATCCGGCAGATACTTGTCGTCCCAGACTGCTGCAGCGCTCACCCGGGTTTTCGTGGTGAAGGCATCCGACACCTGGTTGGCCATCGTGCCAAGGCGCGGGGTCTTCACCTGGCCGAAACCTTCTGCGCGCGCATCCGGGCTGTTGATCACCGAGTCGATTGCAAGCTTGAGTCGGCGCACTTCGAGTGCGGTGTTGATGATTCCGTCGCGCGCCTTCACAAACTCGATGGCGGCCACCGGATCGGCCATCGCCTCACGCGCACCCCTGGCAAAGGCAACGAGGAAGGCGCGGACCGCGACGGGGTTCTCCTTGAGGAACTTGTCGGACACGATGATCGCATTGCCGTAGAACTTCACGCCGTGCTCAGCGTAGGGGAACGTCACGATTTCCTCGGGCTTCACGCCGCGCGCCTCGAGGTTGAGGAGCGAAGTAAACGAGAACCCGGTGATCGCATCGATGTCGCCGCGCGCAAGCATCGTTTCGCGCAACGGCGGATCCATCGCAGTCCAGTTCACGTTGGTGATCGCGTTGGCCTGCTGGAAGACCGGAAAGGCGCGCCGCCCTGCGTCAAACACCGGGGCACCGAGTTTCTTGCCACTCAGGTCCTTCGGGCTGGTGATCCCGGACTTCTTCAGGGCCATCACCGCCGCAGGCGTGTTGTTGTAGACCATCATCACCGCAACCGGCTTGTTGGGCGCCTCGGGATTGTTGGCGTGAAACTCCATGAGCGCAGCCATGTCGGCAAATCCCATGTCGTAGGTGCCCGAGGCAACCCGCGTGACGGTACCGCCGGAACCGTTACCGGCATCGATCGTGACGTCGAGTCTGGCCTCCTTGAAGTAGCCCTTGGCGGCGGGCAGCAGAAAGAGTGCCGAGGGTCCCTCGAAGCGCCAGTCCAACTGGAAACGTACCTTGGTTTCCTGCGCGTGCGCCACCGTTGGCTGGCCCGCCACAACCACGCTTCCGACCACCGCCAGTGCGAGGGCCCCGCGCGCGAAGATCCGGCCCAGGCCGGCGAGGCACTTTCGCCGACCGGAGCCTCCCATGCTCCGGAGGATTGCCTTGCCGGGCGAGAGACCTGCCTCGAAGGCGCCGGGTGCATGCCCAAGGGAGTTCCGGGAGGCGGAGTGGCTGGGGGAAAAGGGCGCTTGCAACATGTTCGACCTCATGCGTTGAGTTGAGGGTTGACCGGAAGTCCTGTTGGAGGCTTGACCGGATGGATGAAGCGGGGATCTAGAAAGTGCCTGTGGAGCAGGATCCATGCCAGTGTGATGATGGAGTTCCATGTCGCTTCAAGGGGGGGTCGGCGTCTGCACCCGGCCGGCCACAACGGTGTGGCGCACATGACGGTCGTCGCCAAGGACAATGAGGGCAAAGAGTTGCTCGTCCAGGCTTTCGGCAAGTTGCCAGCGGCGCTCGAGCAGGGGCGTTGTGCAGGGGTCGAGCACCACGAAGTCGGCCCAGCCGGAGGCGGCGATGCCTGATGCGCAGTGCTCCCAACCGAGCCACTGCGCAGCAGCGCCAGTGTGGTGCCACCAGAGCGTCCCGGGACGCAGGTACACGCCGCCAAGCCGCGCAGTCTCGTAGGCTGCAAGCATGGTGCGAAACGGAGAAAACGACGAGCCTCCGCCCACGTCGCTCGCGAGAGCCCAGGCAAAGCCGGCCTGGGCGAAATCGAAGCGACCGCTACCCAGGAAAGCGTTCGAGGTGGGGCACACCGCAGCAACCGCACCTTGCGCCTCGAGCAGCGCGCGATCCTCTGCGTCGATATGGATGCAATGCCCCCAGATCGAATGCGGGCGAACCAAGCCGAAGCGGTCGTAGACGGCGAGGTAGCTGCGGTCTTTCGGGTAGAGCGAGCGGACCCAGGCGATTTCGCGGAGGTTCTCGGCCACATGCGACTGCACCACAACGCCCGGATAAGCCCGCGCAATCTCGGCTGCGCCGTGCAACTGGCGGTCGCTGCAGGTGGGGGCAAAGCGCGGCGTGATCGCGTAGCGCAAGCGCCCCCGGTTGTGCCAGCGCCCGATCAGGGTCTCGGTGTCGCGCAGCGAGTTCTCGGTGTCGTCCAGCAGTCCGGGGGGTGAATTGCGGTCCTGCAGGCTCTTGCCGGCGATCACGGCCATCGCACGCCGCTCGGCCTCGAGCATCAGCGCGTCAACCGAGTGCGGATGTGCGGTGCAATACACTGCAGCGCTCGTTACGCCATGGCGCAGCATCTCGCCAAGAAAGCGCCGAGCCGCGTCCTGCGCCACTGCAGGATCCTCAAAGCGCTGCTCGCAGGGGAAGGTGTGCTGTTCCAGCCATTCGAGCAGACCCGCCGCAGGCGAACCGATCACATCGATCTGCGGGTAGTGCGCGTGTACATCGATGAAGCCCGGGGCGATCAGGCAGTTGCGGCAATCGTGTTCGACACGCTCTCCAGCCTTGGGCGCGCGAAGCGGTCCGAAGCTGCCGCCGGCGTGCACCTCCACCACCTGGTCGCAAAGCACTTGCGCTTGCCCGGTGGCATCGAAGCGCAGCACATCGCCGCGCCAGCGGATAACCCCTTCCGGGTCCAGATCGCCAAGCATCGCCCGATGATATGCGATCCTACGCGGATACTCACCATGTCAGACCCAGCCTCCACTGAAGCCTCGATGCCGGGCGAACCCGTGCGTGACCCGGACCACGCGCAGCGCACCGGGCGTTTGATGGATGCGGCTCCGAGGCACCTGCGGTTCTGGCATCGGGGCCAGATGCACAGTGTGGAGCCACCTGCACCGCACACCACCTTGCTCGATTTTCTGCGCATCGAACGCGGCGATGTTGCGGTGAAGGAAGCGTGCGCGCAGGGCGACTGTGGGGCCTGCGCAGTGGCTGCGGCTTGCCTCAGCGACGACGGGCAATTGCGCTGGATGGCGATCAACGCCTGCATCAAGCCGCTGGCCTGGATCCACGGCAAGGCGGTTTTCAGCGCACGCGATCTTCCTCCGGCGCACCCGGTGATCTGCGCCATGCTCGCCCGCGAGTCGAGCCAGTGCGGCTTTTGCACCCCGGGATTCGTGATGGCGCTTTTTGCGGTCTACCAGGAGGCTCGTGACAGGCCCGGGTCGCCGGTGTTCAACCGCGAGCAGGTGCTCGATGCGATTTCGGGCAACCTGTGCCGCTGCACCGGCTACCTGCCGATCATCGAGGCCGGCCTTGAGATGCTGCAGAGGCCGCCTGCGCTCGACTTCGACCAGGGGCTCGCTGCAATGCGCAGGGCACTGCTGGCGCATCGCGTGGAACACCCGGATGCTCACGAAGATCTCAGGGCAGTTCTCCAACGTCGGGCCGAGGCGCCCGAGGCCTGGGTCGTTGCAGGTGCAACCGACCTTGGCCTGCGCATCACGAAGGGCCATGAGCGACCTCGTTCGATGATCGATATCTCGGGGCTGGGTGCGCTGCGCACGCTGCAGGCCGACGAGGCGTGGCTCACGCTCGGCGCAGCACTCAACCTCCAGACGGTGTTTCAATGCCTTGCAGAGCGCTGGCCGTCCCTGGGTGAATACCTTTGGCGCTTCGCTGGGCGCCCCATTCGCAACAGCGCAACCCTGGGCGGTAACCTCGGTACTGCCTCGCCGATCGGCGATGCGCTCCCCGTGCTGATGGTGCTGCAGGCCAGGGTGCAACTGCTGCGCTGGGACCCTGACGCGCAGCGGGTGCTCGGCCGAAGTCTCGCAGTCGAGGACTTCATCCTCGGCTATCGGCAGACTGCGCTTGCACCCGATGAACTCATCGCTGCCGTGCAGATACCGACCCGCAGTTTCAACTGGCAGGTGGCCGCCTGGAAAGTGAGCAAACGCTTTGAAGACGACATCTCGGCGGTTTCGCTCGCGGTCGCGTGGCGCCGCGATCAGGACGGGAGGGTGGCCGCAATCCGGCTTGCGGCCGGCGGCGTGGCCGACCGGGCGCTTCGGCTGAGGAGCGTGGAGGACCTGCTCCTCGGAAGGCGCTTCGATCCCGCAGAACTCAGGCAGGCGGGTGAGCAACTCAAGGCTGCCATTGCGCCGATCAGCGATGCACGGGCCTCGGCAGCCTACCGGCGTGAGGTGTGTGGCAACCTTCTGCTGAGGCTGGGCGCACACGCATGAGTGGACCCTTGCACCATGAGAGTGCGCTTGCGCACCTTCGCGGGGAGGCGCGGTACCTCGATGATCTTCACGAGCCGACAGGCCTGCTTCATCTCGCGCCGGTGTGCAGCCGACTTGCACATGGGCAGCTGCATGGGCTCGACCCGTCGGCGGCGCTTGCGCTTCCCGGGGTGGTGGCGGTGCTCCGCGCGGCCGATCTTCCAGGTCCCAACCGGATCGCCAACATGGCCGGCGATGAGCCGATCCTTGCCGAGGGCGAGGTTTGTTACGCAGGGCAGGTCCTTGCACTGGTTGCGGCAAGATCCCACCGCGAGGCACGGGCGGCGGCGGCCTGTGTGCAGGTGAAGGCCCACCCACTACCCGCCCTGCTCGCACTCGACGAGGCCATTGCAGCGCAATCGTGGATTTCGCCACCCGTGGTGCTCGAGCGCGGAGCGGTCGACGAGGCGATGCGCAGCAGTCCGCACCGGCTCAGCGCCGAGCGCAGCGTGGGCGCGCAGGAGCACTTCTACCTCGAAGGGCAGGTGGCAATTGCCTTGCCCGACGAGCAAGGCGGCTGGACTGTCCATTCCTCCACCCAGCACCCCGGTGAAGTGCAGCACTGGGTAGCGCATGCGCTCGGCACTTCGGCGCACCAGGTGCGCGTGCTTTGCCGGCGTATGGGAGGTGGCTTCGGCGGCAAGGAGACGCAGGCCGGCCAGGTGGCGGTGTGGGCTGCGGTGGCTTCGCAGGTGTTGCAGCAACCCGTGAAGATGAGGCTTGACCGCGACGATGACTTCCGCATCACCGGCAAGCGCCATCCGTTTCGCATGCGCTACCAGGTGGGCTTCGACGACGACGGACGGATCCTCGCACTCGAGGCGGAACTCGCATCCAACTGCGGCTTTTCGGCCGACCTCTCGATCCCGGTCAACGAGAGGGCCCTCTTTCATGTGGATAACGCTTACTACCTGCCCAATCTGCGCTTGCGGTCATTGCGTTGCCGCACCCATCTGCAATCGCACACCGCCTTTCGCGGATTCGGCGGACCACAGGGCATGTACCTCATCGAAAGTCTGATCGGCGACATCGCGCGGGCGCTGGGTCGCGATGCTTTCGACATCCGCCTGCTTAACGCCTACGGCGCCGCGCCGCGCAACACCACGCCCTACGGCATGACGGTGGACGACGAATTCATTGGCGATCTGATGCACGACCTCGCCAGCTCGTGCAGCTACCGCAAGCGTCGCCAGGCGATCGCGGACGCTGCAGCCGCAGACTCCACGGCTGCGCCCCGCGCCTGCTTTCGTGGCCTTGCGCTCACGCCAGTGAAGTTCGGGATCAGTTTCAACGCCACGCAGTTCAACCAGGCGGGCGCCCTCGTGCAGATCTTCACCGATGCAACCGTGGCGATCCACCACGGCGGAACCGAGATGGGGCAGGGGTTGCACACCAAGGTGATTGCGATCGTGGCGCAGGTGCTCGGACTCCCACCGGAGCGGCTTCGCGTGATGCCCAGCGACACGCACACCATAGCCAACGCTTCGGCAACGGCTGCATCCGCGGGGACCGACCTCAACGGCCGCGCGGCCGAGCACGCTGCGGTCGCACTGCGCGAGCGGCTGTTCGACTTCTGGGCGGCTCAAACCGGCTGGGATCGGGCAGCGATGCAACTGATCCACGGCCACCTGCGCTCGCACAACAGGGGCGAGCCCTGTGCAGTGGCGTTTGCGGAGCTTGTGCACAAGGCCTACATGGCAAGGGTGCAATTGTGGGCAGAGGGTTTCTACGCCACCCCGGGCATTCACTTCGACCGGATCACGCGGCGCGGCAAGCCCTTCTACTACTTTGCCTGGGGCGCGGCGTGCACCGAAGTGGAAATCGATGTCCTCACTGGCGAATACCGCGTCGTGGCGGTGGACATCCTGCACGATGTGGGCCGCTCGGTGCACGACGCCATCGACCGCGGACAGGTGGTGGGAGGCTTTGTGCAGGGCATGGGATGGCTCACCATGGAGGAGCTGGTGTGGGATGCCCACGGGCAACTGCTCACGCACGCCCCGTCCACCTACAAGATCCCAACAGCCGCCGATGTGCCGGAGCACTTCACCGTGCGCTGGTGGCCCTTTCCCAACCGGGTGGACAATGTGGGGGGATCCAAGGCCGTGGGCGAGCCGCCCCTGATGCTGGCGTTGTCGGTGATCGAGGCGCTGCGCGATGCGGTGGCACAAGCGCGCAGCAGCGCAGCGAACCCGCTGGGCAGCCCCTCGTCTGCGCCCAACCATGGCGTTGACCTCGATGCCCCGGCAACCCCCGAGCGCGTGTACTTCGCGGTGCGTCATTGAGCGCAACCCGCGCCGATGCGCTGCGCTGGCTGCGTGAGGAAAGGCTGGCAGTGCTCGTTGAACTTGTGCAGGTGCGCGGATCGGTGCCGCGGGAAGCCGGCACGCGGATGCTCGTGGCGGCCAACGACGCGTGTGGAACGATTGGCGGAGGGCATCTCGAACACGAGGCGATCCTCGAGGCGCGCGCGCTCCTGCGCGACGGGCAGGGGTTTGTGGCCGCTCCGGAGTTGCGTCGTTGCCTTTCCCTCGGCCCCTCGCTCGGCCAGTGCTGCGGCGGATCTGTGGAGCTTTCGTGGAGGCCGCTCGATGCCGCGGTTCTCGAAGCATGGCCGCCCGCCACGCCGCGTTTCTGCCTGCAGTTGCACGGCGCCGGTCATGTGGGCAGGGCGCTCGTGCGGATCCTGTTGGCGGTTCCCTGCAGAATCCACTGGATCGACGCGCGCGAGACTTTCGAGCCCCTGCCTGAGGCGCAGTCGGACCCCTCGCCGCGGCTTGCGCAGGTGCAGGTGCATCAGTGCGAGGAGCCGCAGAGCCTGGTTGCCCACGCCCAGCCGGGCGATCTGGTACTGATTGCAACCCATCGCCATGACCTCGACGAGCGGATTGCAGCCGAGGCGCTGCAACGCAACGATCTCGGGTGGGTTGGCATGATCGGCTCGGCCACCAAGCGAGCCAGGATCCTGCGGCGCCTGCTCCACCGTGGACTGCCTCCGGAACACTCCAGGGCGCTGGTGTGCCCGATCGGGATTTCCGGCTGCGAGGGCGTTGGCGCAAAGGAGCCCGGGGTTATCGCGCTTGCCGTGGCTGCCCAGCTTCTGCAAACCAGCGCCCGATCAGCGCGCGCTCCTGATCGCTGATCCCGGTTGCATTGTTCAACGGCATCTGGCGGGTTACCACCACCTGCTGATAGATTGCATCACGCTGCGAGATCACCAGCGTGGGCTCGTCGAGGCGTATGTTCTTGCTTGCCGCACCCGCGCGATGACAGCCCACGCAATGCTGCTCCACCACCACACGGACTGCAGGTGGCAACTCCACTGCGCCTGCCTGCGGCACCGGTTCACGCGCCACCGGGATCGCGATCACGATCCCTGCGAGCAGCATCGCCGACGAGGCGAGCCACGGCCAGGGCCGCTGCGGTCCGCGATGGCGTGCCACGAACCAGTGGCGGATGATCGCCCCCATGGCCAACATCAGGATCAGCAGGAGTCCGTTGAGCGGGTGCTGGTACAGCATGGCCGCATGGTTGGAGAGCATGGCAAAGAGCACCGGCAGCGTGAAGTAGGTGTTGTGCACCGAGCGTTGCTTGCCGCGCTTGCCATGGATGGCATCCGGGCTCTGCCCGGCGCGCATCGCGGCGATCACCTTGCGCTGTCCGGGGATGATCACCATCAGCACGTTGGCGCTCATGATGGTTGCGAGCATGGCGCCCACGATCAGATACGCCGCCCGGCCGGCAAAAAGCTCGCAGGCGATCCACGAGGACGCCGCGACGAACACCGCGACCGCGACGCCGAGCAGGCGCTCCCGGAAGGCCTCGTCGGCAGCATCGCGACCTGTGCCGATCAGGCGGCAGAGCAGGTCGTAGACTACCCAGCCCAGCAGCAGAAAACCGAGAGCAGTCGCAATCGCCAGCCACGCCGGCCAGTCGTGAACCCGCGGATCGACCAGGTAAGTCTGCGCGTTCAACAGGTAGATCGCCACGAAGAGGGCAAATCCCGAAAGCCAGGTTGCGTAGCTCTCCCAGTAGAACCAGTGCAGGCGCTCGGGAAGGCCGGGCGGGGCAAGCATGTACTTCTGCGGGTTGTAAAAGCCTCCGCCGTGTACCGCCCACAATTCGCCGTCAACGCCCTTGCGCAGAAGTTCGGGCTCGCGGGGCTTTTCAAGGTGGTTGTCGAGCCATACGAAATAGAACGAGGCACCGATCCAGGCGATGCCCACGATCACATGCAGCCAGCGCAGGAGGAGGTGCACCCACTCCGCGATCAACCCGCTCGTGATGGCTGCAAGCACTCTCAGGAACCCCGGTAGGTGGTGTAGGACCATGGGCTCACGAGGAGCGGTACGTGGTAGCTTTGCTCCGGGTTGGCAATTCCGAATTCGATCGGGACCTGATCGAGGAAAGGCATTGGCGCTTGCGATGCGTTGGCGTCTGCTCCGGCCGTTGTGGCACGCTGCCCGGCAAAGTACTCGCCCACCGCAAAGCGCAGGCAGTAACGTCCACCCACGAGTGCGTCGCCCTCGAGCAGGGGGCGATCACAGCGGCCGTCGGCGTTGGTGCGGGTGCGCAACACTGGTTCCCAGTGCCCGGTGTTTCCAAGCCGCAGGAGCACGAGCCCCATGCCGACGGCAGGGCGCCCTGCAGCAGTATCAAGCACATGGGTGCTGAGTTTGGCCAAGGTGTGACTCCACGCGAAACAACCGGAGGCTGATCCGGAAACCGGGTTGGATCATATACTCCGCACCATGGAGCGGTTTCTGGATGCCCTCAATCAGGCCCAAGGTGCTGAGGCGCGCGGGATGCTTGCGGGCCTTTATGAACACAGCGACTGGGTGGTGGAGCGCGCGCTCGAGCAGGCTCCGTTTCGCAGCCTCGCGCACCTGAAACATGCCTTCAGCCGCGCAGTGCGGGCTGCAAGCGCGCAGGAGAAACTCGCCTTGCTGCGCGCGCACCCGGAATTGGCGGGTCGTGCCGCGCTCGCCGGCGAACTCACCGGAGCCTCCCAGCGCGAGCAGTCACGTTCGGGGCTGCAGGAGTGCTCCGCTGAAGAATATGCAGCCTTCCATGCCCTCAACCACGCATACCGCGAACGCTTTGGCTGGCCGTTCATTCTCGCTGTCGGGGGTCCGCGCGCAAACGGTCTGAGCCGCGCCGAGATTCTCGAAACCTGGCGAAGACGCCTGGATCAGCCCGCCGAGAGCGAACTGGCCGAGTGCCTGCGGCAGGTGCATCGGATCGCCGAACTGCGCCTCAACGCGCGCGCCGGTTTCGCGCCGCACGATGGCGAAACGATCTGGGATTGGGCCGAGGCGCTGGCGGTGCACAGCGACGACGAGGCGCGTGCACAGGGGCAGCTCACCGTTACCTACCTCACCGCTGCGCACCGGCGGTGCGCGCAGCAACTCGACGCATGGATGCGCGAATGCGGCTTCGACGAGGTGGAACACGATGCGCTTGGCAACGTGGTGGGTCGCTACTGGGGCAGCACCGGGTCGGGCGCGCCGCTCCTTCTCACCGGCTCGCACTTCGACACCGTGCGCAACGGAGGCAGATACGACGGGCGGCTCGGAATCCTCGCCGCAATGCGCGTGGTGGCCCTGCAGCAGCGTTGCGGCAGGCGCTGGCCCTTCACACTCGAGGTGATAGGCTTCGCCGAGGAGGAGGGGCAGCGCTTCTCAACTTCCTTCCTGTCGGCGAGCGCGCTCGTGGGCAAGTGGGACCCTGCGGTCCTGCAGCGGCGCGATGCCTCGGGGCTGAGCCTCGAGCAGGTGCTGCGCCAGGCGGGTTTCGATCCGGAGCGGATCGGAGCGATTGCGCGCGCGCCGGAGCGTGTGCTCGGCTTTCTCGAGCTGCACATCGAACAAGGTCCGGTGCTGCTCGAGATCGACCTGCCGCTCGGAGTGGTGACTTCGATCAACGGTTCGGTGCGCATCATGGTGGAACTCACGGGGACCGCCTCGCACGCCGGAACCACGCCCATGCCGATGCGCCGCGATGCGGCCTGTGCGGCAGCCGAGATCGTGAGTTTCGTGGAGCGCCGCTGTGCGGCCGAGCCACAGCTTGTGGGTACCGTGGGAATGCTGCAGGTTCCTTCGGGTTCGATCAACGTAATCCCCGGACGGTGCAACTTCAGCCTCGACGTGCGTGCTCCAGACGATGCGCAGCGCGACCGTGCAGTGGCCGACATCCTCCAGCATGTTGAGGAGGTGTGCAGCCGTCGGGGTATCGGCAAGCGGGTCGACACCCTGATGTCGGTGTCGGCTGCGCCGTCGGATCCGGAACTGCAGGCGGCCTGGGAGCAGGTGGTTGGCCACTTCGGGCTGCCAGTGCACCGGATGAGCAGTGGCGCAGGCCATGATGCGATGCGGATGGCCCAACTCTGTCCGCAGGCGATGCTCTTCCTGCGCTGTGGCAACGGGGGCATCAGCCACAACCCGCTCGAGACCGTTACCGCCGACGATGCCCAGCTCGCGGTCGAGTCGATCGCGCGGATGCTGGAGGTTCTTGCCGGCAGCGAAGCATTCCTGCAGCGCCAGTGACTGCCGAGACCCCGGCAGGGCTGCCCGAGGCAGGGCTGCCCGCGGCAGCGCTGCCCCCGGCGGCGCGCCTTGCCTTGCGCGGCATGACCAAGCGCTACGGGGTGCTTCTTGCCAACGATGCCATCGATCTCGAGGTGCAGCCGGGAACCATTCACGCGGTCCTTGGCGAGAACGGAGCCGGCAAGTCCACGCTGATGAAGGCAATCTACGGCGTGGTGCAGGCCGACGCCGGCCGGATGTGGCTCGACGGCATCCCGTATGCGCCGCGCTCGCCGGCCGATGCGCGCAGCTTCGGCATCGGCATGATCTTTCAGCACTTCGCGCTTTTTGAATCGCTCAGCGTTGCCGAAAACATCTGGCTCGGACTCGACCGCCGCTGGAGCCTCGCAGCAGTAGACGGTGCGCTGCGCAAGCTTCACGACACCTACAAGCTCCAGATCGATCCCGATGCACGGGTGCACCGCCTGAGCGTGGGCGAGCGCCAGCGGGTGGAGATCTGTCGCGCGCTGCTTGGTCAACCGCGGATCCTCATTCTCGACGAGCCCACCTCGGTGCTTTCTCCCCAGGCAACCCGCGCACTCTTCGAGATGTTGCGTCTTCTCGCCGCGCAGGGGTGCAGCATGCTCTACATCAGCCACAAGCTGCACGAGATCCGCAGCCTTTGCGACGACTGCACCGTGCTGCGGGGAGGGAGGGTGAGTGGCAGGCTCGACCCGCGACGCAGCACCGAGGCCGAGTTGAGCGCCTGCATGATCGGCGCGCCCCCGCCCCCGCTGGTGCGTGCATCGAAACCTGAAGGCAGGATCATGCTTCGCGTGCGCGGTCTGAGACTCGTGACCGATGAGGTCCAATCCGGCAGTTCCGCCACGGGCACTTCCTCCTCGGGCGGCCCCGGGCATGCGCTGCGCGACATCGACCTCGATCTTCGGGAGGGCGAGA
>Ga0194133_10001934_pt1 | contig 33768 bp, 21 predicted proteins | sample TA2KigOf40mmetaG_FD_155448 | JGI IMG/M metagenome (GOLD analysis project Ga0194133, IMG submission 155448) | Freshwater microbial communities from Lake Tanganyika, Tanzania - TA2015055 Kigoma Offshore 40m | ecosystem: Environmental > Aquatic > Freshwater > Lake | place: Tanzania: Lake...
GGCTTTTTTTCGCGGGAGACGATGCACTTCACGCGCGGGACCTTGAAAAGTTTTTGGGACGATGTGCCGCCAAATCGGCTCAAACCCCATCGCTAGGCCTTCCAACCGACTTCACGCATACGCGCTGGCGGCTCAGGTCGGGATCTGCCGGGATCCGGGTTGCCGGGACGGACGCAGCCATTGCCTCAACGTGCTTGCCACCTACGGGGACCGATTGGACCCTCGCCGGGCGGGCGGAGGAAGGCTTCGCTCGTCTCGTCCATGAACTCCTCTTTCCGCCCCCTCCGCCTTGGCATCGTCGGCACCGGATTCATCGCGGACGTCATCGCCCGGGCTCTCGAAGGAACCCCGGAGGTCGTGCTCGCCGGGGTGGCCAGCCGCCGGGCGGACAAGGCCGCCGACTTCGCCGCGCGGCACGGCTCGGTGCCGGTTCACGCGACCTGGGAGGCGCTGATCGCCTCCGGGACCGTCGACGCGGTGTACGTCGCGACCCCCACCGCCGTCCGCGAGCCCATCTGCATCGCCGCCGCCGCGCGGGGGCTCGCGGTGCTCGCCGACAAGCCGTTCCGGGATCTGGCCTCGCTTGGGCGCATCACGGATGCCTGCCGACGCTCCGGGGTCGCCTTCCTCGATGGCACCCACTTCACGCACCACCCGCGCACCGCGACGATCCGCGAAGCCCTGCCCCGCCTGACCGGTGCGCTCTCGGGCCTGCGGACTTCATTCTTCTTCCCGGCGCTTGACCGGTCGAACATCCGGCTGCGGCCGGACCAGGAGCCCACCGGGGTGATCGGCGACATGGCCTGGTACCCGATGCGGGCGGTCGTCGAGTACTCCGGCAGCGATGCGCCGGTGGCCGAATGCCGGAGTTGGGCCGAGCGGGATCCGGTGACGGGCGGGTGGTTCCGCGGCGCGGGATTCCTCCGGCTGGATGACGGATTCACGGCGACCTGGGATGTGGGCTATTCGGTGGGCGCCTGCCTGATGGACCTCGACCTCATGGGACATCTCGGGGTCGTCTCGCTCGACGACTTCGTGCTCGACTGGGAGGGCGGCTTCGCCACGTCGGATGCCACCCGACCGGTCGGCTTCACCCATCGCTTCGGCATGGCCAACCCGGCCACCTGGGTGCGGACGGAAACCCCGTCGCCGACGCGTCAGGCCACCCGGATGCTCGAGGCCTTGGCACGGCTGGCCCGCGATCCCGGGGGCCCGGAGGTCGGGGCCAGCATCCGCCGCAGCCTGCGCACCCAGGAACTCGTCGACGCCCTCGTGGCGTCGGTTGGAGTTGGCTGCTAGGCTCCCGACCAGGCGGGTCCAGGTTCCGCCAACCGATCATGCACCCCACGATCCAGACCCTCATCGATCGCTACGGTCTCGAGCCCCTGCCGGTCGAGGGCACCCTCTTCGTCCAGACCTACCGGACCTCCCGTGAGACGGAGCCGGGGCGACCGGCTGGCACGGCGATGATCGGGCTCTATTGCGAGGAACCCCTGAGCCAGTCGCTCTTCCACCGGCTCACGCTCGACGAGGTCTGGCATTTCCACGCCGGGGATCCGTTCCGGCTCATCCTGCTGCATCCGGACGGCACCTCCGGCGACGTGGTGCTCGGGCCGGATCCCCTGAAAGGCCACCACAGCCAGGTGGTCGTTCCGGCCGGTGTCTGGCAGGCGGCCCACCTGATTGCCGGCGGGTTGTACGCGCTGTACGGCTGCACCCTCGCCCCGGGCTACACGCCCGACATCTTCGAAGGGGGCACCCGGGCCGCGTTGATGGCCACCCATCCCTCCCGCCGGGACGACATCGAGCGGTTCTGCTGCCCCGATCACGAAACCCGGATGCCGGGCTGACCGGTTGCCGGTCCGCGCGCACGTGTTCCCAGCGGTCTCGACCTGCTTCCAGCCATGCCTCCCCAAGGACTTCCGATCACCGGCCGGCGCCTCCCTTGCGGCCGGGTAGACACATGGCAGGCCGGCTGGCCCACCCACCGAACCCAGGCGCCGGGAGGGATTTCCGGGGCCGCCCGATGCATTGCCCTCGTCCTGATGGTGCTGGGGGCAACTTCCGCGCTCCGGGCGGTGGAATTGCCCGCGCGCGTCAGCACCGGGCCGATGGCGCCGCGAACCAAATCCCTCCCCCAGAGGCCGCCCTCACCGCCGCCGCAGGTCCGGCTGCGTCTCGAAGCTCCGGATCTGTCGGTCATCCGCGCCGAGGACGCCACCGCACGCCAGTTGCGGCCGAAGGGGCGGGCCCGCGTGGGCCTCCGACGACGCCTGCCGGAGTCGGTCGGTGCCCCGGTCGCCGGGGGCGCCTGGGCCCTCGGCACCGACGGGACCCGCGTGTGGAGCGCGCACCTCGAATCGGTGGACGCGCTCGCCCTGAGGGTCCATCTCGAGGCGGTCGATCTGTCCGGAGGGGCCGAGCTGCGGGTCTACCCGGCCGACGATCCCGCGGACCTGCTGGGGCCCTTCGGCGCGGCAGGCCAAGAGGACCGCACCGAGCTCTGGACGCCCAGTGTCGTCGGCCCGGCGGTGGTCCTGGAGTGCCGCGTGCCCCCGGGTGCCACGCTGCCTTCCTTCCGCATCACCGAGGTGACCCACCGGTACCTGCCCCTCGGCGACGATGACCCCGCCCGAGCCGCCACCGCGGCGGCGAAAGCGGCCACCTCCTGCCATGTCGACGTGAGTTGCGAGCCCGCCTGGGCGACCACCGCGTTGTCCGTCGCCGGCATCGGTTCGGTCGGCGTGGTCGGGGAGATCTTCTGCACCGGATGCCTACTCAACGACCTCGACGAGTCCCCTAAGACCGACTATCTGCTCACGGCCGACCACTGTCTCTTCAACCAGTCCGAGGCCGACTCCGCCGAGTTCTACTGGAAGTTCCAGACCCCCGCCTGCAACGGCACCGCCCCGGGAGCCGCCTCGGTTCCGAGGACGGTCGGTGGTGCCACCATCCTGTCAGCGAGGAACCGCTCGACCGGAAACGACCACTGCTTCGTCCGGTTGCGCAACCCGGTGCCCGCAGGCGTCACCTATGCCGGCTGGAATTCCGACCCGCCCGGCGTCGGCGAGGTGCTTGCGGGCATCCACCACCCGAAGGCAGCCTTCAAGCGCATCAGCCTTGGACTCCTCCAGTCCGAGGACTCCGACTACCGCACGGTCCGCTGGACCCGCGGGGTCACCGAGGAAGGGAGCTCCGGGTCCCCCCTGTTCAATGCCCGCCAGCAGGTCATCGGACAGCTCTGGGGCGGCGAATCCGAATGCTCCATCTCCGATCCGCTCCTGCAGCTCGACCAGTATGGCCGCTTCAACGTCACCTTCCCGCTCGTGCGGAGATGGTTGCTGAACGAGACGGCCGGCGTGCCCGTGAACGATCCGTTCTCGGGTGCCGAAGGCCTCGTCGGCGAGCGGGGGACGGTGACCAGCAACACGCTGAATGCCTCCCGGGAGGCCGGTGAGCCCGACCACGCCCAGGGCGGCGGGCGCAATTCCGTGTGGTACCTCTGGAAGGCGCCGTCAAATGGCATCGTCACCTTCGAGACCCTGGGCAGCGAGTTCGACACCACCCTCGCCATCTATCAGGGCGCCTCGCTGACCCAACTGGTGCGGATCGCGGCCAACGACGATCTCGAGCCCGGCACGCCCGCAAGCCGGGTGGGTTTCGAGGCGTCTGCCGGATCGGTGTACCGGATCGCCGTCGACGGCCGGGACGGAGCCCGTGGGGTCGCCCGTCTTTCTTGGAGGCCCGGCGGAATCGCCACACCGCCGCCGAACGATCTGTTCGTCCATGCCGCCCCCACCGTCGGTTTCGGGGGTGTCTACCGGGGCAACAACCGCGGATTCAGCCGGGAACCGCTCGAGCCGTCCCACGCCGGAGGCACCGGGCAGCGGTCGGCATGGTGGCGCTGGACCGCGCCCCTCTCGGCCCCGACCGTCATCAAAACGTTGGACAGCACCTTCGACACGCTCCTAGCGGTGTACACGGGTACCTCGGTCACGAACCTCACCCGTATCGCCGAGAACGACGACATCGTCGGGCCCTTCGACAGCATCCAGAGCGAGGTGCGGTTCGAGGCGAAGGCCGGGGTCACCTACCACATTGCCGTCGACGGATTCGGCAACGGGGTCCAGCAGGAGGAGGGCCCCATCCGCCTGGACATCTCCCAGAAGGGTGGGCAACCGGGCGGGAACGACCGCTTCTCGGCCGCGACGGAACTTTGGGGGGCGGTCGGCGCGGTGACGGCCAACAACCTCGGCTTCTCGCGCGAGGCGGGAGAGCCCGTCCATGCGGGTGTCCGGGGAGAACGGTCCGCCTGGTGGCGATGGACGGCCCCCGCCGACGGTCTCGTGCGATTCGAGACCACCGGATCGGCCTTCGACACCCTGCTGGCGGTCTTCCTGGGCGATTTGGTCGGCGCCCTCAGGCGGGTTGTCGACAACGACGACATCGTCTCCGGGGACGTCTGGCAGAGCCGGGTCGAGTTCCAGGCGGTCCGCGGCCAGGTCTATCGCATCGCCGTGGACGGATTCTTCGATGCGGGCCCCCCGGTGATCCAGGACGAGGGCAACATCCGGCTGGCCTGGTCGCAGGAATCTCCGAAGCCGATCCCCCAGCCATTCGCCCTGACGCCCGCCTGGTCGACCACCGGCCGCCTCGAGGTGCGCTTGGCCGGACAGGCCGGCATCCGCTACGCCCTCGAACGCACGCGGACGCTGGCCGGATCCGCGGCGGTCTGGACGCGCGTGGCGACGGCCCTCGGGGAGGGGACCAGCCTCGTGATGAGCGAGCCGGAAGGGCCGGGGTCCACCACCGAGGGCGGGGCCTACTTCCGGGTGGTGACCCTCCCCTGATTCGGTCAGGATCCACCCCATGATCCCGGACGGCAACCGAGTCGGGGCACCGGCCCCGGGGTCGGCCGCCCCGTTCCTGCTGCTCCTGCAGGTCAATGCGCGGTCGATGGCGCGAAAGGCGCTGTCGCTTCGCGAAAAATCCCGCCTCTGGGTGACCGTCATCGGCATCTTCCTGGTCGGATATGCCGTCATGGCCTATGGGCTCTTCTTCCAGGGCCTGCGGTTCCTGTCCCGCTTCCCGGGCCTGGGCGGGCTATTGGTCGAGCGGATGCTTTTCCTGCTCTTCGCCTGCCTCTTCGCCCTGCTCCTCCTGAGCAATCTGGTGATCAGCTACTCGAATTTCTTCCGGAATCGGGAATCGGATTTCCTGCTGCCCCTGCCCGTTTCCCCGGGGACCATCTTCCGCTGGAAATTCCTCGAGTCGGTCGTCTTGGCCTCCTGGGCGTTCCTCTTCCTGATCGCGCCGCTCCTCCTGGCCTACGGTCATGTGCAGCGGGTGGACTGGCAATTCTATCCGATGGTCGGGGGCCTTGTGGTGCTGTTCATCCTCCTGCCTGCGGTGGCCGGCTCCTGGTTCGCGCTGCTGCTGGCGCGCCATCTCGACCGGCGCCTCTTCCAGATCGTGCTGGTCGGGGGCATCGCGCTGCTGGTCGGGTTCGTCGTCTGGAGGACGCGCCCCACGGAGGTCACCGAGGAGATGCTCCTGGAGAACCGGGTGCTGGTGGTCATCGACCGCCTCCTCGACAACACCCGTGTCGTGCAGTTCCCCCTGCTCCCGAGCTATTGGCTGAGTTCGGCGGTCCAGCACTGGGTGGAGGGTGCCTTCCGCGGGGCGATTTTCTACGGCGCCGTGCTGCTGAGCCACACGCTGTTCTTCGGGTTGATCGCGGTGACGCGCTTCGGCTCGGTGCTGTACGAGGCGACCAGTTGCGTGCGCGGCCGGGGTTCGCTTCTGGGCGGCTGGAGCCGGCTGCGCCAGCGCCTCGGAGCGCGTCCCGGGCCCCGGGGGTCCGTGGCCTCCAGCAGCCTGCTGGAGCGCTGGGTGGGGCTGGTTCCGGGGCTTCCCGGCGACATCGGCGCGATCCTAGTGAAGGACATCCGCGTCTTCTGGAGGGACACCACCCAATGGGGGCAGACCCTCATGCTCTTCGGCCTGCTCACGGTTTACCTGCTAAACCTGCGCCACTTCACGCGGCAGTCGGACTCCGCCTTCTGGGTGTCTCTGACGGGTTTCCTCAACCTCGGCGCCTGTTCGCTCAACCTCGCCACCATCACCACACGCTTTGTCTTCCCACAATTCTCGCTCGAGGGACGGCGGGTCTGGCTCATGGGTCTGGCGCCGCTCGGGCTGGCCCGCGTCGTCTGGTGGAAGTTCGTGACGGCCTCGGTGCTCACCGGGTTTCTGACGCTCGGCCTCACGCTCCTGAGCTGCCGGATGCTCCACCTGGAGGCGGGCCGCACGGCCTTCTTCGCCGCGGCCATCGTGGGCATGACCCTGGTGCTCAACGCCCTCTCGGTGGGTCTCGGCACCCTCTATCCCAATTTCGCCGAGACCAACCCGGGCAAGATCGTCAGCGGCTTCGGCGGGACCTTCTGCCTCGTGTTGAGCTTCGTATACATCCTGGGCTCGGTGCTGCTCCTGGCCCTGGGCAGCCCGTGGGGGTGGCATGGCGAGGAGGCCCTGGCAGGGCGCGCCGTGGCCAGCGGCCTCGGTTTCGTCCTCGCCTCGTTGCTCACCGGCGGGATTCCCCTGCAACTGGCGCTGCGGCGGGCCGCCACCATGGAGCTCTGAAAGCCCGAGACGGTAGGAGCACTTTCCTGTTTTCGGGGAGACCGTTGGACGGCGAGGCGCGAGGCGGGATCACACCCGCAGCGGGCTGGGACCGACGAGCCGGGAAGCCAGCGGGCCCCCTTGCCGGAAAGCCCTCCGGACGAGGGGGCTTTTCCGATGGACGGCGTTGGCTCGGTCGGTTGCAGCCCACTTCAGCGGCTCTGCCGGCCTCCCCGCCGTGGCCATCACCCAAAACCTTCCCCGGGGGACACCTACGGGAGTTCCCGGCCCTGATGCCCACCGCCCACACGGTCTTTTGGAGTCCCATCTTGACCCTGGGAATGCGCGCATGGTTTCCTTCGGCACCAGCGGAGAGGTGGCCGAGTGGCTGAAGGCGCTGGTTTGCTAAACCGGTTTACGGTCAAAAGCCGTAACGGGGGTTCGAATCCCCCCCTCTCCGCCAGATTTTGCTGCGGTTTTTGAAGATCGCGGGTCAAATGATCGGTCGGCCCACCCGGGCCCCGAGGCTCGTCAATTCTCCACCGCAATCTCCCACCGAGGTTCGCCTGACCGCTTCCGGTTGTTTGGGACCGCACCGTCAACAGAGTGCAACCCCTGGATGTTGTATCCGCCGCGACCGGTTCAAACCGATCGTGCCGCCAGTCATTCCACCCGGCCGGGTTCCCGGACACCGGCGCCCACCCGCTGCAGACGCCGGTCGCCGAGTTCCGACCGGGCGGTCTCGGCCAGGGCCGTGAGCCGGGCCACGACCTCCGGATGGGCGTTGATCACGTTGCGCGTCTCACCCGGGTCACGCCGCAGGTGGTACAACTCGGTGCCGACCGGCAACTGCTGGTAACGGGCGGCCATCCCGTTGGTGCCGCCCGGCCGGCCGGCCAACGTCTGTGAGGTGTGCGGGAAGAAGAGCTTCCAGTCGCCGCTGCGCACGGCCAGCAGGTCGCCCTGGTTGTAGTAGATGAAGTAGGCGGGGTGGGGATTGGTGGCGCCGCGTTCCCCGCGTAGGACGGGCCAGACGTCGAGACCGTCGATCGGCTTGGCAGGCAGTGGCGCACCGGCCAGGCGGGCCACCGTCGGCAGCACATCGATGGTCATGAGCGGCGTGTCATTGGTTCGGCCCTTCGGGATGTGCCCGGGCCAGCGCATGACGCAGGGCACGCGGATGCCTCCCTCGAAGCTGGTCCCCTTGCCCTCACGGAACGGACCTGCGCTGCCGGCATGGTGGCCATAGCTCAGCCATGGGCCGTTGTCGGAGGTGAAGATCACCAGCGTGTCGTCCTCGACCCGGTGGCGCTTGAGCGCCAAGAGCACCTCGCCCACCGAGGCGTCGATCTCCTCGATGACGTCACCATAGAGTCCCTGCCGCGAACGCCCCGCGAATCGCGCGCCCGCAAACAGAGGCACGTGGGGCATGGAATGCGCCAGGTAGAGGAAGAAGGGCCGTGAGGCGTTCCGGTCGATGAAGGAGACGGCGTGCTCGGTGTACCGGCGGGTGAGCTGCGACGGGTCGGGCATCTCCTCGACCACCCGCTCGCCGTTGATGAGCGGCAGAGGCGGGTAGGCGTTCTTGGCCGCATTGGGGTTCTCGGGCCACATGTCGTTGGAGTACGGCAGGCCGAAGTACTCGTCGAAACCCTGCCGTGTCGGCAGGAGCTCCACCGGTCTTCCCAGGTGCCACTTGCCGACGATGGCCGTGACATAGCCCCGGGGTTTGAGCACCTCGGCGAGCGTCATCTCGTCCGGGTGGAGGCCGATTTTTTGTTTTGGGCCAAGGGCGCCATGGATGCCCAGACGGTTGGCGTAGCAGCCGGTGAGCAGGGCGGCGCGCGACGCCGAGCACACGGCCTGGGCCACGTAGAACGAGGTGAACCGGGTTCCCTGGCGGGCCAGGCGGTCGATGTGGGGAGTCCGGATCCTGCGGTTGCCGAAGCAGCCGAGGTCTCCCCAGCCCAGGTCGTCGCAATAGATGAGCACGACATTTGGCGGCCGTGATGGCGCGGCGGATGTTTCGACCACGGTCCACATCAGGAGGAGGGACAGCAGGCGGCGCCAGCAGGTTGGAAACCGCGAGATCATGGGACCATGGTCGGGCAACCGGTGCGGTCCGGGAAGCGCAGAACGACAGGACCTTGCGGATCGCTGGTCCGCGGCCCGCCCGGGCTGTCCCGATGGACGAAGGCTCGACGAACCGAGTGTTTTCGGCGATCCTCAAGCTTTATTCTGGACATGAAGCCGACCTCAGCCGAACTCCTCGCCACGGGGCTGTTCACCCTGGCCGTGCTGCATACCTTCTGCATCAAGCGCTTCGCGGACTGGTCCCACCATCAGCCGAAGGGTTCGGTCCGACAGAGCCTGCTGCACTTTCTGGCCGAGACCGAGATCGTCTTCGGCCTGTGGGCGGCCCTGCTCTTCGTGGCCATCGGGATCCTCGGCGGTTCGGTCCAGAAGGCGGTGGCCCACATCGACAGCCTGAACTTCACCGAGCCGAAGTTCGTGTTCGTGGTGATGGTCATGGCCGCCACCCGGCCGGTCGTCGCGCTCGCCGAGCGGATGATCCTGTGGGTCTCGCGCCTGATCCCGCTCGGCGAGGCGACAGCCTTCTACGTGGCGGCCCTGTCCTTCGGCAGCCTGCTGGGATCCTTCATCACCGAGCCCGCCGCGATGACCCTGCTGGCCATCCTGCTCAAGCAGCGCTACTTCGACCGGGGCATCCGTCCGCGCTTCGCCTACGCCACCCTGGGCCTGCTCTTCGTCAACGTGTCCATCGGAGGCACCCTGACCCACTTCGCCGCGCCCCCCGTCCTCATGGTGGCCTCCAAGTGGCAATGGGACAGCGCCTACCTGTTCACCCACTTCGGTTGGCGCGCGGCCGCCGCCTGCCTGACCTCGACGGTACTCGTCGCCGCGGCCTTCCGGTCCGAATTGGCGAAGGTGCCCGTGCTCGGCCGCGACGAGGACCGGACGCCGGCTTGGTTGACGGCCACCCACCTCGGACTCCTGGCCTGCGTGGTCGCCTTCGCCCATCACCCGGATGTCTTCCTCGGGGTCTTCATGATGTTCCTCGGGGTCGTCTACTCGACACTGCCCCACCAGGACGGACTGAAGTTCCGCGAGGGACTGCTCGTGGGATTCTTTCTCGCCGGTCTGGTCACCCTCGGATCCCTGCAATCGTGGTGGCTCAAGCCCCTGATCACGGGGATGGACGGGGCGACCCTCTACTTCGGGGCCACCGGCCTGACCGCCATCACCGACAACGCCGCGTTGACCTACCTTGGGTCGCTGGTGGATGGCATCGGTGAGCCGATGAAGTATGCGCTCGTCGCAGGCGCCGTCACCGGCGGCGGCCTGACGGTCATCGCCAACGCCCCCAACCCGGCCGGCGCGGGCATCCTGCAGAACTCGGAGGTGTTCAAGGCCTCGGGCATCAGCCCGGGAGGTCTGTTCCTTGGGGCGCTGCCGCCCACGCTGGTGGCGGTCGTCTTCTTCTGGCTGGCCCCCTGAGCGCTCCTTCGATCGGGTGTTCCAAGGCCCCCGCCGCCGGTCCTCCGCGAAGCGTCAGCGAGGCTGCCAGGGTTGGATCCAGGCGGCGGCGGTCTCACCCTTCCGGGACGGGTTGGCGATCCTCTCCGAGGACGTGACCACCGCGCGGACGTAGAGTTCACCGCCCCTGGCCGTGTACCGGGCCCGTGGCCCCACCGACACGGCCAAGGTCTCGCCGATCCGGTGGCTGTAGCGCCAGGTGGCCCGGATGGGCTCTCCCTTGGCGGACATCACCGGTGAACGGGTGGCATCGAAACCGCGGCGGGTTCCGACAAAGCGGATCGTGTAGTTCACCCCGGGTTCCGCCTCGACCTCGACCCGCATCGTGTTGCCGGTCCGCTCGAGGCGGCGCAAGGACACCCCGCTGCTGCCGTAGAAATCCCCCGACTCCAGCGCGGCCACGAGGGACGGCGCATCCAACTGCTCCGACCGCACCATCACCCAGCCCCGCCCCTGGTTGCTCTGGTCGCTCCCGTGGCGGTGGTAGTGGTGGAAATCGTCGACGGCGAGCCCGTGCATCGGGGGCAGGTCGAGCTTCCCGAGGCGCCGCGCCAGCACGATGTCCCACATCCGTTCCATGCCGGCGTGCACGGTGTCGCCCACGTTATGGACGGCCGGGTTCCCGTTGTAGACCTCGAAGAACCGCTCGCCGCGCACCTGCATGAGGTCCTCGGCCGTGATGCCCCAGCCGAAGTTCGGATGGTTGATGTGGGGAAACATCGGCTGGCCGGTCTGGCGGCGCTGCTCCAGCACGGCGTCGACACCCCGCTGCATCACATCGAGCACGTTGGTGTCGCCTTGCGCCGGGATCTTCCGCCGCAGGTTGGTCGCGTTGATGTGCACCGGGAACGACAGGTGCCCGCTGGTGATCTCCTTCGAGGGAATCATGAGGAAGCGCCCCGGCTGCTCCAGGAGGCCCCGGAACTCCGCCAGGGTCTTGAGCTGGTACTGGTTGGTGCCCTGCAGCGTCCTCTGGACCAGCCAGTCGCCGCCGAAACGCCGTCGGTTTTTCTCCAGTGCCTCCGGGAAGTGGTTCTTCATCGACCCGGTCACCCACTGCTCGCCCTCGAGCATCCGGTTGTGGTCCGACAGGGCCAGGAAGTGATACCCGTGGTCCTTGTACCACGCGGCGATGGATTCCGGGAAGTCGTCGCCGTCGCTCCAGAGGGAGTGGGTGTGCAGGTTGCCCTTCCACCAGCGGGCTTCCGCAGCCAAGGCCGCCGGCAGGAGGACCAGCAGGCCGGCGACCGCCAGGATGGCGAGACCCGGAAAACCACGCCCGGGAAGGTTCGACGAGGGATCATGCCACCGGGCCAGCGGAGGCCCCCGGCGGCCGTGCAAGCGGGTTTTGGATTCCGGTTTTGGCTTCGCATGGTGGCGGCCCCTGTCATCCTCCACGCCATGCCCCCGGCCTGCCACGACGGTCCTGCGGACGAGTCCCTGCCCGGCTCGCCATCGTCCGGGATGCGACGTCGCCGCGTCGCCATCGTGGGCCTGGGACTGATGGGTTCGGCCTTCGCCGAGCGCCTGCTGCGCGCCGGTCACGAAGTGCTCGTGTGGAACCGCACCCGCGGGAAGGCCGATGCGCTGCTTGAAGCCGGGGCCCGCTGGACGGACCGTCCGCTGCGGGACTGCGACACCGTGCTGGTCTGCCTCTATACCGACGAGGTGGTCCGCTCGGTGCTGGAATCGATGCGCGCGGACTGGCGGCCCGGCTTGGACCTCATCGACAGCACCACCGGCGATCCGGGGGCGGCCCGCGCGATGGCCGACGACCTCGCCGCAAGCGGGGTGTGCTATCAGGAGGCCCCCGTCTCCGGATCCAGCGCGCAGACGCGGGACGGACTGGCCACGGTCTTCGTCGGCGGTCCGGCCGAGGCGTTCCAGCGGTTGTCGACACTCTGGCCCGTGCTCGGGGCCCGGGTGCTGCACTGCGGTCCCTGCGGCAGCGCCTCGCGCCTCAAGCTGATCACCAACCTGGTGCTCGGACTCAATCGCCTGGCCCTCGCAGAAGGACTGGCCTACGCCGAGGCCGTCGGCGTGGACGGTGCGGTGGCCCTCGAGGCCATGAAGGGATCGATGGCCTATTCACGGGCCATGGACGCGAAGGGGGTGAAGATGCTGGGTCGCGATTACACCCCGCAGGCCCGGTTGTCCCAGCACCTGAAGGACCTGAGGCTCATCCTCGAAAGCGCCCGCGGGAACGGCCTGGAATTGCCCCTGGGCGCTCTGCACACACGCCTGCTCGAGCAAGCCGAGTCGTCAGGCCTCGGCGACCTCGACAACAGCGCCGTCTTCGAACTGCTGCGGCGACGGCCGGCCGCCCCTGGACCATGACGCCCGCACTGTCCCGACCGGCCCGGTGGGGTGTCCTGACCACCGCGATCCTCGCCCTGCTCTTCGATGGCGTGGAGTTGGGCCTCATGCCTGTCGCCTCGCTGTCCGTGTCGAAGTCGCTTCTTGGCAGCGCCTATACCCCGACCCTCGGGGGCGACTGGTTCGCCCGCTTCACCGCCGCCTTGATGCTAGGCGCGGCGGTCGGGGGCATCGTGCTGGGTGGCCTCGGCGATCGGGTGGGCCGCACCCGGGCGCTCGGAGTCAGCGTGCTGTTCTACTCGGTCTTCGCAGGTCTGGGGGCCTTGGTCGAAACCCAGGGTCAGATGCTGTTGCTCCGGTTCCTGGTGGGCTTGGGCGTCGGCGGGGTTTGGCCGAATGCCGTGGCGCTGGCGGCCGAATGCTGGCCCGACAAGTCCCGGCCACTGGTCGCCGGCCTGATGGGAGCCGCCCTCAACGGCGGCATCCTGCTGCTCTCGCAGGTCGTGCGCATCTGGACGCTGACGCCGGATTCGTGGCGTTGGCTCTTCCAATGGGGTGCCCTGCCGGCGGTGCTGGGGCTCGCCGCCCTGACGGTGGTGCCCGAGTCGCCGCTCTGGCGCAACCGGCGGGTCACGGCCTCCCACGGCGGGGGCAACGACCTGAGCAAACGCCTCCCGGTATTCTGGACGCTGTTCACCCCGCCCCTCCTGCAGACCACGCTGGTGGGCATCCTGATCGGGTCGATCCCGTTGGTCGGGGCCTGGTCGGCCAGCAAGTGGATGATCCCGTGGGCCGATGCGGTGGCCGGTGGGGCGGCGCCCGGCTACAAGGCCTCGGCGCAGGGGTATTGGGCGCTCGGGGCCGTGCTCGGGAGCTTCTGCGGGGCGCAAATCGCCCAGGCGCTCGGCCGACGCCGGGCCTATGCGTGGATGAGCCTGGCCTCGGCGGCGTTGACCGGGTTCCTCTTCGTGGGCACCCGCCCGCTCGCCCCGGGGTTCTTGCCGACCGTTTTCGCCCAAGGGTTCGTGGCCACGCTGTTCTTCGGCTGGCTGCCCCTCTACCTACCGGAACTCTTCCCCACCGAGGTGCGCGCCGCCGGCAGCGGCATCGCCTACAATGTCGGGCGCTTCGTCACTGCCGCCGGCGTCCTGGCAGCGGGCGGACTCTTCGTGGCTCTCGGCGGATCCTATCCCCGCATCGGTGCGGTCTGCGGACTGGTCTACCTCCTGGGGGTGATCGCCATCCGATGGGCGCCCGACACCACCGGCACCGATCTCGACGCACCGCGAACCTCGACCCCTGCGAACCCATGAACCCTCCTCAAACCCGCTGCCGCCCCCGCGATGCGGCCCGCACCAGACAGACCCTGCGCCGGTGGGCTCTCGCCTGGATTCCCGCCCTGGCTTGCAGCGCCGCCGACTTCGAGGATCCCAACGCCGACCGAGAGGCCATGCCCACGGTGCCGCCGGGTTTCGAGATCACCACCTTCGCCCGCGACCCGCTGGTGCGTCAGCCCTGCTCCATGGCCTTCGACCTGCAGGGGCGACTGTGCGTGGGCATGGGTCCGCAGTACCGCAGCCCGACGCCGAAAACCCCGGGCGACAGCGTGGTCTGGGTGCTGGACACCGATGGCGACGGCAAGGCCGACCGGACGAAGGTCTTCGCCACCGGGTTCAACGCCATCCAGGGACTGGCCTGGCGCGGCCGTGACCTGTGGGTGGCCAATGCGCCCGACCTGACGATCGTCCGGGACCTCGACGGCGACGACGAGGCCGACGAGTACGTGCGCCTCTACACCGACCTCGGGAACCTGGAGCATGGGTTGCACGGCCTGAACTGGGCCCCCGACGGCAAGCTCTACATGAGCAAGGGCAACTCCAAGGGACTGTCCCAGCCGGGGCGGGTTGCGCCGAAGGCCTTCCGGAACCTCTGGGGCGTCACCGCCCCGCCGGGGTCGCCCGATCATCCGGCCGCCAGGACCTTCGCCAAGGGCCGCTACGAGAAGAACTACCACGATCCGGAAGACGACTGGGGACGCGAGGGCGGCGTGCTGCGCTGCGATCCCGACGGACGGAACCTGGAGATCGTCTCGCGGGGTTCCCGCAACCCCTGGGACATCACCTTCGACACCGGGTTCCATTGGCTGGGCACCGACAACGACCAGACCACCGGCGACCGGGTCTTCATGCCCTTCGACCGGGCCCACTTCGGCTGGAACCATCCCTGGAGCGCCCATTGGGGCACCGAACCCCACGCGCCCTCCGCACCGGTCAGCGGCCCGCTCTTCGAAGGCTCGGGAACCGGCATCGTCTTCGGCGACTCGCCGGCCTTCCCGGCATCGCATCGCGGCGTCTTCTTCATCAACGACTGGCTGCGCAAGACCACCTTCCTCTGGCGTCCTCGCTGGGACGGCGCCCTGATGCGACCCGAGGGCGGCGACTGGCTGCCGTTCATCGAGGGTGGGAAGGCGCTGTTCCGGCCCACCGACCTCGAGTTCGGCCCGGACGGTGCGCTATGGGTGCTGGGCTGGGGCCGCGGCTACGGCGCGGAATACCGCGATGGGCAGTTTGCCAGTGAGGGGCGCATTTTCCGCGTCGCGCGGGTCGGATCTGGTGGCTCGAAGCGGAGCAACCCTCCGCACGATCGTCCACCGGCACGCCGGTCGGTGCCGCAATGGCTCGAGGCCTTCGAGTCCCCCCTGCCCGTGCGCCGGGTCGAAGCCCAGGAGGAATTGGTGCGCCGGGGCGCTTCCGTGGTTTCGGCCCTGCGCACGGCCCTCTCCAAACCGAGGATGCCCGAGGGCCGACAGACCTGGACCGCGTGGACCCTTGGCCGGATCGCCGAGCAAGACGCCACCGGCGACACCTGGTTCGAGCGGCAGGCCGCCGATCCCGAATCACCCCTGAACCTGCGGCTCCAGTCGGTCCGCATCGTGGCCCACCGGCGCGTCGCCCGGCTCGACCAGGAGGCCCTGCCTGCGGCCATCGTCTCCCGCTTGGCCGACCAGGAACCCCGCCTCCGCTTCGCGACGATCCAGGCGCTGGGCCGGGTGCCCGCCGCCTCGGCCCGCCCCGGCGTTCCCTCGCTGCTCGAGGCCCTGGCCCGCGAGACGGACGACACCGTGTTTTATGCCGGATGGCAGACGCTGCGCGCGCTTCAGGAACCCGGCCAGCTTCGCCCGCTCCTGACCGATGCGCGCGCCGGGGTGCGGCGGGCGGCCTTGCTCGCCCTGCTTGAGGACCATGCCCTGCCCGAGCCCGAGGTCCGGCGTCTCGCCAAGGACGACGACACCCGCGTGGCTGGACTTGCGGCGCGTTGGATGGAAAAGGCCACCGGCGAGGGGGCATCCCTGATGGTGCGCGGACGCCCCTTGGGCGGTTCGTCAGCCAGCCCGTCTGCCGGAACCGACCTCGGCCCCGAGCCGAAGCACCTGTACCCGGCCAAGATGTCCTTGCCGGCACCGCCTGCCCGCGAGACCGCGGTGGCCCAGGCGTTGGAGCGCTTCCCGGAGGGTGATCCCCGGCGCGGGGCGTGGCTCTTCCACCACCCTCAGGGCGCGGGATGCTTCCAGTGCCACCGGCTCGACGGCCATGGACAGGGCTTCGGCCCGGACCTCTCGGTCGTGGGGGCCCGGGTCCCCGTCCAGCACCTCGTGCAATCGATCCTGGAGCCCAACGCCGTCATCACCGAGGGCTTCAGCCTGCATCGGGTGGAGACCGCCGACTTGGAACTCTCCGGCATCCTGCTCGAGGAGAGCGGACTGAGCGTGACGCTGGGACTGGCCAACGGACGCCGTGAAACGATCCCCAAGGCCAGGATCACGGCCCGCGGGTCTGCGACCCAATCGGCCATGCCGGCCTATGACACTGTCCTGCCGGCCCGCGCCGTGGCCGATCTCGCGGCCTACCTCGTGCGTCAGGGCGCGCCGGCCCCGGGCGGTTCTCCGGGCTCGGGTCCCACCTCCGGGGCCGCGACGCCCGCCGCGGCAATCGCCACCGCCGATACGCTCGCCGTCTCCGAAAGCCCGGGACGACTGCACCTCACCCGGGGCGGGTTCCCGCTGGCCGACTTCGTCCTTCAGGACGACCGCATCCTTCGACCGCATTTCGCGAATCTCCACGCCCCTGGAGGCCATCGGGTCAGCCGGCATCACCCGCCCCGTCCACAGCTGGACGCCGTGGACCACGACACCATGCACCCCGGCCTGTGGCTGGCCTTCGGCGACATCAACGGCGTGGACTTCTGGCGCAACCGCGGGCGCATCGTGCACCGGGGATTCGCCCACCGTCCGGAGGCCCGCGACGGACGCCTCACCTTCGCGACCGACAACCACCTGGTCGACCCGAAGGGTGCCGTGATCGGTGAGGTGCGCCATCGGATCACCTGCCGTGCCCGGCCGGGAGCCACGGTGCTGCTCTGGGAGGCGACCTTCCGCAGCGAGGTGGGCGACCTGGTGTTCGGGGATCAGGAGGAGATGGGTTTCGCCGCGCGGGTGGCCACGCCGCTGACCGAGAAGAACGGCGGTCTGCTCACCAGCAGCGAAGGACGCACCTCGGCCTCGGCCACCTGGGGCCGGGCCGCGGCCTGGTGCGACTACTCCGGCACCGTGGATGGGCGGCGGCTCGGCATCCAGATCGTGGCCGATCCCACGAACTTCCGTCCCAGTTGGTGGCACAATCGCGACTACGGCGTTTTCGTGGCCAATCCGTTCGGGCGCGAAGCCATGAAACAGGGCGAAAAGAGCCGGGTGACCGTGCCTCGCGGCGACGCCTTCACCATGCGCTTCGGAGCCATCCTGCACGCCGACTGCGCCACCCCGCCTTCGGCCAGGGCCGAGTGGTGCAAGGCACCGGCCGAGGCCCCCTGAACCGGCCCCACGCCCAGCGCGCTATTTGGGTGCCGGCAAGGACGTGAGGTATTGGCGGCGGCGGATGACCGCCCACGGGTCTTGCGGGGCGTCTGACGGATCGATGTACCGGTCGAGGTCGCGCAGGGCGATGGCCCGGTATCCGTTGTTCTTCAGCCACTGCAGGTACTCGCGGAAACGTTCGAGCGGCGTGTTGACCCAGGGGTGATCCCGGTCGGGCACCCCGTGGAACTGCAGCACCGCGATCCGGCCGCCGCGTGCCTGCTCGGCCGCGTGCCGGAAGTTCTCCAGCGTCCAGGTGGGGCGAGCGTCGCCGGTGGTGGGGATCAGCAGCGGGTGGTCCCACTCCGGTTCATAGGCCACGCCCCGACCGGTCTCGTAGGCGAACTCTGGTTGCGCACCTCGTCGGGCCCAGCGGAAGCCCAGGTCCCTGAGCACCGCCAACGCCCCGGGATGGATGGCGTTGCCCGGGTAGGCGAAGCTGATGGGCTTGGGGATGCCATGCCGCACACACAACGCGTCGATGTGCGTCAATTCCTCGCGGAGGCGGCCCAGCACATCGGGGCCGATGCCCACATGGCTGCGGGTGTGGTTGCCGACCTCGAAGCCGTCGCGGTGCAGTTCGGCAATTTGCTGCCAGGTCATGTAGTCGGTCTTGTTGGTGAGGAAGCTGAAGCCCTCGGTGATGAAGAAGCTCGCCCCGAAACCCAACTCCTTCAGCAGAGGCCGCACATTCGCATGCAGCGAGGCCACCGAGTCGTCGAAGGTCAGCACCACGAGCTTCTCGGGGATGGGCTGCCGGCGACGGATCTCCGGCAATGGCCGCGCCAGGAACTCCCGGCGCAGGCGGTCGAACTCAGGCACCGGGTCGGCGCCCTCGAAGAACCAGACCCAGCCACGGGCCTCGCGCGTCTCACCGGGCGGGCAGTCGCTCCACCGGGGATCGGCATGGATGCAGGGCACCGGGGGGTTCTGCCAGACGCGGTTCAGCCCGTCCCACGCGGTGATCACCCAGCGCCGTCCGCTGGCATCGGCCGCGGCCGCGAACGGCGCCTCGAGGATCCGCCGACCCGCCGCGGCATCGGCGAAACCGGTGGCCCGCCCGAGCAGGACGCAGACCTGGGCGCTGAGCTGCCGCAAGGCCTGGGTGCTGCCGTTGCGCACCCATGCCCGGAATTCCGCGTGTCCCACCCCCGGCGTCACCCGGGTCCCAAAGGCCACCCCGTCGGGCAGCGTCCGCATCATGGCCAGCGAACCGTCAGCACGCCGGCTCCATTCCACGGGTTCCAAGGGTTGGCCGGCTTTTTCCCAGATCGTTGGAATGTGTCGGTGAGCGAGGTAATTCAAGCCGAGGTGGGACCAGATTGCCTCAGGGACATCCACCACCACCTGGCCCCCGTTGTCCCAAGGAGGGAACAGACTGACCTTGGTGTCACGCTGCGGATCGATCGCGCCCTCGAAGAATCCCAATCGCGGATGCCGGCCGCCGGGATAGGGCAGGACGCGGATCGTTCCACCCGCCGCCCCGGAACCCGATGAAGCATCGGCCGGCATGCCCCACTGCTTCAGGGCCGCCGCGATCACCTCATCGCTCAGCCCGGTGGCCGCGCGAACCTCGGCGGCGGTGTACCGGTGGAAGCGGATCATGTTCTCCAGCCACTCGGCCTGGTCGGCAACTCCCTGCGGAGGTCGTGCCGTTTGAGCCTGCGGCTCGGCGACGGCCACGTGGATCCAACCCATCGCCAGGACCAGCCAGCCCAACAAGGACCGCACGCGGTTTCTCAAAGGATTCATGTCGGGAATTCGGGTTCTATCGGCCAAATCCCACCTGCGGGGCTTGCCGTTTACTGGAGGCGGTCCGAACCCAATCGAGGCAATCCGACACCCGGGCGCACAAGAAGGGTGATCGGTTTTCCGTTGAGAGTTCCAAGACGATGCGGAATTCCCAATTGAACCGGCCCGCTGGTTGCAGTGACCTCGAGCAAATCCTCAAGTGATCGATCCTAGGCGAAGGTGAAGATGATATGACTTCCCAGCTTTCTTTCCGGCCTGCCGACGTTGATGAAGGCCGCGAATCGGCGGAAACCGTCGTCGTCGCCGGGCTTGTCGCGAGTCACCACCAGCTTGGCGGCAAACACGCCGTCTGAATTGGGTCGGTCCGTGTAAATAGTTTCTTTGCCCCAACCACTGGCAACCTGGATCGCTGATTCGGGCGGGACTCGGAAACGAACCTGCGTCTCTTGACGATCTGGGTCGGTGGTAGGTGTTTTGACCACAGATATTTCGAAGTCGGTCGGGTTCGGTTGCGAGCAACCAGTTGCCAATACCAGCGCAATGACCAAAAACCTGATCATGGTTGACGGATCACCGCCCTGAGTTTCTTGGATTTTACCGACTTCCATTGTTGCGGCGGGCGTCCGAATCGGAAGCATAAACGCTGAGGGTGTATTAGATTCCTCGCCGGACGAACTCGGCCAGCGGTATCTCCCGGGTCTGGCAGACCTGCTTGGCCCGCGCGTACACCTCGTCGAGTGGTTGGATTTGCGAGCAACCACGTTTTGGAGTTTGATGGCATCGTCCGATGCCGTCAATGCAGTAGCTGACACGTGGTGCCTTCCGATGCGGGCAGGGAATCCCGCAGCGGAACCGCTCACGGCACCACGACCCGCAGGGCTCTTGGTCGCACGGTGATGGAGGCCGGGAGGGCTCCGACCAGGTCGCCATCGAGGTGCAAGCCCATGGGTCCGGCACAGGCGAGGTGGAGTTGGTCGGCCTGAAAGACCTGACGAACCGACGACGTGCGGATCCGCCGCAAGGTCATCCGGATCCAGGTCCCGATCAGGGTGGCCCAGTCCAGCCGGGTGATCACCGTGATCCCGAGTCGGCCATCGTCGAGGCGGCTTGCCGGGAAAAGTTCCAGCCGCCCACCGAAGTAATGGCCGGATCCGATCTCCACGACGGGACCCATGGCAGAATGGGAGACGGTGGTCACCGTGACGAGGGGATGCGGTGGACGCATGGCCCGGGCTCCGGCGACCAGATAGGCCAACGGTCCAAAACGTTTCTTCTGGGACCAATCGACACCGGCGATGGCCCGAGCGGAAAGTCCGGCGCCGGCGAGTAGGGCGAAGCATCGCGTCTCCGGCCGCCCCTCCGCGCCCACGAAGGTCGCCTGGGGCAAATCGATGCGCCGTTCGCGCCCTTGGTGGACGACTTGCCAGGCGGCGTCGAAGCTGGACGGAATCCCGAGTTCCTTGGCCAGGACATTGACCGTTCCGAGCGGGATCACGGCCAGGCGGGTGGCTTCAAGGGCTCCGGGCACGTCGGCCAGGCCGTTGAGCACCTCGTTGACGGTGCCGTCCCCGCCCGCGGCGACGATCGTTTCCAACCCCTCCCTCGCGAGGGCCGCAGCGAGGCCCCGCGCGTCGCCGGGCCCTCGGGTGGGGACGACCCGGACACCGGCCCCCAGCGCCGAGAGCCGATCCCGGAACCGGAGCGCCTTCTCGCCCTGGGCGGTGGGGTTGAACAGGATCCCGGTCATGGATTTCAGGGTCGCCGGGCGGCTCGCTGCGGATCAACTCCCATCAGGCCGGCCAGGGACGCGGGAGAAGGCCACCCTCGGCCCGCCCCAATCGTCACCCGCCCCTTGGGCTCAAGGTTCCTGGCGGCGGCAGTCGCGGGATCCGGAGGCCGGGAACCCGCCCGCCCCCCCGGCTCACCCCTGCGCCCCCCCGGTCACGGAGGTGGCCCGGGTGGCCGGCAGCCGGGCCGTCACCTCGGCCACCAGGCGATCGACCGTCAGGCCGTGCTTCTGGCGGAGGTAGTCGACGCTCGAGGCGTGCTCGATGAACTGGTCCGGCCACGCCAGACGGAACACTGGCGTCCGGATCCCGGCCTCGCTGAGGCACTCGAGCACGGCGCTGCCATATCCGCCCATCGCCACATGGTCCTCGAGCGTGGCGACGAGGTCGGCCGCCTCCCCGAAGAAGCGATGGATCCCGGTGTCGAGGGGCTTGAAGAAGCGCGGATTGACGACCGCCACGTCGTATCCCTCGGCGCGCAGCCTCCGGGCGGCCTCGCGGGCCAGCGTCCGCATGGGGCCCAGGCCGAAGAGGGCCACCTTGGTCGCCCCGGGGCGGCTCTCGAACTGCGAATCGACCTTCGCCTGGCCGATCCCGACGACGTCGGGCTGGTCCTTGATCGGCACCCCCTCCGCGTTGCCGCGCGGGTAGCGGATGGCCACCGGGTGCTGCTGCAGCGTCGCCGTGAACATCATGTCCTGCAGCTCGTCCTCGTCGGCCGGGGCCATGCCGATGATCTGCGGCAGGCAGCGCAGGTAGGCGATGTCGAAGAGCCCGTGATGGGTCGGTCCGTCGTTGGCGCTGAGGCCCGCCCGGTCCATGCAGAAAATCACCGGCAGGTCCTGCAGGCACACGTCGTGGTGGATGCAGTCGTAGGCCCGCTGGAGGAAGGTGCTGTAGATGGCCACCACGGGATGGAATCCCATGGTCGCCATGCCGGCGGCGAAGATCACGGCATGCTCCTCGGCGATGCCCACGTCGTAGTACTGCCCGGGCACCGCCTGCTCGAGCAGCTTGAGGCTGGTGCCGCTGGGCATCGCCGCGGTGATCCCCACCACCGACTTGTCCTTCTGGCAGAGCTTGACCATGGTGCGGCCGAAGACCTCCTGCCACATCGGTGCCGCCCCGGCCTTGGGCGGCGGGGTCTGCCCGGTGGCCGCGTCGTAGGCTCCGAGGCCATGGAACTTCTCGGGGTGCTTCAGGGCGGCTTCGTACCCCTTGCCCTTCTGCGTGAGCACGTGGATCACCACCGGTCCATGGCAGGTCTTGGCGAACTCCAGCGTGCTGACCAGGAGCGGCAGGTTGTGGCCGTCGATGGGCCCCAGGTACCGGAGGCCGAATTCCTCGAACAGGAGCGCGCTGCCATGGCCGCCCCGGCCGTCCGCGTCGAGCTGGTTGTGGGCCGGCTCCAGCGCCACCGACCCGACGATGCCCTTCAGGGCCTCCTCGGTCTTGGCCCCGAGCATGGCCACCTGTTCGCCCCGGGGCAGGCGCTTGAGCCAGTTGGTGAACTCTCGGGCGAGCCGGTTGTACCGCGGGCTGGCCGTCAGCTTGCCAAGGTACTCGGCGACGGCCCCGACATTCTTGGCGATCGACCACTCGTTGTCGTTGAGGATGCCGATGAAGCGCTTCGTGGTGCACTTGATGTTGTTGAGCGCCTCGAAACTGATGCCGTTGGTCAGGGCCGCGTCGCCGAAGATGCAGACCACGTTCTCGTCGGTCTTCTTCTGGTCCCGCGCGGCGCACATGCCCAGCGCCGCCGAGAGCGCCGTGCCGGCATGCCCGGCACCGTAGCAGTCGTGGTCGCTCTCGGTGCGGAGAGCGAACCCGTTGAGGCCGTCGGTGGTGCGGATGGTCCGGAAGCGGTCCCGCCGACCGGTCAGGATCTTGTGGACGTAGACCTGGTGGCTGACGTCCCATACGAACTTGTCCCTGGGGGTCTCGAAGACCCGGTGGAGGGCGATCGACAGCTCCACCACCCCGAGATTGGGGCCAAGGTGCCCGCCGCTCTTGGCCAACCCTTCGATCAACTCCTGGCGGATGTCGGCGGCCAGTTCGGTCAGTTGCTCCGGGGTCAACTTCTTGACGTGCGACGGGTGATCGACCATTTCGAGATAGCGGCTCATGGGGTTGGGACTGCGGGGAAAAACTGGGATGCGGCGGCGCGGCGCGGGCGGTTTCAGGGCGTTTAGGCGGCGCCGGGGCCGTCGTCGCCCACGGGACGCGTCGTAAGAACCCCGTCGAGGTTCTCCTCGAGACGCCGGACCTTCACCTCGGCCTCGCCCAGGCGGTCTTGGCACAACTTGGCGAGCACGGCGCCCTCCTCGAAGCGCTGGATCAACTGGTCCAGCGGCAGGTCGTCGGACTCCATCGCCTCGACGATGGACTCAAGCTTCCTGAGGGCCTCCTCGAAGGACACCTCGGCCGCCGACGTGACGGTCTGCACACCCTGTGACACGGGCGCAAAATGCGTCGAAACCCACCGGATTGCCTAGCGGTATTTTGCAGGGGAGGCGCCGTCGCCCCGGGGAGCGCCGTCTCCGCCTTTGGGGTTTCCCTCCAGCCCCGGAAGGCGTTTGATGGGCGTCGTGCTGAGCGTCCTGCGGATCAAGAACCTGGCCCTCGTGGCGGATCTCACCCTGGAGCTGGAGCCGGGGTTCTGCGCCATCACCGGCGAGACCGGAACCGGCAAGTCGGTGATCCTCGGCGCCTTGAACCTGGTCCTCGGCCGCCGGGCCGACCGCGGCGCCCTCCGGTCTGGGGCCGACGCCTGCTCGGTGGAGGCCGTCTTCGAGGTGGGGTCCCTGGCCGGTCGTCTGGGGCCGTTCCTCGAGGAGCGGGGGCTCGAGCCCTGCGAGGCCGGGCAACTGGTGCTGAAGCGCTCCTTCACCGCCTCCGGAACCAACCGACAGTTCGTCAACGGCAGCGCGACCACGCTGGCCACCCTCGAGGAGATGGGCGGGTGGCTCATCGACCTGCACGGGCCGCACGACCACCAGTCACTGCTCCATCCCCGGTTGCAGTTGAGCCTCGTGGACGCCTATGGCGGTCTCGACGCGCTTCGGGAGGCCTTCGCCGGGCACCTTCACCACCGGGCGCGGTTGCGGGAGGCCAAGGCGGCGCTGATTGTCGACGAGCGCACCTACGCTCAGCAGCTGGACCTGCTCCGACACCAGGTCCGCGAGATCACCGAGGCCCGCCTCCGCCCCGGCGAACGGGCCGAACTGGAGGCCGAGCATTCACGGGTGGCCAACGCGGCACGGCTGCAGGAGCTCACGCAGGGTGCCCTTGGCACCCTCGGCGATGCGGACGATGCCACCCTCACGAGCCTGGGGGCGGTCGGCCGGTCGCTGCAGGAGCTGGCACGCATCGATCCGGGAGCCCAAGCCCTGCTCGACCTGCAGGGGCAGGCCACCGACCTGCTCCGGGACCTCCAGGCGGGACTTTCACGGTATGCCGACCGCATCGAGGTCGACCCGTCGCGCCTGGCGGCCCTCGAGGAGCGGCTCGACCTCCTCCAGTCGCTCCAGCGCAAGTACGGCGGGACGCCCGAGGAGGTGCTGGCCTTTGGGGCCGAGGCGCGCGCCCGCCTCGAGGCGCTCGAGGGGCGCGACGCCGAGCTGGAGCGGATCGACGCCGGATTGAGGGAGGTGGAGTCGAGGTTGGCCGCGTGCGGACGACAGCTCTCGGAACACCGCCGGGCGGTGCTGCCCGGACTGAACCGGGCCGCCGAAGGCGAACTGGCCAGCCTCGGTTTCCGTCAGAGCCGCTTCGAGGCCGGCCTGTCCCATGATCCCGACACCGCCCGGGCGACCGAGACCGGGATGGACCGCATGGAGTTCCAATTCGCCCCCAACCCCGGTGAACCCGCCAGACCCCTGCGGTCCATCGCCTCGAGCGGCGAACTGGCGCGCGTGATGCTGGCCCTCAAGACCGTGCTGGCCGACCAGGACACCGTGCCGGTGCTGGTCTTCGACGAGGTCGACGCCAACGTCGGTGGCGAGACCGCCCATGCCGTCGGCCAAAAGATGGCCACCATCGCATCGCGTCACCAGGTGCTCTGCATCACCCACCTCGCCCCGGTGGCCGCCGCCGCCGGCACGCACTTCCAGGTGATCAAGGAGGTGCGGGACGGCCGGACCGAATCCCGGATCCAGCGTCTCGATCGCGCGGAACGCGTGGCGGAGCTGGGACGGATGCTCGGCGGCGGACAGGCCGCGCAGTGGCATGCCGAGGACCTCCTGAAGCCATCGGGGAACCGGCCGGCCTGAGCCGACGATTCCCGGGAGTCCCATCATGCTGTCGCCTGAACCCGTCACCGCCACGACCGCCTGGCGCTTCGACCTGGCCCTCACCCATGCCTGGGCCATCGCGACCGATGTGCGCTCCGGACGGATCGGCGGCAAACGCCATTGCCCGGTCGTCTTCCTGGAATTGACCGACCGCGCCGGTCGCCGCGGCCTTGGCGAGGCCTCGCCGTCCACACAATACCGGGAGACCCCCGGGACCGTGGAGGCGTTCCTCCGCCGCATCGACCCGTCCCGCCTTTCCTTTGATGATCTCCCGGGCTCGCGGTCCTACCTCGAATCGCTGCCCGATCCGAGCATGCCGGCCCGGTGTGCGGTGGACGTCGCCCTGCTGGATGGCGCGGCTCGGGCCGCCGGCCTGCCGCTGCACCGGTTTCTCGGCCTCGGGTTCCCGGCCTCCGGAGCGGTCTCCTCGTTCACGATCGGGCTCGACACGCCGGAGCGGATGGAGGCCAAGGCCCGGGAGGCCGCACGTTTCCCCGTGCTCAAGATGAAGCTCGGCGCCCCGACCGACGCCGCCAACCTGGCGGCCGTCCGGCGGACGCTGCCGGGCAAGCCCTTGCGGGTCGACGCCAACGCCGCCTGGAAGACCCGGGAGGAGGCCCTTGAGCGGATCCGGTCCCTGACCGGGCACGGCCCCATCGAGTTTGTCGAGCAGCCCATGCCGCCCGACGTCCCCGAGGCCGACGCGATCTGGCTGAAGGAGCGGTCGCCGTTGCCCCTGGTCGGGGACGAGTCCTACCAGGATGCCCGCGACGCCGACCGGTGTGCCCGCTGCTTCCACGGGGTCAATGTGAAGCTCGTGAAGACCGGCGGCGTCACCGCGGCCAAGGAGGCCCTCGAGGCGGCCCGCCGGCTCGGTCTCAAGACCATGCTGGGCTGCATGATCGAGTCCTCCGTGCTCATCAGCGCCGCCGCGCATCTGGCCTCCCTGACCGACTGGCTGGACCTCGACGGAAACGTGCTGATCGACAACGACCCCTTCCAGGGCGTGGTCAACCTCGACGGCCGGCTGACCTTCGATGGGGCCCCCGCCCACCTCGGCCTCCAGACGGCGCCGCGTGCGGGCCTTCCCCCCGTCCCGTCGCCGGTCCATTGAATCCGCGCCGCAGGCGGTCCCAAACGAAGTTCCCGACGAGGCCCCAAAAGCGGCACGGGCGGGATTCCCGGAGGAACCCCGCCCGATGCGCGGACCGTCACGGCAGGCCCTCAGGCCTGGGCGGCGGCCGGGCTCTCGCCCTCCCCGACGGCGCCGCCGGCGGGAATGACCGTGCCCATCACCGGCCGCTTGCCCTTGTGCCACCAGACCACCAGCGCGCTGGCGATGTAGATGGAGGAGTAGGTACCGGTAAGGATGCCGACCAGGAAGGTGAAGGCGAAGTCGTTGATCGCTCCGCCCCCGAAGACATACAGCGAGACCGTGGCCAGGAACACGGTGCCCGAGGTGATGATCGTCCGGCTCAGCGTCTGGTTGAGGGCCCGGTCGATCAGGGAGGTGAACGACCCGCCGACACCCATCTTCAGGTCCTCGCGGATGCGGTCGAAGATCACGATGGTGTCGTTGATGGAGAAGCCGATGATGGTCAGCAGCGCCGCGACGAAGGTGGCGTTGAACTGGCGTCCCTCGCCGGCCAGGCCGGTCAGGCAGTACCAACCGATGGTCATGAGCACGTCGTGGGCGACGGCCACCACCGCGGCGACCGCGAAGCTGAACTCGTAGCGGAAGGCCACGTAGACGAGGATGCCGAAGAGCGACAGCACCGAGGCGATCACGCCCGATTTCTGGATCTCCTTGCCGATGGTCGCACCGACCGAGTCCATGCGGACCCGCTCGAACTTCGACTCGGGGAAGGCCTTCTTCAGAACCTCCTCGGCCTTCAGACCCGCATCCTTGGCGGCGGTGATGGACAGGTACTCCCGTCGACTGTCCCCGGCCCCCTCGGTCTGGTACTGGATGCGGGTTTCGCCAATGCCGCCCTTGGTGAGGGTCTCGCGAACCTTCTCGGTGTCCACCCGCTGGGCGAACCGCAGTTGCAGTTCGTCACCGCCGGCGAACTCGATGCCCAGCATGTTGTTGCCGCGGACGAAGATCCCGTAGCCGATGCCCACGACGATGAGCAGCCAAGAGGCGATGAATGCAGGCCTGGCGAAGTTCAGGAAGCGGATGTTGGTGCCCTTGATGATGTGCAGCATGGGCAGCGACCTGAGGATGTTCTTGGCCAGGAGGAAATCGAAGATCAGGCGGGTAACCACCAGCGCGGTGAACATCGAGACGCACAGACCGACCGTCAACGCCACGCCGAAGCCCTTGATGGGTCCGGTGCCCATGAGGATGAGTAGCACCGACGAGATCAGCGTCGTCAGGTTGGAATCGAAGATCGTCCCGAATGCCTTGTCGTAGCCCGAGGCGACGGCCCCACGCACCGACTTGCCTGCGGCCAATTCCTCGCGCATGCGCTCGTAGATCAGCACGTTGGCATCCACCGCCATGCCGATGGTGAGCACGATGCCGGCGATGCCCGGCAGGGTGAAGGTGACATCGAGCGAACACATCACCCCGAGCATGATGACGAGGTTGAGGATCAGCGCCACGTTGGCGACCAGGCCGGCCGCCAGGTAGTAGACGATCATGAACACGGCGACGGCCCCGACGCCCAGCAGCGTGGCGGTCTTGCCGGAGGCGATGGCGTCCGCGCCCAGGGAGGGATCCACGCCACGCTCCTCCTTGACCTCCAGGGGCGCGGCCAGCGGGTTCTCCAGCGAGGTCGCCAGCTCGAAGGCCTCCTTGTCGGTGAAGGAACCGGTGATCTGGCCATTGCCGCCCACGATGGGCCCGTTGATGCGGGGTGCGGAGATCACCTCGCCGTCGAGGATGATCGCCAGACGCTCACCGACGGCGGCCTGGGTGATCTCGGCGAAGAGCTGGGCGCCCTCCTGCTTGAGGCTGAAGCTGACGTAGGGCGATCCGGTCGCCGGATCGTGACCGACACCGGCACCCTCGACGTGCTTGCCCGAGAGCCCCCGCTCAGGGCTGCGCTTCACCAGGATGGGCAGCGGCACGCGCTGTCCCGGGGTGCCCGAGGGCACCATCTCGAACATGCGCACGTAGCCCGGGGGCACCACGCCGCGGGACAACTGGGCCTCGTTCTCGGGATGCACCATCCGGAACTCGAGGAAGGCGGCCTTCTGGATCTGGGCCTTGGCCTGCTGCTTGTCGGCCTCGCTCAGGCCCGGCAACTGGACCAGGATGCGCCCGCCACCGGCCGGCGCGATGACCGGCTCGGCGACGCCGAAGCGGTCCACCCGGCGACGCAGGACCTCGACCGCCTGCTCGGCGATAAAGTCGGTGTTCATCGCGACGCCGGCATTGGTCAGGGCCCGGCTCATGTCCATCTCCAATAGGAACTGGGTGCCTCCCTGGAGGTCGAGGCCCAGGCGGAACTGCCCGGCGGCCGAGCGCTGCACGCGGTTGAGGATGCCCCGGTTGAGGTCGCGTTCGACGGCGACATTGACGTAGTTGCTCGGGAAAAAGGGCCGGATGTCGTTGGTGCCGATGGCAACGAGCAGGTTCGAGTAGGTGATCCCCGGCAGCTTGTCGGTGTTCGAGGCGTCCAGCTGCTGGGCCTTCTTGACGATCTCGTCGAAGGCCTTGTTGGGGGTCGAGGACTGCTGCTCGAAGGCCTCGATCAGGTTCTTCGAGGTCGGCGGGTAGATCTCGCCGGCCGACCAGGCGATGACCAGGAGGACCAGGACGAGTTTCCAGAGATGACTGCGGTTCATGGGGAAAAACAGGAATTCAGGGGTGGCCGTGGAGGTCAGGAGGCCGGGGTGCCTGGCGCCACCTCACCGATGGCGGCCTTGGTCACCTCGAGCTTGGACTCGCCTGAGCGAAGGGTCACGGAGTTGTCCTTGATGCCGACGACCACGCCCACAATCCCGGAGGTGGTGGTCACCTTGTCGCCGGCCTTGAGTTCACTGACGAGCTTGGCCTGCTCCTTGGCCCGCTTCTGCTGCGGCCGGATGAGCATCACATAGAAGATGATGCCGATGAACACCATCATGCCCACCTGTGTGAACATTTGTTTCTTCGTGTCCGCTTCGGACATGGGAGGCCCGCCTTGGGCCAGGATCGCGACGTAGGTTTGGGACAGCATGTGAGGCAACGTGAAGCGCGGAGACTACGGAGGACGGGGCTCTTGGCAAGCGCCTGTTCCGGAAGGGTGCCTAGGGAATATGCCGAAGAGGCCGGTCTTGTGGGTCACCCCGTCACACCGAGCCGCTACCGCCACCCGCCCCGGCCCGACCGGATCCCGGGCTCGGCAACGCGGACGGAACCTGCTCGACTCGGGGCGTGAAACTCCAGGATCTGCATCTCGGTCAGCGCGTCCTCCACCCCCAGCATGGCGAGGGGGTCGTCAAGGCCATCAACGAATTCGCCGCCGAGATCCTCTTCCTCGAGGGCCGCAAGCCCGTCGAGCCGGAAAGCGGCGGTCTGGCACCGGCCGAGCCGCAGGCCGGCCTTTCCGGCCTCTCGATGCCGCTGGAGACCCTGCTCACCCGGGTGGTGGATGCGACGGTCGATCGACTGGGCGTCGAGCGCCCGGATGGCTCCGTCCACGAACTGGCCTCGCGGTGGAAGGCCGGCCGGATGGTGCTGCAACCGGCCGACCCGTCGCTCCAGGCCAAGGAAGTCGACCTGGAGACCTTCTTCCACAAGCTCGTGATGATGCGCAACCAACTCCGGGTGCTGGAGCAGAAGATCAACGCCAGCGAGACCTTGTCCTCGGCCGAGAAGTTCGACTGGCAGCAGTACATCACCCGGTGCTACGGTTCGATGACCACCTTCAACCTGCTCTTCAAGGACAAGGAATCGAATTTCTGACCGGGGGAAGACCACGGCGCCGTGCGCCGGCCCCGACGGGGCTTGCCATTCGCGCCGTTGGCCCAAGACTCCCGACCCGACGCCTCCACCGCCACCGGAAACCTTGCCATGCACCTCGCGACGCTCGACTGGGTCATCATCGCCGCCACCTTCCTCCTCTACCTCGCCATCGGCCTGTTCGTCGGCAAGTCGGCGGGCAAGGACTACGAGAGCTACTTCCTGAGCGGCCGCACCATGCCCTGGTGGCTGCTGGGAACCTCGATGGTCGCGACGACCTTCGCCACCGACACCCCGAATCTGGTGGCGGGGATCGTCCGCAAGGACGGCGTGTTCGGCAACTGGGTCTGGTGGGCCCTCCTGCTCACCGGCACCACCACGGTCTTCCTCTTCGCCAAGCTCTGGCGGCGCAGCGGCATGATGACCGACATCGAGTTCTATGAACTGCGCTACTCGGGCCGGCCGGCGGCCTTCCTGCGCGGGTTCCGTGCGGTCTACCTCGGGATCTTCTTCAACATGCTGGTGATGGCCAACGTCTCGCTCGCGGCCATCAAGATCGGCGGCGTGATGTTCGGCCTGGACCCGGTGAAGACCATCGCGGTGGCCTCGGTGATCACGGTGGCCTACAGCATGGTGGGCGGGCTCACGGGCGTCCTGCTGACGGATCTCGTCCAGTTCGTCATCGCCATGGTGGGCGCGGTCTGGGCGGCGGTGCACGTGGTCGGGCTGCCGCAGGTCGGCGGCCTCTCCAAGCTGCTGGCCGACCCCAGGGTCCAGGCCAAGATGAGCGTCGTGCCCGACTTCGCCTCCACGCCCCACGACGTGGTGATGGCGGTGTTCCTGATTCCCCTGCTCGTGACCTGGTGGAGCATCTACTACCCGGGGGCCGAGCCGGGCGGCGGCGGGTATGTGGCCCAGCGCCTCCTGGCCGCCAAGAACGAAAAGCACGCCCTCGGAGCCTGCCTGTTCTTCAACGTCATGCACTATGCCCTGCGTCCATGGCCGTGGATCCTGGTGGCGCTGGCCTCGATGGTCGTCTTCCCCGACGTGGCCTCGCTCCAGGCGCGGTTTCCACACCTCGATCCGAAGATCGTGCAGGACGACCTGGCCTACCCGGCCATGCTCACCTTCCTGCCCCCCGGCCTGATGGGCATCATGGTGGCATCGCTGGCGGCGGCCTACATGAGCACCATGTCTACCCAGGTGAACTACGGATCGTCCATCGTGGTCAGCGACCTGTACCTGCGCTTCATCAACCCGAAGGCCGGGGACGCGCAACAGGTGTGGCTCGGCCGGGTCGTCACCATGGCCCTGATGGCCGCGTCCTGCTGGCTGGCGCTCCAACTCCAGGACGCCCTGTCGAACTTCAACCTGATGATGCAGGTGGGGGCGGGTACCGGCCTGGTGCTCATCCTCCGGTGGTTCTGGTGGCGGATCAACGCCGCGGCCGAGATCGCCGCCATGACGTTGTCCTTCGGCATGGCGCTCTTCTGGAGGCTCTCCTCGGCGGCCGACGGCGTGCCGGAGTGGAAGCGCATGGTGATCGGCGTGGCGGTGACCACCGTGGGTTCGCTGGCGGTGGCCCTGCTGACCGGACCCACGGCCACCGACACCCTCCGCGAGTTCTACCGGCGGGTGCAGCCCGGCGGGGCCGGCTGGAAGCCCGTCCTCGACCGGGCGGGCCATGAGCGGGTGCAGTTGCAGGACACTTCGCTGGGCCATGGTTCCGACCTCGGGGCCGGCATCGCCTGCTCCGTCCTCGCCTCCTTCGGCATCTGGGCGCTCATCTTCGCCGGCGGATGGGCCATCTACGGCCACTGGGGACGGGCCGGCGCGGCCCTGGCGGTGACCCTGGTCTGCGGGGCGCTCTTGCCGACGTTCATCGGACGTCTGCGCATCCGCGACTGACCCGGCCGTCATCGCGGTCAAGGGCCGGGGACGTGATCCGGGGTTGCTCCGGCCCCGCCTGCCCCACCATGCTCGCGGCGCCAGGGACGCCGGATCGCCGGTGGACCGGCAACCCGAACCCATGGCCGGACCCTCCATGACCCCCTCGCCGGGAACCCGTGTCGTCCGACACGCCGGCGACACGATGACCTTCGTCCTCCGGGTGCCCGACGGCGGCACGGCCTCCGGCTGGGAGGGCCGGTTGCGGACCAACCTCGGCCGCGCCGGGCGGGTGCGGGACGAAATCCTCCAGTCCCACTTCGGGAAGCTGCCCCTGGCCGGCGCGGCCTGGCGCGACCTGCCGCTGGAACCGACCGCCGACGGCGCCTGGTCCCTGACCGTGCCCCTCACCGAGGTTGGCTACTTCCAGGCCAAGGCCTACGCCATCGACCCGAGGGGCTTCCAGCACTGGCCGGCCGGCGCGGACGTGGGCATCAGCATCCAGCCGTCCTGGACGCGCACGGCCAACACGGTGTACTGCGCCTTCCCCCGGATGTTCGGTGACTGGTCCAAGCGCCGGCTCTCCACGGCGAACGACCACCACACCCCGATCCTCAAGGCCCTCGACCAGGAGGGCTTCACGGTGATCCCGCCCAGCGGGACGCTCCGCTCCGTCATCGCCGAGCTGCCCCACATCGTGGACCGGCTCGGCTGCCGGATCGTCCACCTGCTGCCGGTCAGCCCTACGCCCACCACCTTCGCGCGCTTCGGCCGCTACGGTTCGCCCTACGCCCTGCAGCACCTCACGCTGGTGGACCCCGCTCTCGTCGAGTTCGACCGCAGGACCACCGGCGTGGACCAGTTCCGCGAGCTGGCCCGCGCGGTGCACGCCCGCGGCGCACGCCTGATGCTCGACCTGGTGATCAACCACACCGGCTGGGGCAGCGCCGAATGGGAACAGCATCCCGAATGGTTCGTCCGCAAGGGCGACGGCGAGTTCGAGAGCCCCGGTGCCTGGAATGTCGTCTGGGAGGACCTGGTCGAGATGGACCAGCGCCACGTCGCCCTCTGGGACTACCTGGCGGACGCCTTCCTGGTCTGGTGCCGGCGCGGGGTGGACGCCTTCCGATGCGACGCCGGCTACAAGGTCCCGCCCCACGTCTGGCAATTCATCACGGCGAAGGTGCGGCGCGAATTCCCCGACACGGTCTTCCTGCTCGAGGGCCTGGGAGGTCCCTGGGAGGCCACGGAGGCCTGCCTCGCCGACGGCGGGATGCAATGGGCCTACAGCGAGCTCTTCCAGAACCATGGCGCCCTGGGGATCAGCGGCTACCTCGACCACCACCTCCAGGCAAGCGGCCGGTCGGGCGTGCTGATCCACTACAGCGAGACCCACGACAACTCCCGCCTCGCGGCCAATGGCGGCGTGCCCGGCCAGCCCCCCACGCCGGAGGGCCGGCGCTGGTCGCTCTTCAGGAACCGTCTCGCAGCCCTGACCTCGGTGCAGGGCGGCTTCGGCTTCACCGCCGGGGTGGAGTGGTGCGCCACCGAGCAGATCAACGTGCACAGCAGCCGCGGGCTGGCCTGGGGTGCCAACGACTCCATCGTGGGCGAGTTGGCCAACCTCAACCGGCTGGTTTCCCATCATCCCTGCTTCTTCGACGGGGCGGTGCTGGAGCGGGTGAGCCAGCCGCACGCACCGGTCTACGCGCTGGTCCGACGCTCCGCCGACGGCCTCGATGCGGTGCTGGT